>JAEIGA010010836.1_pt1 | contig 13822 bp, 7 predicted proteins | sample 9270691 | NCBI WGS metagenome assembly JAEIGA01 (sample SAMN17057246, study PRJNA624740) | gut metagenome | biome: biome; isolation source: fecal sample | host: Bos grunniens | place: China: Xizang | collected 2019 | reverse complement strand
CGCGGTGTGCTTGGAAAATTGCTGCTGGATTGCGGCAAACATCGCAACGATGCTTTGAATTGGAACAGCTATTTTGAATTTGTCGAATTCACCGATTTTAACAATCAAGGCGAATTCTTGGTAGAGGAGCGCGTTTGTTTAAGAAATAAACACGTGCTGGATTCATTGCTGGACGGGATGAGTCCTGCCAACGCGGTGATCAAAGATCACGTGATTCCTTTGCCCATCCCCAAGAATCGAATTACGCAGAATTTTATCGTCGGGCAGAACTTGCTTTATGACGGCTGCGTTTACGTAATTGACGAAATTGACGTCAAAGCAGGCAAACTGTTTATCAGGAGTGCCACAGGCGGTCGGAATGCGGTTCCGTACCGTTACGTGCAGAACAGAGAGTATCATATAGACTTTTCCGTTCCCAATCCCGAGCACGTATATCCTACGCTGCAGGTTGAACTTGGCGGTGATGGCCCCATTTGCGTAAAGGAAGCAAAAATTTCCGTTACCAAAAGACCGATGGAGGTTATCACGAAAGGGTATTCTGTGGTAGATCAGCGTACCTTGGCAGAGAACGACGTCAGAAATGACAACTACTATCCCATCGATGGGGAAGAGCAGATTGATAAGTTTAAGCAAACTTACAGAAAATACGGTGAGGTAAAGGCACCCGTTTGTTCTTCGGAACTGATCATGAAGAGCAACGTCTTTCTCAACGCTTGTCCCAACGATGCAACGGTAATGTCGATCAAACTTGCCGGCGATTTCGGACCCGATAGCAACCGTATGCTGTTCCTGGCTTCCGTGATGCTGCGCGAAGTGTTGAAAACAATGTTCCCGTCGGTGGCAGATTCCATTGCCGTTTGCCCCGTTTTGGATCTGGAAGCTTTTCAGGATGAAGCATCTTTGAAAATTCTGAAGAGAATGCCCAAGGTCTTTTGCAGGGAATACACCGCGGAATCCAATGAAATCGAACTTTTGATCATAGAAGATTGCGCCGTGGATCTGGGCGTTATTTCCGTCCTGATGACCTCGGGCGATGACGTGCTCAAGCTTCTTTTCCAGCCTGTTTACGAATACCTTGAATGGTATTTGTCTTCGGATCATCCCAGCGATTATTTTCGGTTTGGTTTGCAGGACGTTCCCGAATGCTTTGACTTTGAAGGATTGTCTAAACTTGCCATGGCTCTTGGTAAGGATGAATTCAAGACGAACATTCGTGAAATTGAAAATTTGTCCAAGTATGATATTTGCGATTTCTGCGGAAAACGGTATCCTGTCGGAACGGACGTGGTGGTAATCGAGGACGGCAGAAAAATGTGCAAGGATTGCGCCGCTGCACTTGTAGACAATAATAAGAAAGTTCTCAAAGCGTATTTGAACAATGCCAGAGTATTCCTGGAGAGTACGTACGGAATTACGCTGGACGACGATTATGAGTTCTGCTTTGAGTCAACCCTCAAAATCGTCAATACCTTAAAGCAGAATCCTTCTTTGACCGGCAGAGGCTCGGATATCCCGCTGAAGGCATACGTGGACGATAAGAAAAAGGTACACGTAGAGTATTCGATTCCTTCTGTAAATCTTGCGGAGCTGCTTGTCCGTGAGTTGACTTACGTATGGCAGCTGAAGCACCTTCCCGAACTGGAAGAAGAATTGGCAGAAGGACACATTGCACTTGTTGCCATTCAGTATCTGCATTTCTTGAATCAGAAAGCGCTGGCATCTGCCAGAACCACGTACTACGAAACAACGCAAGGAATTTCAGGCGTCGGCTATCGCAAACTTGTTCAAGCCTTGCTGGAGAATCCTCAGTACTGCAACAACCCGTTCAAATACCTGCTGAGCTTGTCCGACGGTGATGAAGAGATCCTTCCTCCTCCCTCCAGGGTGATCGAGGACAGCGAATTCGGCAAGCCTTATACCCCCCAGCAGCCTGACCGAGTAATCGGCGGTGAGCCGAATTATTTCTGTCAGGGCCGTTTGTCCCCAACCTGCCAAAAGGCGTATGACGTGCTGCTGAATGCGATTCGAAATCACGAAGAATCCGCAGTTGTTGTAGGATGCACCTTTGAGGACGTTCAATGCACTTGTGCGGCAATCGCATTCGACCATCCCGAACTCTTTTGGTATCGCTCCTTTAGTATGACCGGCTCTCAGGTGGATTTCATCTACGGTGCAACGGTGGATGAAGTGCAAGTGCTGCAGCGTCGCATTGATGAGGTTGTTCCCAAGTTCCTTGAGGGAATCGACGATACCATGAGCGCTTATGACGTTTTGCTCCGTATCCACGTGAAGGTCATTTCCATGGTGGATTATGACACCATCGCGCTGAATAAGGAGACGGAAGCAGGCGGTCCCGCGATCGATAAGATCGATTATTTGAGAAGTATTTGCGGTGTCTTCCTGGACGGCAAAGCCGTATGCGAGGGCTATGCAAGAGCGATGCAGTACTTGCTCCAAAAGTGTGGCATCGAGTGCGCGGAAGTGGCAGGATACGTTCTCAAGGAAAACGGTGATCTCGTCGGTGCTCACGCTTGGAACATCGTAAAAATCGATGGGGATTATTACTATTTGGATACCACTTGGGACGATGGTTCCAATACCATTCAAACGGTAAAGACGCATGCCCACGGCTTCAGCTACTTCTGCATTACAACGGAAGAAATGCAAAGAACCAGAGATTTTTCTCTTAGCCCCACGGATCTTCCCGCGTGCGATGCGGTAAGCGCAAATTATTATTATCATAATGATTTTGTACTCGACACCTATGATCTGGATAAGATCAAAACAATTGCTCGCGCTGCTGCAAAAAGCCAAGCGAAATTTTTCACCTTCAAATGCAAAACCAAGGCTTTGTTTGATGAAGCTCTGGCAAAACTTTGCGCGCAGGGAACGGATTGCTACGCTGCATTGAAGGCGGCTGCAAAAGCGGACAGAAAGATTTGTTCCGATTCGTACACGTATACTTATGATCAGAATATTTGGACGATTACCGTAAATTTCAAGCACAAATAAAACATCGAAGAACACGGAGGAACTTTTTATGAAAAGAGCAATTGCTTTCGCACTGGTAGTTGTGATGGCTCTCGGTATGTTTTCCTGTGCCAAGCCCGAAGAGAAGATTTTGGGTACTTGGAAGTATCAGAGCTCTGTCCTCGGCGTTGTGACGGAAACCACCTATACCTTCAACGAGGATGGAACGGGTTCGAAGACCAACGTGCTGGAGATTCAATTTACCTATGCCATTACCGAAGATCAGTTGCTGATAACCACCTCAACGTTGGGAATCAAGAATACGGAAGAATATTCGTATCAATTTGACGGGGATCAGCTTGTGCTCACCGGTGAAAAGGATACCCTTACCTTGCAAAAAGTGAAATAAGGATTGTATAGAGACGGTCATCATTTCGGGCTTCCGGCTCGAAATGATGACCTTTTTCACAAGGAGTAACATGACGTATATAGAATTCTTTGATAAAATTGCATCTGAAAACGTGTGTGCCTGCCTGACGTATACGCCGGAGCGTGTCATCTATATTGGTGACGATAAAACTCTGATCAATAAACATATTGAGAACTACAAAAAAATTTTCAAGGATAGCGAGCCGAAGATTGAATTCGGGTGCAGATCGGTTACCAGAAGCAAATTGAATGAGATCGTCCGGGTGCTTTCGGAACTGATAGAGACCTATGACGATTGCGTCTTCGATATTACCGGCGGAGATGAAATGTATATTCTGGCGCTGGGCATTGTTTATTCCCGATACCCCGAAAAAAATATTCAGATTCATAAGTTTAATTTGCGCAATAATGCAATATACGATTGCGATACGGACGGCAAGACAATTTACAGAGAAACCCCGAAACTTTCTATCGATGAAAACATTCGGATTTTCGGTGGCGAGGTTTCCTACGGAACCGTCGATGAGGATAAAACGTATCGGTGGGATATGAATCCTGCTTTTGCGGAAGAGATCGAGCAGATGTGGAGCGTTTGCAAAAAGACGGGCCGCGCTTGGAATAAGCAGATCGGTGTGTTTGCCGCAATGGAGGAAATCGGCTGTAAGAGCGAAGACGGTGTAACCCTCGTTGTCCCTCTTAGTGCCATTGAAAAGTATTTGCACGAGCATGGCGGGGAATACGTGAAGGATGCACGGATTCTTTCCGAACTGCAGCAAATGGGACTGCTTACCCGCTTCAGCGATTCCGATGCCTCTGCGATTACCGCATCCTTTAAGAATAAGCAGGTAAAAAAGTGTTTGACTCTGGCGGGAAGAACGCTGGAGATGAAGATTTATCTGATGGCAAAAAACGTTTCCGAAAAGGACGGCACTCCCGTTTACAACGATGCTCTGAACGGAGTTTTGATCGATTGGGACGGTGAACTGCACGATGAACAGACGGAGAATTTCTTTGATACCGAGAATGAAATCGACGTTCTTTTGATGCATGACGTAGTTCCCGTTTTTATCTCCTGCAAAAACGGAAAAGTGCTGACGGAAGAACTCTACAAGCTTGAAACCGTAGCGGAGCGTTTTGGCGGTCCCTATGCAAAAAAGGTTTTGATTGCCACCGCGCTGAAAAACTCGAAGGATCCCGAATATATCCGCAACCGTGCAAAGGATATGAATATCCGCTTGATCGAAATCGATAAGGATACCACCGACAACGATTTGGAAAAAACGCTGCGGAATCTGTGGAGATAGCAGCAAAGTAAAACAATTGCTGAAGGAGAAATTTGATGAAAATATTCTTTTTTATCACGGTCTTTATTTCTGTTGTGATATTAATCGTTGCAATTCGGCGCTTTTGGTTCGGTAGAAACTTTCTCCTCAAAAAGATTTCCGATGATTACAATAAGGCGGGTTTAAGCAAAGCTTTGTGTTTTTCAGGCTGCCTGCTTTTGTCAATTTTCTTTTTGAGATTTGCCGTGGGAATCTGTACCGCCCCGGAAGAAGGCGCGCCGATTTTGAATGGATTTGAACAGTTTGTCGAAAGCTTTTTTCGTGCCCTCCGCACGTTTGGGATCGAGGAGGAATACCCGAAATTTATCAGCCAGATAAAAGCTTTGATTGCCAACAAATATTTGGAAATTCTGACGGTTGCATACGCCTCCTTTTTGGAGATCATCGCTCCCATTTCCGGAGGTGCCATTATCCTGGAAATTTTGTCCAGCGTTTTACCCAAGGTACGGCTTTATTTATCATTTTTCCGTCTTGGAAAAAGAAAATACTGCTATTTCAGTGAATTGAATGCCCCCTCCATTGCATTGGCAAAAAGTATCGTTTCCGAAAGTGAGGGAGCAAAAAAAGCACCGAAGCCCGTTCTCATCTTTGCCGATGCCTACGTGGATCGTGAAGACGAAAAGGAGTATGAGCTTTTGCTGGAAGCAAAACAGCTTGGCGCGATCTGCGTTCGCGATGATTTGGCACATATCCGCAAGCCGTTTACTTGGAGAAAGCACCGCGAATATTACTTAATGGACGAAAATGAATTTGGAAATTTGCAGTCCTTAGCGTGCTTGGTGGACCATCGAAACGTCCGATATATCAAAGGTTCTTTTATCTATCTGTTTGTGCAGAGCGATGCTTACGTACAGGTGGAAAAGAATATTCAAAAAGAACTTGGCAAGTTGTTTCACGGAGAGGATGAAAAACCGAGAATCGTACCCGTGCGCGGATACCGCAATTTGGTGCAAAACCTTTTGCAAGAGGTTCCGCTGTACGAGCCGCTGATCGCGAAAGAAAAAAAGGACGATCTGACCGTCACGATTCTTGGCAACGGCTTGATCGGTACCGAGGCATTTTTGAGCGTGTATTGGCTGGGACAGATGCTGGTCAACGAAACGGGAACTTCCGTGCCGAAACAATGCAGGGTAAACATCAACGTTGTTTCCAAGGATGACGAAGAAACCTTCTGGTCCAAGATCGACTACGTGAATCCCGAAATTCAAAAAACGGTTGAAAAGATTCAAGCAGAAGCATCGGAATCCACTCGAAAAACTTGCACGGAGAACGCGAAGGAGCTCTGCCCCAATTGTCCCGTGCAAACCGCTTCCCAAAAAAGCAGTCTGAGTGACAGTCTTTTGTCCTATAACGCAAAAGGCGAAAAGAACAGTCCGTACTGCAAGGTTCGCTACGTAAAGTCTGATTTGAAGATCGGCGGCTTTTGGGATGCGGAAACCGAGGAGATTCGCGAGATCCTGAACTCCGATTATTTCATCGTTGCTTTGGGCAGTGATTCCGATAATATTTCCATTGCCGAAAAAATTCGTGCCTACATCGGCAAAAAGCATATGGAAGAACACCAAAAGAAAGTATTCAACCGCACGGTTATTACCTACGCTGTGTTCGATTCCGAACTTGCCAAAACCTTGAATGAGGAAAAATGCTTTAAAAGCGTGCTAAAGCACGAGGGTGATTTCGATATTTACACCTATGCGTTTGGCAGCTTGGAGGAAGTGTACAGCTGTAAAAACGTTTACCAGTCGAAGCATAATATTTGGGAAACGGTTTGCGGAAAAACTTCCGACCGTACGGATGATACCCATCGTCTGGATAACGTGAACAGAATGGGATCTGAGCCGAACAAATACGAAAACTCCAATTACGATTACTGGGCAAATCTTGCGAAAGCGCTGCACGTAAAATACAAGGTATTTTCCTTGGGATGGATTCGAAACTCTGTGTTCTGCTCTTCCGAAAAAACGGAGAGCGAGAGACTTCAAAAGGAAAATCAAGAAAAATGTGCCCTCTATCTGAAACTTGCGGCGATTTCTTTCTTGGGAAAAACCGATTTGCTTTCAAAAGCCGAAATGACGGTGTACGAGGAATTGCAAGGAAAAAAGCACTATCTCGCGTGGCTTGAGCACAGAAGATGGAATGCCTTCACCAGAATTATGGGTTACCGCCAAGTGGATATCCAAAAAATTCTTGCGGGAGTTGGTGCGCAAAAGGATATGCGGCTGAAACTTCATTCTTGCCTTGTGGAAGCGGAATTCCCGAGTAATCCGGAGCGCGGCAATTGCTATATGTGGATGGAGAAGGACCGCGACCAATACGACGAGGCAAAAATTGACGCTTTGGATCTGGTTTCCCGGAAAAGAAATTGCGATTATAAAAAGTACGATTATTGCAATTATGAACTGGGCAGCAACTTGTCGGAAGATGAGATGATGGAAAAGTTAAGGAATCTTCAATTGATATAACGGTACAAAGCAAAGGAGGTTTGAACGATGAAACAAAAGAAAATTCGCGTACTGTTCGTGGGAAACAGTTATACCTTCTACAATGATATGCCCCAAACCTTTTTTACCGAGTGTGCAAAAAATGCGGGCTTCGAGGCAGAGGTTACTTCCGTTACCCGTGGCGGTCACCGCCTTTCCCAATTTGCCGATGCTCAATACGAAGAAGGGATTCGTCTTCGTCAAACCATCGAAGGGAAAACCTACGACGTTGCCATTCTTCAAGAGCAGAGTCTGACTCCCATCAAGGATGAAGAAGGCTTTCTTGCAGGAGCGGAAAACGTGGCAAAACTGATCTCCGCGGAGCATTTTATCCTCTATGCAACTTGGGGTCGAAATGACGAAAGCGCAAGCCTTGCCGATCTTGGTCTTACGCGTGAGGAAATGACGGAAAAATTGAGCGCGGCATATAACAAAGCCGCAGAAAAAATCGGTGCTCGGGTAGCAGAGGTAGGAAAAGCCTTCCTCGATTATGCGAAGGAGCGGGACAAAAACGACCTCTACAGACCCGATCATAGCCACCCCTCCGCCATTGGAAGTTCCCTTGCCGCCAAAGTGATTTGGGAGCAGGTAGAAAAATTTTTCAAATGATGCAAAAAAACGCAGAATCAATTGATTCTGCGTTTTTTCTTTGGTTGTTATTTCTTCAGTCTGTTCTTGATAACGTCACCGAGAATTTCCTTGAAGGAGTCGAGCGTGATTGCGCCCAAATCCTCGCCGGAGCGGTGGCGAACGGAAATGGTTCCGTTTTCGATGTCCTTGTCACCGACGATGATCATATAGGGGATCTTGTCCATCTGTGCATTGCGGATCTTGTAGCGCAGCGTATTCTGACTTTCATCAACGGTAACGCGCACCTTGTCCTTCTTCAGACTTTCCTTGATGCCCTCGCAATATTCAATTGCTCTGTCGGTAATGGGAAGAATACGAACCTGCTCGGGAGCCATCCAAGTGGGCAGCGCGCCTGCATATTTCTCCAAAAGGTAAGCCAGCGTACGCTCGTAGCAACCAAGGCTGGTTCTGTGAATGATGTAGGGGAGCTTCTTCTGTCCGTCGCTATCGATGTAGTACATACCGAATTTTTCTGCAAGAAGCATATCGATCTGAATGGTAACGATGGTGTCTTCCTTGCCGAATACGTTCTTGTACTGGATGTCCAGCTTAGGACCGTAGAAAGCAGCCTCACCGATGCCGATCTCGTAGTTAACACCCAGATCGTCCAGAATTTTCTTCATGGTTTCCTGAGCGGCAGCCCACTGCTCGGGAGTACCTTCGTACTTCTTGGTGTTTTCGGGATCCCACTGGGAGAAGCGGAAGGTGCAGTCTTCCAAAAGACCTACGGTTTCCAGGAAGTACTTGGAGAGGGACAGACAGTCGGCAAATTCTGCTTCCAGCTGATCGGGACGAAGCATCAAGTGGCCTTCGGAAATCGTAAACTGACGAACGCGGATCAAACCGTGCATTTCACCGGAATCCTCGTTGCGGAAGAGGGTAGAGGTCTCACCCAAGCGCATGGGCAGATCGCGGTAGCTTCTTGCCTGATTCAGATAAACCTGATACTGGAAAGGACAGGTCATAGGACGGAGCGCCAAGCATTCCTTCTCTTCGTTGTCGGGATCACCCAGGATAAACATACCGTCGCGGTAATGATCCCAGTGACCGGAAATCTTGTAAAGATCGCTCTTTGCCATCAAGGGAGTCTTGGTCAAGAGGTAATCGTGCTCCTGCTCGATATCTTCTACCCATCTCTGCAGCAGCTGAATGACTCTTGCACCCTTGGGCATCAGAACGGGAAGACCCTGACCGATGGAATCTACGGTAGTAAAGTAACCGAGTTCGCGGCCAAGCTTGTTGTGGTCACGCTTTCTTGCTTCTTCGCGTGCCGTGATGAAAGCATCCAGTTCATCCTTCTTCTGGAAGGAAATGCCGTAAATACGCTGCAGCATCTTGTTCTTTTCATCGCCGCGCCAATAAGCGCCCGTGGCAGCAAGGAGCTTGATCGCATTGCCTTTTACTCTGCCGGTGGAGTCCAGATGAGGACCTGCGCAAAGATCGGTAAATTCACCCTGCTTGTAGAAGGAGATCTCTTCACCGTCGGGAAGTTCCTCGATCAGTTCGATCTTGTAGGGCTCCTCAGCCATCAAAGCGAGTGCTTCGCTCTTGGGCAGAACAAAACGCTCGATCTTCAGTTTTTCCTTGCAGATGGCTCTCATTTCCGCCTCGATCTCTTCCAACTGCTCGGGAGTAAGAGAGAAATCCAGATCAATATCGTAGTACCATCCTTCCGCAATTGCGGGACCAATGGCAAGCTTTGCCTGCGGAAATTTGCGCTTGATTGCCTGCGCCATAATGTGGGAGCAGGTATGCCAATACGTCTTTCTGAAAGTTTCGTTTTCAAACGTGTATTCGCTCATAATATCCTCCTAAATAAAAAATCCCATCCCCGACCGAAACGGTCAGGGGTGGGATAATCAAAAACTATCTCACGGTTCCACCCTGATTACAGGTTCACCTGTCACTTTTTTCTGCTATTACGGGCAAACCCGTCCGACTTACTCGCCTTCGCGACTCGCCGGCAGCTCCGAGGTGGTAATACCGCTGTGCATCATAACCTGCTTTCACCCAATGCCGGTCTCTCTGAAATCCGCACGTAGCGTATCGTGTCCTCTTCTACGCCATTTTGCCCATTATAGCACGATTCTTTGCCCGTGTCAAGGTATCTCTTTTTTTGTCTTTACAGTCTCGGAGGAAAATACGGTAGGAATTGTATAAAACCTATTTTTTTGCTTGACTTTTTGCTGTGATTTTTGTAATATATAACTGTATAAGGAGGTTTGCTTGTCTTTCGACGCTTACCTTCCAGACGAGGTGAGCCGCAATGCAATCGGTTCTATCGGTTCCCGAAGTCAATTACGGCAAATTTCCCATTCTATAAATCAGGAGGAAAAATGATGAAAAAAACCAAAATTTGGTCTGTGCTTCTTGCGTCGGTACTGCTGTGCGCTTGTATGCTCGGCACCCTTTTGATCGGTGCGGACGCAGCTGAAGCTACGGTTCTCAACGTAACCGGTACCGCAGGCGCGGACAGCTTTGCTTCCGTCGAAGCGGCTCTTGCCGAAGCGGAAAGCTTGGCGGAGGCAGGGGAACTTACTGCCGCCGGTGTCAAGATCGTACTTTCCGCAAGTCAAACTGCAACCGTGGATGAAAACGGCATTCTGTTCGGTCAGAAGACCATCTGGCTGGACAAAGCTGCCGGAAAGAAGCTTCCCATTACCATCACGGGCAGCAATAGCTCCGTTTCCATTGGTATGAAGGCAGGCAACGTTGCCTGCACCAATGACTACACCTTTATGGATATGGACGTAGCCATCGGCAAACAAACTACCTATTTCTTCGCAGGTAGCGGAAACGTCGTGTTTGAAAGAGTAACCTTCGGCGGTTACAAAGGAAAGTTCTTTGCCGATAACTTTACTCAGGCAGCTTACGAGGGCTGGCCCACCGATTACAGCGCCATGAAAAACGAGAAGGGTCTGGTAGAGTCCTCTCTGAAATTCGGTGAGAATTCCGAGTATGGTACTCTTTCCACGGGCGGCTCCGGTCTTTCCAAATATCTTGCCGCAGTAGGCTATGACGGAACCAATAACGCCCTTTCAAAGATTACTTCCAAAATCGCAGACAATCAGATCGAACAGGCAAAGGCGGATGCAAAAGCAGTTACCTTCGCTCCCGCAACCGGATTGAGCAATTTGCCCGATATCAGACCTGTGAATACCCGTGCGGTGATCATTTTCGATTCCAAGCCTACGGCTACTGAGATTCAGAATGCAAAATCCACCAGCGCGACTACCTCGAACAAAGCAATTTGCTTTGACTATCCCACCACCCGTGTAGGTATTTCTCCCGTTGCCGAAGCGGAGATGAAGGTTTACAGCGGCACCTTCAACCGTTTGAGAGGCGACCGTCACGATACCGCGTTTGAGACCTTCGTAGGTGATACCTACATCAGCATTTACGGTGGTACCGTTGTTCTTGCTGACCACTGCCTGCGCGGTATGTACGCTTGTAACCATATCGGCTCCTACAACGTTTACGTAACTCAGCTGGATGAAAACGTGAAGACTGACCTGGTAGGTGGTCTTCAGCTGACCTTTGAAAAGCCCCGTATTACCGAAAATTGCACCTTGACCGTTGAAGGCGGCACCTTGGCAGATATCTACGGTGGTACCGCTGATAAGAAGGTTATCAACGTGATCCGCGGCGGCACCATCAAAAAATTCTACGGTTCCCGTTTTAATGAGAGCGGTACGACTCAGGTTGAGAACTACGTGACCGGCGGTACCTTCAGCGGAAACTTTATGGGTGCTTACGTTGGCCAAGCAGCTCCTATGAATGCGGTAAGCATTACCAATAAGTTCTCGGGAGGCACCTTCAAGGGCTTTGTTTATCCCTCCTCCGACAGCAACGATTACACGACCTTGGATTATCAGACCAATGAATATTTGGCAAACCAGCCCGAACTTGGTGACAATGACGGCATCGGTCCCGTATTTTCCGGTACGGTTAACGGTTCTTATCTGAAAAATTCCGGCAAGATCCTGAATATTGTAAAGGCAGGTACCTTTAACGGCCATAACACCGACGGTGTTTCTGCATTCTTCGCTTCGAATTCTACCCACACAGGCGGTGTTGAAACCGTGATCGACGGCGGTACCTTCAAGAATTATCTGATGGTAGGCGGACAGCTGGCCGGCACAGCAGTTTCCAATACCAAGGGAAGCCTTGATCTGGAAGGAAACCTTCTTCCCACCATAAAGACTACTATCAACGGTGGCGTCTTCCACGGCTTCTGGGGGGCATACGGTTGTGTTTCCGGTGACGTTGTTACCACGGTAAACGGCGGCGATTTCTATCCCTATCAGGAAAACTTTAACACCTCCGGCTATGCAAACGCCTTTGCAGGCGGTACCCGTAGCTCTGCTGCCACCACGGTTCCCAATATCACCAACGTGATCAACGGCGGTACCTTCCACAGCAATTTCTATGCAGGCTCGGGTATCCACGCGGTACAAACTTCCGCGAAGGTGTTTGACAACGCAGTGATCGATACCTACATTTACGGCGGCACCTTCAAGCTGGGTGTTTTCGGCAACTCCAAGCATCTTGACCTCGGTGTCATTGCAGGAACTGCCAATCTGACCGTAGATCCCTCCAAGAGTGCAACTCCTTTGGAGATCCTTGGTAATTTTGCAGTAAATGACGGTGATACTTCCTCCGTTACGCTTGTCGGCGGTGAAGAAGCGATCATCATCGGTGAAAATACCAACATCGTAGCTGATGCCGTAACGGGCAAGGCTGTATTCCATCAGACCCAGGGCTGGCAGGCACGCGATTACATCAAGATTCCTGCAAACAGCGAATATGAGATTACCGAATCTCCCGCAATCTACGGCTCTTATACCGCAGACTCCGCCATCCTTGTAAAGGGTGAAGCGATTGCTCCGAGCGGTGCAACCATCCGTCTTGCTGAAAGACTGGGTGTTCGTATCCTTCTCAATAAGGAAGACGTAGAAGCATACGGCGAAGTATTTACCTACACCGTAAAGCTGGCAGATACCACCATTGCTACCGGTACCTACGCTGATATCGTAGCCAACAATTACTCCATCCTCTTCGACGGTATCGGACTTGCACAGTTCGGCGAGACCTTCACCGTAACCTCTACCGTAATGGCAGAGCTGGAATCCTCCATCGTGGATCTTGCAACTCTGGCACAGTCCGCTTGGGCTGAAAATGCCAAGTGGAAGGCTTATGCAGATGCCATCATCGAGTTCCATAACGTTTACAATCTGGATGCTGAAAATACCATCACTCCCGATGCAGTAGCACTTGTTCCCGTAGCTGCAAAGGGTGATGCAGCCGGTATTGCATCTGCAAACGTAACGCTTCTCATGGCAGATGCGGCAGGTATCAGACTTACCGCTGTACTGGACGCTGCTCCCGTAAATGCAAAGATTCTGGTAAACGGGGAAGAGGTTACCCAGCTCGTTAAGGTTACCGATAACACCGTAACCGCAGACTTGTACTTTGCTCACGAGTATCTTTCGGATACCTTCGTGGTAACCGTACAGTCCGATGCAGGCGTGCATATGACCTACACCGCCTCCATCGAAGCATTGGCAAATCAGCTTGCCAATAACGATGCAAATGAAAATCAGAACAATGCCACCGCATTCCTGGTATACATCCAGAAGGCAGTTGCTTGCAAGTAAGGAGGAAGAGTATTATGAAAAAAATCTATACGGCACCCTCCGCAGAGCGCATTGCTCTTGACACTGAGGAGATTCTGAACATTTCCTTTACCGGATCCGGTTCGATTCTGGACGATTCCGATAAGAACAATTCCAGCAAGAATCCCGCTACCGATTTCGGTGACGTGTCCCTGTTCTGAACGGCACAACTTCAAAGAGGCATCTTCCATTGCGGAAGATGCCTCTTCTTTATATCCCGATACTCCAAAGAGTAACCGATGCAGAAAACAAAAAATCCCCCGAAAAGGGGGATTTTTTTCACTTTTTTTAGATT
>JAEIGA010010835.1_pt1 | contig 13823 bp, 14 predicted proteins | sample 9270691 | NCBI WGS metagenome assembly JAEIGA01 (sample SAMN17057246, study PRJNA624740) | gut metagenome | biome: biome; isolation source: fecal sample | host: Bos grunniens | place: China: Xizang | collected 2019 | reverse complement strand
TGCTTTACGTGGTTTAGAAGGCTTTTCTCATTTATGGATTCTTTGGGTGTTTTCCGAAAACGAAAAAAAAGAATGGAACCCTACCGTACGCCCACCGCGACTTGGTGGTAATACAAGATTAGGTGTATTTGCAACACGTTCACCATTTCGCCCTAATCCAATAGGGCTTTCTTGCGTAAAACTAGAAGAAATCAAATTAAATGGTTCTAATGGCCCAGAAATAATAGTTTCAGGCGCTGACATAAAAAGTGGAACACCGATACTTGATATAAAACCTTACCTTCCATTTGCCGATTGTATAAACAATGCTACAGGCGGGTTTGCTAGTTCTTTACAAGATAAATGTTTAGAAGTTATTGCAGACGAAATGGTTCTTTCAAAGTTTCCAGAATCTAAACGACAAAATCTTCTAGAAATTTTAGCCCAAGACCCTCGCCCTGCTTACCAAAAAGATTCTAATCGCATTTATGGTTTTTCTTTTGTAGGCTTTGAAATCCGCTTTCAAGTCAATCAAAATGTCTTACAACTTGTAGACATACAGCCTTTATAATTCATTTTTGTAAAACGCTTTACACTATTTTAATTTATATTGTCTATTAAACTTAATTCTGTTTAGTGTTAAAAGAATATAGACGATTAATTTCAACAAAGGATTCTAATGCGTCGCTTCTGTTTTTTATTATGGGGTATTTCGCTTATTGCACTTGTTGCTTGCGCAAGTTCTAAACCGACAACAAATGTAAAAGAACGTTCCGACGAAGTTTTTTCGTCTGCTTTTTTTCCAAGAAACTCCACAAAAAACAGAAGAACCTGAATTGAAATACGATTTTCAAGAGCCTGTAATTATGGTTATCCCTGCTATTTCTAATAACGCATCAGCCATTGAAGTGATTAAACAAAATCCTTTTGCTAAAACCACAATGGAAAGCATAAATGAATACCTGACAGAAAAAAGTTATAAAGTTCGTTCTTTAGAAGGCAATGAAGATTTAACAGAAGTTTTGCAAATACAAAATGATATTTCTGATAAAGAAGAAGATATGTCGTATATCGCAGGATTAACATTTGGGGCTGATATATACATTACTTTTTCTGGAAGCATTCGAAACGATATGGTAACGGTAGAACTTTCCGCCTATGAAACAACAACGGCTCGTTTATTAGGTTCTAAAACTGGTATGGTAAAAGACCATGGATTAGATAAAAGCAACCAACGTTATCTAGTCCAAACTGCTGTCAAAAAAGCGTTCCCAGCGCTTGAAAAAACAATACATGCCTATTGGCAAGAAGATTCAAAAAAAGGTATTCCCTATAAAGTTATTATAAACCTTGGCGAAAGATTTTCAGGTGAAATATTAGAAGATATTCAAGATAAAAGTTTAACTTCTATTCGGGCTAATTTCAGCAATTTTAAAATCAATCAAATGACTGAAAAAACAATTGATTTGGTGCTTTATGCAAAGGCAACAGAACACCCTGATGTTTATGCCGTTTATTCAGCCATTAAAGCAAGTCTTTCAGACAAAGGTGTGGTTCAGAAAAACAACATTACAAACAAATTAATTATTATGGAACTCAATTAAAATGAAATATTCTTTAATTTTTCGTTTAACCTTTTTATTTTGTGTTATTTTTTACACAAATATTTTTGCAGAACCTGAAATTATACTTTCTTCAGTTTCTAGCGAAATGGTTAAAGAACAATTAACAGAAATTGAAAAACTGAAACAATTAAATTATTTAGATGAAGAATCAAAAAGCCGATTAGACAAGCTATGGGAAAGGGCTTCTAAAATCGCTGAACTCAATGATAAATGTGCTGAAATTTCTTTAAATGAAACTTTAAATTCCGAATGTTTTAATTTTTACCGAAACGAATTACCGCAATTTGAAAAAGATTTTTTGAATTTAACGGGAGAAATTCGATTAAACGGAATGAATCTTTCTCACAACATGGAAAATCGTCGTGAAGCTATTGAAGCTTGTTTTAATGCATTTCCATTACACTCCATAGATTTTCCAAAACTTATTACTCTTGAAGGGAACGTCTCTCCTGAACCTTTATCTGATGGTGTTGAAATTTCTTATCATTTTAGTTTTGTAAGGAATGAAAGTACAATACAAGCATTAGAACACCAACTCAATATTTGGTATTCAACATGCAATTCAATTATTTTCAGAACAGATAACTCAGGCGAATTCGCCCCTCTTTTTTTAGAAAGACTCGCTGAAAATATTCCTGAAAACTCCCTTTCTTTTGAAGTTTCAAAGTACAATAAGGTTATTTACATCAAACAAAAATACGATTTAAATATGGCCTATATCCTCAACAAAAAACAACTCTTTAATAATACTATTTCAAAAAATTCCACTATCGGAAAAATCTATTTTGATAATTATGACAATTCTATTTCGCTGAACATTCAATATAACTTTTATGAAAATGGGAAAGCTATTTTTACTGAAAATGAAATCAGAAATGGGTTAAGAGGAAAAATCCATTGGGATTCGCCCTATAAAAAAAATCAACCTTCTAAAACAAACACAACTTCAAATTTTTCTGATGAAAATTCTTCTAATGTAGATTCTGCTGTTTATGGCTTTAAATTTCAATTCAACACGAGTTTATTCATAGGTTTACCGACTACAATTCACGATAACTTTTTTGACGAATTTTCCGTTGATGATAATGAGGTGACACGAGATTCACTCAATATTCCAATGGTAAATTTTATAGGAATGTTTCGGTATTATGGCGAAAATATTGTTTTTGGCATCGGTGGCGGTTTAGGCATAATGTGGTTTAATTCAGCAGAAGAAAAAATCAATTCTTACTATGCTGATGAATTTGAATCATACAATATTGATTGTTTGGTTGCTCCAATGTTCCAAATTGAATTTGCTCTTTTATCTCGAAAAACCCCTTTTGAATTAGGGGTAAGGTATTCTCTTTTATTAGACCCAAACATGCCAGCAAATTATATCGGTGGTTATGGAAAACTTATTGACTGGATTGGGCTTGAAATTGGGTATTTAGGTGTAGGAAGTAAAATGATTGATGGCATTTATGCCGGAATTTTCATTTCGCTACCACCACGTATTAAATAACGTTTCTTATATTTGGTAATCTTATTGAGGACAAAATAATGTTTAAAAAAATACCCATTTGGGCTATATTGTTTTTTTCTTTTGCATTCATTCTTGGATGCAACGACAATGCAATTCCAGCAAATAAAGTTTTTGCAGTAAAGGATCTTGCACATAAAAAAGTCGGCGTACAAATTGGAAATACCGCTGATATTTACGCTTCTGATTTTGGTGGTGATACCGCAAAAATTCAAGTTGAACGCTATTCCAAATTAACTGATGCTATCCAAGCATTGTCTCAAGGGAAAATTGATGCAGTCCTTTGCGATGACCAGCCTGCAAAAGCATTTCTTCGCCAGAATCAATCTTTAAAAATATTAGATGAAGTTTTTGTTGAAGAAACTTATGCCGGAGTTATTGCCAAAAATAATACTGCTTTATTAGACACCGTGAACATGGCTTTAAAAAAACTAAAAATTTCGGGAACTTATGATTCTATTTTCAATACTTACATAAATAGAAGTAGTGATTTCCATTATACACAAAAAGTTAAATCAGAAAACAAACTTATCCTTTCTACAAACGCTCAGTTTCCGCCCTACGAATTTCATTCAGCCAATGGCATTGAAGGAATTGATATTGAAATTGCCCGTTATATTGCCGATTACATGAATCGCTCATTAGAAATTCAAGATATTGAATTCGACGCTATTATCAACTCAGTTAATTCTGGAAAAGCTGATATTGGGCTTGCTGGTTTTACCATAACGGAAGAACGTAAAAAATCTATCCTTTTTACAACTCCTTATGCCGAATCAAAAATTGTTGTTATCGTTAGAGACAATAACAAAATTTCTAAAACAGAATCCATTGGTGAATTATTACACAAAAACTTTATTAAAGAAGCACGTTGGAAATTTATTGTTGAAGGTTTAGGGAACACCTTAATTATTTCTTTCTTTGCCGCATTCCTTGGCATTTGCATCGGTATAGGCGTTTCCTTTGTTCGCTTCGCACATGAAACCATGGGGGGAATGAAATTTCTTAACACCATTTGCAAAATTTATTTAGCCATTATCCGAGGCACACCTGTTCTTGTTCAACTTCTTATTATCTATTACATTGTATTTTCTTCTGTTAACGTCAACAAAATTCTTGTTGCTGTTATCGCTTTTGGAATAAACTCTGGCGCCTACGTTTCTGAAATTCTTCGTAGCGGATTCAAAGCCATAGACCCAGGCCAAATAGAAGCTGGTAGAAGTTTAGGGCTACGTTTTCGACACATTCTTAGTCATATTGCATTTCCTCAGGCATTTAAAACATCTTTACCTTCAATGACAAATGAATTCATTACACTTATTAAAGAAACTTCTATTTGCGGTTACATTGGAATTACCGATTTAACTCGAGGAGGCGACATTATCCGCAGTCTAACTTATGAAGCCATGCTCCCTTTACTCGCTGTTGCTGTAATCTATTTCATTTTAGTTGCAGGTCTTTCTAGCTGTGTTGCTCGTCTGGAAAAGAGGTTAAAAAAGAATGAACGCTAAGCCAAATACAATCATTCAAGTACAGAACTTATCAAAATCTTTTGGAAATTTACAAGTTCTAAAAAACATTTCTTTAGATGTTTATCAAGGCGATGTCATTGCTATTATCGGGCCTTCTGGTTGTGGTAAATCTACATTTATCAGACATTTAAACATGTTGGAAAAACAAGATGAAGGCAAAATTCTTTTTAACGGAAAAGACATTTACGAAAAAGGCCTACATTCTAGATTTGTCCGAGAACGAATCGGCATGGTATTCCAACAATTCAATTTATTCAAAAACTTAACGGTTTTAAAAAACATTATGCTTGCTCCAGTCACATTACATAAAATGACAAAAAGCGAAGCAGAAGCCAAAGCAAAAGAATTGTTAAATAAAGTCGGGCTTTCTGGCTATGAAAACCACTACCCATCCCAACTTTCTGGAGGTCAACAACAGCGCATTGCTATTGCAAGAGCTATGGCTATGAATCCAGATGTTCTACTTTTTGATGAGCCTACTAGTGCACTTGACCCTGAAATGGTTGGAGAAGTTTTAAAAATAATCAAAGACTTAGCTAATTCTGGAATGACTATGCTTATCGTCACTCACGAAATGAACTTTGCAAAATCTGTAGCCAACAAAGTTTTATTCTTTTCAGAAGGCATAATTAAAGAACAAGGAACACCACAAGAAATATTTGAAAATCCAAAAGACGAGCGTTTAAAAGAATTTCTTTCTGTCATTCACTAACTTCAACTCTTCTATTTTTTAATTGTGTTTATAGCTTTATTAAAAATGTCTCGCTTAAATAATGCGATTATTGCCATAGCCACTTTAGCAGCCGGTTATTTTTTATCGCATTGTATTTTTTCAGCACAAACATTTTTTGCCGATGTAATCGCTTTCACTATGGCTATTTCTGTCGGCAATATCCACAACGATTTACTAGACATAGAAACCGACAAATTAAACAGACCTAATCGCCCCTTGCCTTCAGGGAAAATTTCAATCAAAGCCACCAAACTTTCAATTCTCATTCTTTCAATCTCTTCTCTTCTGCCCGCTTTTTTAAAAGAAGTCCAAAGCATAACTCACCTTATATTCTATACCCTTTTACTTGCACTCTTATTTGTTTACAACAAATACGCAAAACAAATTCCTTTCTTAAAAAATCTCACCGTTGCCTTTTTATGCACAACGCCCTTGATACGCATTATGCTTTATGATTCAGCACACATTTCACCCTTAATTTTCCCAATCATTTTTGCTTTTTTATACACGCTTTCTAGAGAAATCCAAAAAGATTTAGAAGACATCACGGGAGACAAAGCCGCAAACATATTAACGCTACCCATTTTAGTCGGCGAAAAAAAAGCTTCTACCCTAGCCTCTTTCCAGATAATCTTTGCATTATTTTTACTTCCCTTACCAGTTCTCTTAAAATGGCATTCCTCTCTCTTTTTACTCGCCTTAATTTTACTCATTCCATTATCCATATGGATAATCTTTAATCTCAACAAAAAAGACTACACAAAAGCAAGAACTCTCACCAAAATCGCCATGATTTTAGGAATAGTTTTTCTCATTTTATCAGAAACATTCTCTTAATTCAGGAAAGGTAAAAAAAGAAGAACGCCGTTCTTCTTTTTTTGTCGACAAACCTAAAGTCCTGATTCAATAAACTCTTTCCGGAAAGTTCCCGAACCAAGCAAAATATCTATCGGTAACTTTTCAAATTCATATTCATAAGGAGGCGCTTTCCAAGCAAAATCATTAGGATACTCATGGAATAAATATTGCAACAACTTAATCGTCATATCAAACGAACGAAAAACATTTCTATCAAGAACATGAATTTGCGCCCCACCACAAATAGAACCAGCTCCTTTATGAAACGTAGGCTGGAAATAATTTTCGCGGAACAACACTCCTGGCAACTTTAAACCATTCATGTAACGACAAAGTTTTTCTGCATCAATAAAAGGAGCTCCAAAAATTTCAAAAGGCCTTGTCGTTCCACGACCTTCGCTTACATTGGTTGCTTCTAAAAGACACATTCCTGGGTAAACAATTGCCGTATCAAGAGTTGGCATATTCGGAGAAGGCATCACCCAAGGAAGCCCCGTTTCATCAAACCACATTCTCTTGTCGTAATTTTCCATTTCCATCACATAAAGTTCACAACTCGGAAAACGCTCCGCTTTAAAAATCCGAGCAAGTTCACCAATCGTTTTACCATGTCTAACAGGAATAGAATGTAATCCCACAAAACTCGTATAACCTAAATCTAAAACAGGTCCTTCTTCATCAACGCAATTAATAGGATTAGGCCTATCTAAAACAACAACAGGAATTCCTTGCTTTTCGCAAGCCTCCATACAAAGAAACAAAGTCCAAATAAAAGTATAATAGCGGGCCCCGACATCTTGCAAATCCACAAAAAGCACTTCTACATTTTTCAACATTTCTGGAGACGGCTTTCTGTGTTCACCATAAAGACTATAAACTGGTATTCCCAGTTCAGGATCTGTATAACCTTCCCATTCAATCATATTGTCCTGAGTATGGCCTTTTATTCCGTGTTGGGGGCCAAATAAAGCCGACAAATGGAACAAATTACCATCAAATTCTTTCAAATACGAAAGAGTATGGGCAAAATTTTCACCTATTGAGGCTGGGTGCAAAACAGCACCAAGTCGTTTTCCCTTAAGATGAAAAGGAAAATTCTTTTCAAAATTGGATATTGCTAATTTAACGCTCATTTTTTATTATCTTTGATGACCTAAATTAAAACTAAATATAGGAACATTATTTATGGCGTATCTGAACAAAGTTATGTTAATTGGCAATATCGGAAAAGATCCTGAAATCCGTATGACTGCCTCCAACAAGAAAAAAGTATCCTTTTCATTAGCTACGTCCCGTCGTTACCGCGACAACAATGGTGAAACTAGGGAACAAACCGAATGGCACAATGTTGTAGGTTGGGGCAAACTTGCTGACCTCATTGAGCAACTCGGTGTTCATAAAGGAATGAGCCTTTTTATAGAAGGTTCTATTTCTTATCGCAGTTGGGATGATCCGAATGGTCAAAAGCGCTATATGACTGACATCACAATGGAAACATTCCAATTGTTAACTCCACGCCCAGCTCAGAACAATTCTTACGGAAATTCTTCTTACAACAATTCTAGCTATAACCAACCTAATGCTTACTCCAATCAAGCAACTTCTGGTTACGGACGTCCTCCTCAGCAAAATTACCAACCTGCTCCAATGAACGACGGTCCAGACGAAGTTGAAGACGATTTCCCGTTCTAAAATTTTAAAATGTCAGAACTGCAATTTTATTCTGTATTAATTCTTTTAGCGATAGCTGTTTCTACGATATTACAAATTATTGTTTTACGTGGTAAGCAAAGAATTTATGCAGTAATTGCTTTTCTGTTCATTTTAGGAATCATTCTTTTTGCGGGCCTGCGTTCTGAAACTCCTGTAACACAAACTCAGTTCGTTTCTTCAGAACGCTCTCTAGATAAAAGAGATTCTAACGCTAAAAATCATGATCTTTTTTTACAAGAATTTTCTAAAGAATTTTTCTCTCTAGGAAAACAACTTGAAGAAAAAGTCCCAGAAGCTTTTGAATCTGATATGGAACAAGAAAATTTTGCTCGAAAAGCTTTAAGCATTCGAGAAAAAATTTCACTCTTTTGCCAAAAGAATCAAAAACTTTCTCAAACACTAGAAAACGAGTCTTTTCAACAAGTTATCCTTTCTGCTTTAGAACATTTAAAAGCGAGTGCCTTTGCTTTTTATGCAGAAGCATCGTCAGAAGACAAAACTTTTAGAGATTTCCAAGCCCTTCAAAAGAAAGAACAATTAGAAATCGCTCAAAAAAAAGTTCATGAATTACAAGAACTCTTAAAAAAAACTACTTTAAGGCCACAATAAACAACATAAGGTTCATTTATGAGTAAAAATGTCGCCATCCTCGGTGCAACTGGTGCAGTAGGTCAAGAACTCCTTTCACTTCTTGCTGAACGCAATTTTCCTTTAAAATCATTAAAACTTTTGGCATCAAAACGCAGTGCCGGCAAAACTATTGAATTTCGTGGCGAAAAAATCACCGTCGAAGAATTAACGCACGATTCATTTAAGGGCGTCGATTTAGTTTTATCTTCAGCAGGCGGTTCAATTTCTAAAGAATTCGTTCCAAGCGCTGTTAAAGCAGGAGCCGTTGTCGTTGACAACACCAGTTATTTCCGTATGGACCCAAATGTTCCTTTGGTTGTTCCTGAAGTAAACCCTGAAGATATTAAAAAACACCAAGGCATTATCGCAAACCCAAACTGTACAACAATCATTATGTCTTTACCGCTTTTCCCTCTTTACAAAGAATTCGGTATTGAACGTGTAACAGTCTGCACTTACCAAGCTGCTTCTGGCGCCGGTGCTATTGCTATGGAAGAACTTAGAAAAGAAAGTATTGCTGTTGGTGAAGGAAAACCTTTTGAAAGAACTGTATTCCCTTACCAATATGCCTTTAACCTTTTCCCACATAATTCTCCTTTCAATGATGGCTCAGAAGAAAAGGCAAAAGTAAAAGCGCCTAAAGGCTATTGTGAAGAAGAATGGAAAATGGTTGCAGAAACTCGTAAAATTTTCCACGACGAATCTATTTGCGTTGCTCCAACTTGTATTCGCGTACCTGTTTTACGAGCTCATTCTGAAGCTATTAATGTGCAACTTAAAAAGCAAGCTTCTGTTGAACAGATTTATGATGTTCTCCGCACTAAAGCACAGAATGTGGAAATCTTAGAAGACGCTTCTGCAAACCGTTGGCCAATGCCTTTAGATGCTAGCGGAAAAGACCCTGTTCTCGTTGGTCGAATTCGTGAAGATCTTTCTCAGAAAAATACATTTGACCTTTGGGTTGTTGGCGATCAAATCAGAAAAGGTGCTGCTTTGAACGCCGTTGAAATTGCAGAACTTTTATAACGTTCTTGTTTCATTTTTTAAAAGCAAAACGAATCCCTATGGGATTCGTTTTGTATTTAGTTTAAAAAATTTACTAAAAGAAATTAAAGAACCGATTCGTCATCTACATCCAATTCTTTTTTTACTCTTAAAATAAATTCGGATTCTGTTTTAGAGATAGCATGGTCTGAATTGTTTTCAAAAGAAGCAGAAGCCATAGCAAATAAATAACGAATAGTTTTAACTCGGTATTCGTATGGAGCTTCTTTTAAAGCTTCTAAACAGCCTGTCAAACGAGCTGACGCAGTCGGAAATGCCATATAAGCTTTATTAAAATCATCCCAAGAAAAAGTCATATTTTCTTCTTCTTTTACAGCATCTAAAATTTTTTCTTCTTCTAATGTCGCTGATTTTGCACCAGGAATTAATTCACCATTTTCTGTATCGTGTTCTAAACAAGCCTCTTGCCAAAGCAAAAGAAGTAAAGCCATATCTTGTTGCAACATAGAAACTCCTAAATATCATTGAATGATTCGTAAAATCACTTTAAAGATACAATAAAGTTCTCCCAAAAATAACATAAAATAAATTTAGGAATTGAATATTTTATTTTCTTTGAAAAAATCCTTAATTTTTTAACAGATATTTTTCCAAATTTTCGCTTTTATTTGTTTTTTTGTATCTTTGGAACATGGCATATGTAGCAATGGCCAGAAAATGGCGTCCTTATTCATTCAAAGACATGGTCGGTCAAGAACATGTCGCTACAACTCTTCAAAATGCAATTGAAGAAGGTCGTGTTCACCACGCTTTTCTTTTTACCGGTACTCGTGGTGTTGGTAAAACTACATCTGCTAGAATTTTAGCTCGCACATTAAATTGTACAGGAGAATCAGAACGCCCTTGTGGAAAATGCCCTAGCTGTAAAGATTTTGCAAGCGGAAGTTCTGTTGATATTCTTGAATTTGATGGTGCTAGTAATACAGGCGTTGATAAAATTCGTGATTTAATCATTGAACAAGTCCAGTACCATCCTATGATTGGAAAGTACAGAATTTTCATTATAGACGAAGTTCACATGATAACAGGAAGTGCTTTTAACGCTTTGTTAAAAACACTTGAAGAACCGCCTCCTCATGTAATTTTCATTTTCGCAACGACTGAAGCAAATAAAATACCGCAGACTATTCTTTCTCGAGTATTACGCTTTGATTTTAAGCGTTTATCTCAAACTCAGATTATTGAACGCCTACGTTTTATTTGTAATGAAGAAGGTATAACAACAGATAACGAAGCGCTTTCTATTCTTGCCGAAAAAGCAGATGGTTCTATGCGTGATGCTTTGACATACTTTGACCAAGCTTACGCATTTACAGGCAACAATATGGTTGCAGATGCCGTTCGTTCTGTTTTGGGTTTACCATCAAACGAAATTTATTTTACTTTGCTAGAAGCAATTGGTAAACACGACATTGCCACATGCTTTAACCAAATAGAACAAGTTTGTTCAAATGGCGTTGAATACATGCCATTACTCGATGGGTTTGCCAAATTTTTACGCAATATTCTCTATATACGAGTCAGCAAAAACAATTCTAATTTCTTGAATTTATCTCAAGAACTTGTTGAACGCCTTTCTCTTGCTGGGGCATCGCTTAGTAACGGAGATTTACTTAGAATCGCTAAAATGTTAACAGACACACAAGGGCTTTTAAGACAAAGTACCAATCCTAGATTACTTGTAGAAACTTGTTTTGCTAGAATGGCTTGGCTTGATCACCTTACTGATTTACGCAAAGTCCTTTCAACTATGCAATCGCCTACAACTGGCGAAATAAAAAAAAAATTAACTCTTCCTCCAGTTAATCCTGAAAATAAAGTTCCAACAAATCAAATCCCTTCGCTAGAAGATTTGAATATATTTGACGAACCAATTGAAGACATCTCTTCATTGCCGTCATCTGATAATTATGTTTTTCTAGAAGAACCTTCTTTTCAATACACTCTAGAAAACATATCTGAAAATTGGAAATCCTTTTTAGAAACTTTTGCAAATAATGGCGAAACTGATATTTACTACGCACTTGAAAACTCAAAGGTAAATATTGATTTTTCAAGTGAGCCTTATACTTGCACTCTCAACATTCCTTTACAAAAAGATGGTTCTCGCCAATGGAATGCAACTCTTTTTATCAATTCACAAAAAGACCAACAAAAATTGATAGAAAAATTAGAAAGCACTTTAAAGGCAAAATTTATTTTAAACATTAAAGATTTTAAAGAATCTGATTCAAATATTTCTCAACCGAAAAAACAACTTAATCTTTACGAACAAGAATTACAATACGATTTACAACTGCAGATTTTGCAAGAAAAATTTGCACCAATCTGGATTACATCTAACAAACAAATAACTAAATTAGAAACCAATCCTGAACAAACTGAAATCGAAGATTCTTAAATTTTACATAAAAAACGGAGACCAATATGAACATGCAAAAAATGCTCAAAGATTTGCAAAAAATGCAATCTCAGATGCTTAAAGCTCAAAATAATCTCAAAGCACAGTCATTTGAAGCCGAAGCTGGTGGCGGAATGGTTAAAGTAGCCATTAATGGTCAAGGCATTCTCACTATGATAAAAATCAACCCTGATGCCGTAGATAAAGACGATGTTGAAGCATTAGAAGACTTAGTTATGGCCGCTTTGAATTCAGCCATTAAGAAAAAAGATGAAGCTGCTCAATCTAGTTTAAATGACTTAACGCAAGGAATGAAAATACCTGGATTAATGTAAAAGCCTTTTATCTTTAAATATGTCTTTTTATCAAGACATTATAGCAAACTCCCTAGGTAAATCTAGGGAGTTTTGCTAAATTTGGGGCAAAATGGAATAATTTAGTCGATTCTTAAGGATAATTGAATGCATAAAACATTAACTTCACGGATAGTCCTTTTGGCATTGCTTTCTATGCCTGCATGGGCTGCCCAGGTTTACACCAAGGAAGAAGCTGTAAAAATTGCCTTGGAAAAGTCTTCGGACATTCAATCCGCTGAACAAAAATTAGAAGCCGCTGAAGCCCAAGTTTCTCAAACTTATGGTGCTGCTTACCCCAAAATAGACTTCAGTGCTACTTATGCAAGAACTTTTGGCGTATCTGATGTAAAAAGCAGTAATGCCATAAGTCAAATGCTTGATGAAACAGCTACTACGAATGAAAGAATCCTTGCAGGTACATTAGATGCTATGTCTTATGGATTAAACGCAATGCAAGGCTTTCGCTGGGGAACTCAAGTTGGTCTTACAGCAACACAAATCCTTTATGCCCAAGGGAAAGTGGCAACAGGCACAAAAATTGCTAAGCACTATCGTCGTGTAAATGAACTTTCTTTAGAAAATGCTAAAATCTCTGTTCGTTTTGACGTAGAACAAGCTTTTGACCAAATGATTTATTTGGATTCTGCTCTTCAGATTCTTGAAGCAAGTAAAGCTCAACTTGAAGAACACATTAATTACATAAAACAAGCTCAAGCTAGCGGTCTTGCAACAGAACTTGATGCAGTTCGTGCAGAAATCCAATTAGACAATCTCAATTCTGCTCTTGCCAAAACTGAAAAAGATAGAGAAGTAGCTAGAAATGCTCTTTTGAATACAATGGGACTTCCATGGAATGCTGAAGCTAGTTTTTCTGGTACATTACGTGATCCAACTGTAGAAAACTTCCCTATCCCAGATACATCTATGAGTGTTGTTCGTTCTAAACGCAAAGAATTAGCACAATTAAACGAAAGCGAACAAATGTACCAACAAAATATTAATATTGCAAAAGGTGATTACAAGCCAACAGTTGTTCTTGGTGGGTCAATCACTTATCAAAATGGTCAAAACCGTGTTTTCAAATGGGATGCTCCGGATTGGGATGAAAACATTTCAAAGCAAGTCTATTTAAATGTTTCCATGAATCTTTTCAATGGGATGCAGACACGTGAAAGCGTTGCTATGGCAAAAACAGACTTACGTTCTAATCAAATCCAAAAAGAATCGGCAGAACGCGGTATAAAACTTCAGATTGAATCTTCTGTAAATACTTTGAATGATGCTTTTAATCAAATTGGCATCCGTAAACGCCAAGTAGAATTAGCTACGAAAAATTTTGAATTGACAGAAGCTGCTTATAAAGTCGGACGCGATACCCAACTCAACTTACTTGATGCAACAATGGAATT
>JAEIGA010010834.1_pt1 | contig 13823 bp, 12 predicted proteins | sample 9270691 | NCBI WGS metagenome assembly JAEIGA01 (sample SAMN17057246, study PRJNA624740) | gut metagenome | biome: biome; isolation source: fecal sample | host: Bos grunniens | place: China: Xizang | collected 2019 | reverse complement strand
GCATCCATTGCAGACAAAGCCCAGGCACAGAGCATTGCCAAGGACTTTCATTTGGATATGGTCTCCTATTTCGGTGGAGATTTTAAGCGATTTACCTGTTTTGAGACCAACAAGGCATCGGGAAACCGAAATCTTATGAAGCTGGTTAATGCAAATGTGTCCGATATCGTTGCCTTTGGTGATGACTGGGGTGACTTGGATATGCTCCGGGAGGCAGGCGTCGGCGTGCTGATGAAAAACGCCAAGGAAGATCTCCGTGGCCTATGCCCTACCCTATCTGATTACACCAATGACGAAGACGGTGTTGCCCGTTTCCTTTTAGAGTATTTTCATATAGACGAAAACAAGCAGACTTAAGGGCAACACCCCATAAGGAAGTATTGGTTTTGAACGGTCCCTTTTCCGCTTAACTGCATAAAAAATTCCCGAAATGCGTCAGCATTCCGGGAATTTTGTTATTTGTTAATCAAAAAAGTTACCACTTCAAAACTGCACAGCACCTGAAAAGGGAAGATTTTTTCGTCAGGCAAGTTAAAAAGCGCAGAAATACTTTGTGTATTTCGAGCATTTTTAGCGTAGTATGGCGGGAAAAGATGCCCTTTTTCAGGCAATACTGCCTTATGGGGTGTTGCCCAATGAGCCTGCTTGTTTTTTATTTGAATTATTTTGCGTAGGAGCCGGAGGTATCGGCAACAACTTCCTCCACTTCCTTATGACGGGAGGTAGCTACCCGCTTCATCAGTTCTTCGTAGTACAGATCCTCGTCAAAGGGCAGCTTTACGGGCTTATCCAACCAGGAGGACAGGTACATTGCATTGGAAAGCAGCAGCTCGTTCAGGCCGTCTTCACCGGTAGCAATCAGCTCGCCCTCGTTGTGCAGGATCTTCTTTGCCCAGGCATTGGCAACCATCATATGATGATCCTTAACCTCGGGGAAGGTGTAAACCATTTTGGTGATCTGGGGCTTGTCGAATACGCTCTTTGCCCGGCGGGAGTAATCCTGCTCCTTCTCTGCCAGCTCGTAAACGGTAACATCGGAGTTGTTCTCCAGAATGATAGAGCCCTTGTCCAGCACGATCTCCAAACGGTTAGTGCCGGGAGTGAAGCCGGTGCCGGTAATAAAGGTGCCGGTGATGCCGTTGGGGTACTTCAGCACAGCAACTACATCGTCCTCAACCTCGATGTCATGCCAGCGGCCAATACGGCAGGTAGCAGAAACTTCTTCGGGCAGACCGCAGAACCAAGCCAGTGCGTCCAGCTGGTGGGGGCACTGATTCAGCAGAACACCGCCGCCTTCGCCTGCCCAGGTAGCACGCCAGGAGCCGGAATCATAATAGAACTGGCTTCTGTACCAGTTGGTAACCAACCAGTTGACGCTGCGGATCTCACCAAAGTTGCCGGAAGCGATCAGCTCCTTTACCTTGCGTACACCGGGGATCAAGCGGCACTGGAACATCATACCGAATACAACGCCTGCTTTCTTGGCAGCCTCGTTCATTTCGCGAACATTCTTGGTATAAACACCGGCAGGCTTTTCAGACAGCACATGCAGTCCGTAGGAAAATGCTTCCATAGCCAGCTTAGGATGGTCATAGTGAGGAGTCGCAATGATAACAGCCTCACAGATCTTTGCTTCAAACAAATCCTTTGCATCCGCAAAAACAGCAACCTTATCACCAAAGGTCTCCTTTGCCCATTCCTGACGAGCAGGGCTCTTGTCGCAAATAGCAACCAGCTCCATCTCGGGGCAAATGCCATTTAAGCCAATGTTCTTGGCATGGGAAGTGCCCATATTGCCAACACCGATTACTGCAACTTTCAATTTTTTCATTGTAAACACCTCTTATTTTAATTCAGGGAAGCGCGCCAGAACAGTGTCATAGCTCCGCTTCAAGCATTCAAATTCATCCTCGCCAAAGCACAGATCCTGCTCTACCAAAGCATATCCTGTACCGGCATCGTAAAGTGCCCGAATGGCAGTATCAAAATCTACTGTGCCTTCATAGATGGGGCAAAGGCGAACAGGCAAAGTAGTCTCTCCGTCTTCCGGCACTAAAGGACGGTGATCCTTCAGGTGAATACGGCTTAACTTGCCTTTCAGCATAGAGATCAGCTTCACCAGATCTTCACCTGCATAATCTGCCCAGGCAAGGTCCAAAATGAATTCTACAGAATCCTCAGGAAAATCCTCCAGCATTCTTTCAAACACATTCATACCGTTAAGCTTGGTAAACTCAAACCAGTGGTTGTGGTACATAAACTTTGCGCCGTTGTCACGCAAGGTTTTCGCCACAGGCACAAAGGTGTCGCGGAAGCGCTCGTAGCCTTCCATAGTTTCCCGCATATCCATAGGCATTGCGCCAATACCGATATGCTCACAGCCAAAGGTTTTGTGGTCCTTGATCACAGCAATGGGATCATCGATCAGCTTCTGGGGATCTACATGGGTCAGAACGCATTTTAAGTCGTGCTTTGCCAGGGTATCCCGCATCCATTCTGCCTCAAAGGGACAGGTGCTGGAAAGCTGTACAACATCGTAACCGATGTTCTTAATCTTGCCGAAGCTATCGTCAATACCTTCCAAAGTCTTAACCTTGCTCCATACTGTGTATAATTGCGCACCGATTTTCATAAGAACATCCTCCTTATAATAATGCTTTCAAAGCATTTACGCCAAAATCAAACGCTTCTCGTTTGGAACCGAAGCGATTGCCAATGGTGCTTGTCTCTCCTGCCCGTTCAAGACCCGCAAGACCAACAAACTCCGCCAAATGGGGCTCCAGGGTTACCACCTTGCCGCCGATGGCGCTGTAACGGTTAAGCAGCTCCGGCACATTGCCAATGCCCTCGCCTGCCGGCACGATCACCATATCCTTGTCTGCATCCTTGATGTGCATATATGTAATATATGCTTCCAGCATATCCCAGGCCTTTAAAGTATCTACACCCACCTGCGCAAAGTTGGCAGGATCAAACACACCACGGATGGCAGGCACTGCCTTGTGAATGTCCAGGCAGCGCTCCGGTGTTGCGCCATAAATGCCCTTTTCGTTCTCGTGGCAAAGAACAATGCCGGAATCCTTTGCAATCTCACCCAGCTTACCCATACGGTCGATAACCTCATTTTTATAGTTATCTTCCTGACCCTCGTCCATAAAGAAGCTGAAAATACGCATATTGCCTGCGCCTGCAATTTGAGCCAATTCCAAACCGTGACGAAACACTTCACAATGCTTTTGGAAATCATCCTGCATTTCAATTTTACCGATGGGAGAACCGATGGACCAAACCCGGATTCCCTCACCGTCAAAACGAGCACGCAGCTGCTTCATTTCCTCCAGGGTAACATCCATCACATTCTTGCCGTCTACGCCCCGGAGCTCGATGTTGGAAATTCCGTTTTCCTTCAGTGCTTGAATCTGACCGGAAATCGAAGGATCTGCCTCATCGGCAAACGCACAAAGAGAAAATTTTGTCATCGCATTTTCCTCCTGATAGTTCAGTTTTTTATATTATACTGCATCCCCGAAAATAAGTAAATTGCAAAAAGTCCTCTTTTTTCATTTTTACTGACATTTATATTGCAAATTGTATTATTTATCTTGAAAAAGGTGCCGCAGCGTGGTATCCTTATGAGGGTGATGTTATATGACAAATCTATTATGTGATACAGGCAACCTGGCTTTTGCTGTATACACAAGCTATCCGCCCTTCAGCAATCAGGAAGAGCTGCATGTCCATGATGCCTGCGAACTTTACTATCTCATCAAAGGCAGTGGTTATTATGTGACAGAAGGTACCCGCTATGAGTTTACTCCGGGAATGATCCTGCTGATGCGTCCCGGTGAATCCCACCAGTCCGTCCGCTTTGACGATTCTCCCTATACCCGGATGTCCATCCACTTCCACCCTTCTGTAGTGGACAGTCTTGACCCGGAGCGTCATCTCCTGCGTTCTTTCTATAACCGGACAATGGGAACCCGGAATTATTACAACCGGGAAATATTAAAAAACACCAACGTTTATCACTATCTTGAGAAAATGACCGTTCCCTGCAGCAGCACTTATGCACAAAGCACCCAGGTTCTTTCTTTCCTGCTGCCGCTGCTGACAGAGCTGGGTGAGATCTTTGACAAAGATGTGGCACCGGCTGTGGACAAAAACACGCTGATCATCCACGATATTCTGGATTATATCAATCAAAACCTGTCTTCTCCCCTGTCCATCGACTTGATTTGCGATAAATTCTTCATCACAAAAACCCAACTCTACCGTATGTTCAAAAAGCACGCCAAAATGAACGCCTGGGAATATATCGTTTTGAAACGGCTTGTGCTTGCCCGAAGCATGATTACAGACGGTATCCCCGTCAGCGATGCGGCAAAGGCTTGCGGTTTCCGGGACTACTCCACCTTTTACCGGTCCTATGCTGCCAAGTATGGCGATCCCCCCTCCGGTGTCCATCGCATCAAAAGACGCATGGAATAAGAATCCTATTTCTGTTTCTACTGTAAATGTTGCAAAATTCACTGGATATCTTTGATTCAGATGCAAATTGCATGCGCTTGCACTATAATAAAGAAAAAACATTTAAGGAGTATGCTATATGGCTGAGATCAAACTTGCAGTTGATAAAACCATTCCGTTTAAGGATATTATTATGCGCAACGACAATCCCCAGCCTTACACCCCGGTACTGCCGGAGGGATATATTTTGGACACTTATCGGGAGGGCGATGAATACGCCTGGGCAAAAATGGAGGTTTATGCCGGAGATTTTGCCACAGAAGAAAAGGCAGTGCAGTATTTCCGGGACATCCATCTGTGCAAAAAAGACGAGGTCATGAAGCGTTTTGTTGCTGTACGCAACAAAGACGGTCTGTGCGTTTCCAGCTGCTTTGCCTGGAAAACCAATCGTCAGGGCGAGCCGGCAGCAGCTCTGCAATGGCTAGTGACTATGCCCGGTTATGAGGGATTGGGTCTTGCACGGGCCGCCGCAGCAGAAACTGTAAATCGCTATTACCGTATGGGTGAAAAGCCGGTGTATTTACATACCCAGCCCTGGAGCTACAAGGCACTTTGGCTTTACTATCAGCACGGCTTCAAAATCGTGCGCCACGATACCTTCCAGGCTTTCGGCAACGACTGTGACGAAGCATTGGAAATTTTGGACAAGCTGATCCCGGCAGACAGAATGGCACAAATCCGTGCCGATGTGCTGGACGATTGAGAAACCATCCTAACAAGAAGAGGTGCTGTTATGAGAATCTCAATGGAAGGTCACGAGCTCCGCAAGCGCTACGGTGACGAAAAAATGATTGCACTGCTGAAAGAAGCAGGCTTTGACTCTGTGGACTATGCTCTCCATTCTACCCAGGATGATCTGCGCATTTTGCTCAGCGAAGACGATGAATATATCACCCACGCAAAGCAGCTGCGGAAGATGCTGGATGAGGCCGGAATCGTCTGCAATCAAACTCACGCAGAAACCGGTATGCGGGATTATTTCCCCTATGATGTTTCCCATCAAAAGTACAAGGAAGTGGTGCGCTGCATTGAAATTGCAGGCATTTTAGGCGCAAAGCATCTGGTGGTGCACGGCGTCAGCAACCCCTTCCAGAACAGCGAGGAAGTATTCATACAGCGCAATATTGAATATTACACAAGTCTGATTCCCTACTGTGAGAAAAACGGTGTTCGTGTCGCGGTGGAAAACTTGATGGAAATCAATCCCAAAACCGGGCGTTACGAATCGTTTATCGGAACGCCCCAGGCACTGGCTGCCGTAGTAAAGGGATGCAATTCTCCCTGGATTGTAGGATGTATGGACATTGGTCACGCCGCGCTGATTATGGATCCGGTGCAATTCATACGGGAATGTGAGCCGGGCATTATCCAGGCTCTCCATGTACACGATACCGACTATGTTGACGACCGGCATATGCTCCCCTTCACCCAGGATCTTAATTGGCCTGAAATTATGAAGGCGCTGAAGGAAACCGGTTATCCCGGCGACTTAACCTTTGAAATTGTCCTTTATATGAAGCGAATGCCGGATGCGCTGATTCCCGATGCATTGAAATTTGCCCATCGCGTTGGCGAGCATTTGGTATCTTTATATCAGCAATAAATAAAAATACTCCCACATCTGTTTTTAACAAATGTGGGAGTATTCTTATTACCGTTTCAGAAGCGTTTTTACAAAGGCAATGACACGCTTATGGAAAATTCCCAGACCAAGGAATACCACACCAATAATGGCAAATCGTGCAATGGGGTACGCATACAATGCCATAGCAATTGCAGACAAAATTGTCAGCGCTGACAAAATGCCCAGCAAGCCCTTCAGATCAAAGGTTGCCATATCGAAGGACTGTTGCTTTGCCAGTTTTCGAACTGCAAAATAGTTTGCTACGGTAAGCACTGCATAACTAACCAATGTGGTATAACCGGCCGCAAGGAAACCGAACTTCGGTAGCAGCAGCATATTCAATACCACATTCAGGATTGCAGATCCCACCGCACTCCATACCATCATGGTTTTCTTTTCGTAGTAAAATTCTACATTTACAAGCAATCTGGTATAGTACATCAGCAGCAAGCTAATGGTAACCGGCGGAACGACCCAAATGGCTTCCATATATGCCTGACCTGCCATAATACCAATAATTTCCGGTGCCAACGCAATGACACCCATTAAAATAAACGCAACAACTGCAGACAAGCCGACGGAAACATTGCGCGTTTCCTTCTCCTTACCTTCTTTATACATACGGTAAAGCCATGGTACATAGCAGCTATCAACCGCATTGATCAAAAAGGTGAATATCATTGAAAGGGTATATGCCAAACTATAAATGCCGGCTTTGTCCGTACCAAAATAGTGACTGATCATAATTCTGTCACTTTGGTTAAAAACCACCTGGGACAGATAGTATGGAATCAAGGGAATATTAAACAGCAGTGCATACTTCCAGTATTCCTTTTTCAGTCCACCCTTGCCCTTGATCAGACCTCTGATATACAGTACCGAACCAATAATGACGGCAACCATCGCATATCCCAAGACTCTTGCATATCCTTTTTCCTCGCTGTTGATTACCAAAAGATATGCCAGAACGGGCATAGCCACAGTGGAAAGTGTCGTCATAGCGATCACTTGCTTATACTTATAGTCAAATTGCTTCACGCGCTGCCAACAAGACAGGCAGTGCTGACCAATAATCTCCGCCACCATCAAAATAACAAATGCCGTAGGCATTTCCAGAAGCGGATTCAGCACTTTCCGGAAAGGCAGATACAGCGCCAGAAACACCAGTCCAAATACCAGACCAATATTCTGCACAGCTGCCACATATTTATCTCTGGAATCCTCATAGCGGACCATTGCAGTTGCAAAGGATCCCTCCGACAAATTCAGTGTGATGAATATGGAAAAAATCGCCGTCCACGCCATATACACATTATACTGGCCATACTCCGTAGTTGTCAGCAAACGGGTAAACAGCGGCATCGTAATCAGCGCCAGAGACCGTTGCAGCATACGGCAAACCGTATTGGCTGTAAAAGACTTTGCACTCAATGGCATTTGTTTCCATTTTTGAATTGCTTTTTTTAACATAGCAAACCTCTTGGGATGCTTATCATTCCCTTATAATGTTTTCTGAAGGATGTCGTGTATCCGGTCTTGTTTCAAATAAGCCAAACAACAGAAATAAAAATAGGCTGGTTGGATTAAAAAAGCTGGATTCTGCTGTGGAGTTGATCAGCATCAGCACCATGATCATCAACATTCCAAAGCCTGCGTGGATATTGTTCTTAAGCTTACGCATGGCCCAGATCAAAAACAGCGCCACGACAATCACAAATATTACTGTGCCGATCCAGCCGAACTGAGCAATGATCTCCGGCCAAAAGCAGTCTGTCAAATATTTGGGGTCTGTTGACTTCATACCGTCCAGCGTTTCATAGCCCAACCGGGTATATACAGGAGAATAATGCTGTGCAGCCAGTGTTGAACCAAATGAGCCGAAACCAGTACCAAAAGGAAAATGGTCAGACGCCAGCCTGACGCTGTCTTTCAGCATAATATTTCTGGGAGAGTGGCGATTGGCGGCTAAAAAGTACAGTGTGATCTGCTCCATACCAATCAGCACACCGCCGGCGGCGCCTACACCCAAAAGTGCAAGCACATTCCGGAATCGCAGTTTTACCAGGCAAATATACAAAAGCCAATATACCGCAAAAAACGCCAGTGCCTTTGACCGGAACGTCAGCATACCGATCACGGTTGCCAACAGCATATACGGTATATTTTCACCGTGCTCATCTGTATAGCCCAGAAAAATCAGGATCGTTGCCATTGCCGCAGCACAGTAGGTTGTATGAGGGAACATCAGCTGCACGCTGTTTGTAAAATAACGGAATTCCCCCTGGGGAAAAAAAGCGAACAGCGGAAAGATCATATCGTGGAGCATCAGCAAAAACAGTATGACCGTTAAAATCCGTACAGTGCCGTTGGCTTTTTTACAAAAATCACCGGGGTGAAGCCTGGTGTACACATAGGCCGCCAGGTATCCCACAACAAATTTGCTGATAATGAAAAGTCCATCCACAACACTGTAAACAAGACTTTGGTATCGCCACACCACTGTGGAAATTGCACCGATGGTCAAAAACGCCACCCACAAGGCGATGAGCACTGCTTTATGATTGCACACATAATGAATGTGCCGCAGCAAATACAGCATACACAGCAGTGTAAACAGTTCATCACTGTACCGCAGTAGTGTTTTGAGTATACCGATCTCTGTCATGCCCTCAAGGCACATCAGAAATACAAAAACCAAAGCAATGGCGGCACTGCTGATATTTTTTAAGTTAAATTGTTTCAAACAGTACCACCACCTTTCTTGTTTTGGTCTGTAATTATCCGTTGATCAAAACACAACCCACCGTTTTGTCTTTCTCTATCATTTCACAGCCTTCGCGGATGCTTGCATAGCCGGTACGATAGCACTCAGCCACGATCAGCACACCGTCACAAGACGCCAGAGCCGCAACGGCCTGCGCATCCTCCACCAGGCTGCCGCAATAAATACCGGGCATTCCTGCTTGTGTTAAGTACTCTGCAATCATCTCTGCCTGTGCAGTATCAATACCCGTCACCAGGATTTTCTCTGCATTACGATAGTAGTTCTGCAGGTTTGCCAGCAGCAAAGGGAGATTTTCTTTTACTGTACGACCATCCCATTTCATCAAAAGCCGGTCGATCGCCTTCTTCTTTTTACCTGCAGGTACACAGCCCAACACCTTTACACCGGTGCGGTTTTTTAAGGTCTTTGCCGAATAAACACGCTTTCTGAAAATATGCAGTACCACTGCAAGCACTGCCATCAGCATAGCGCCAAGCACACCGCCAATGGTTGCATCTCTCAGAATCTTTATGCTGGCCGTCTTTTTGGTCAGCATATTATTCCAGGGATGTACCAGGGAGTTCTTCTCCTTTTCGGCAGCCTTCAAGCTGTCCTCCAAGGTTTTCAAATATGCCTCTGCATTGGTCTTTTTGCCCTCAAGCTCCAGCATTGTTTTGTAGGAAACTGTGCGGAAAACCTCTGCCACGGTATGATTGCCGATGCCGGATTTCACCTGCTTATAGCTAGCGGCGATATGATCTGTCAGCGTATTGATCAGCTGATTTACCATATCTTCATTGTCGCCCAAAACAGTTACGGTCAGCAAAGTTCCCTCTGCATTATACTTCAGGGAAACCAGCTCACGAAGATACTCTATCTCTACCTGCAGTTCTTCAGAGGCAGCTGCCAGCGCCTCTCTTTCATCCAGGATCTTGCTGTAAGCATCCAGTAAGGTTACCACCTTGCTGGGCGGATCCAGAGGGTCTGTTTTGATATTCAAAACCAGATTGCCCACATAAACACGGTAGGGATTCAGCTTCAAGAGCAAAGAATTGTAAAGATAGGCTTTCTGTACCTCAATATTCTTTTCAATTGCTTCAATGTTTTCCTGACAATCGATCACATTTTCTTCATAAAGGCGCAATTGCTCCTCATATGCTTCCTGTGTTTCTGAATGGCCGCTGATCAGCTTGATCGTCTGGAAACCGCCAAATAATACTGCAAAAATGACAGCAAAGCACAAAACCTTCCGCCACTGATAAAGCACGGTAAAAATAAGATCCTTGAAATAAATTACCTGGTCATCTCTTGTCGTTTCCATAGTAAGCCTCCTGTCAACGATTTAGCAAATGGGAATAGTAAGTACCTTGCCGGCTGCCTTCTTCCGGAGAAAATTTGTAAGAAAGCTTATGAAAAGGTGTCTGGTCACAAATTGCCGCCCACATATCACGGTCATAATCTTCAAACATTCTAAGCAGAAGAATATGGGGTGTGGCATTGGAAAAAGGCACTACCTGTTTCCACGCATCCGGATAGGCCTCAATCGCCAGCTCCAGCATATCGTGGACCAAAAAATAGTCGACCATACTATTCTTTGTTCTCCAATAATGATACACAAGCTGCCGCGCCAGCAGTAAAATAGGATGATTGGTGCAAGCGGTCATAAACCAACTGGATATGCGTGTTGCGTGACCATCCAGGCCCGGTTTCAGATTCTGGAACATAAACAAGTCAGAATCCAGCATATATCCCGGAATTTTCCACCCGGAGCAGTAAACCGTGGCATCGATCCAGGTGCCGCCATAGCGGATCAAAAGCTCCAGCCGGAGCAGGTCTGACATATGGGTTCTGGTGATGATCCCCTTTTCGATCTTTTCCTGAATATAATCGGGAAATGTCACATAATCCCGGTAGTTTTCCTCGGTAAGCAAAACGATTTCTCTGTCCGGCAAATTCTTTTGCAGAGAATTGTAGCAGCATTGCACGATTTCCGGTGCCTGCTCCATACCCTGCAGCCAGCACACCCAAACTTTATTGGAACGGACGCGTTCCTGAGGAACATATCGTTTTTTGAAATCTGCAATGACGCGCTTATTCTTTCTGCGCAAGCGTGCCACCAGCTTATGGGTCACGCCCAAGCGCACAAGCTCCAGCGCCTTCTTGGAAAAGCCAAGCAGTGCCGTTTGCACCAGGGAAAATATAAGCACACCGCTGCGAAGGTACTGCCTGAGCACTTCGCCGCCTTTTGTTTTCTTAAATAAAGCTATAAACTTTTTCATAACACAGCCACCTTTTCCGGGCTTATTTTACATAAATACACTTGTGTTTTCCGCTTCCGCGGTTATAGCAATAAAAGGGCATTATCTGTGTTATTATACTATTTTCCGCCATATATGTCAACCGTCTCCGGATGGCGCAGGGTCATTGCAAAATGTATGGTTTCCTGTGCATTTCCTCCTGAAAACGAAAATGTGTCTTGACTAGTTTTGCGCTATCGATTTATAATGATTGTATGGATCACTCTGCTATTTCAGGAGGTTAGGTATGGAACAAAAGAAAACTTACTGCAATCCCCTTTCCATCGAAGATGTAAAAAGCGGAAGATGGTTAGACTATGATTGCAGTCAAATAGACCCCACAACCGGTAAAGACTACCGCTCTATTTCTGATCCCAGTGTCATTTACCATGACGGAAAGTGGATTATGTATCCCAGCTATGCTGTTGCCTATGTCAGCGAAGATTTTGTCAACTGGAAGCATGTAGATATTGGCGTGGACAATATGCGTTACAGTCCTGCTGTGGCACAATTCCGGGGCAAATGGTATCTCAATGGACACGGTATGTCCGAAGTCTACTGCGCAGATGACCCCCTGGGTCCCTTTACACTCTGCGGTCATATGACCACTTGCCACGGCGAAGTTTTCCGTCCTGTGGACGGCTGCTATTTCAGCGAGGGTGACCATTTGTATTTCTACTGGTTTGGTGCCAGAAAACCGGAAGAAGGCGAAGATGTAGAATCCGTATTTGGTACACTGGGCGCTGAGTGTGATCCCAACGAGCCCTGGAAGATGCTTACCGAACCTGTATGGATCAACCAGTTTGACCCCTCCAGAACCTGGCAGCGGATGGGCGAACACAACCAAAATTCCCGTCTTGGCTGGATCGAGGGTCAGTGGATGACCAAGATCGGCAACCGTTATTACCTGCTGTACTCCGGCAGCGGCACCCGCTTTGGTACATACGCAAACGGTGTTGCCTACTCTGATGAAGGTCCGCTTTCCGGCTTTGTGAATCAGGAGCGTCACGATCCCCTCACTGCAAAACCTCACGGTCTTGTCCGGGGTGCCGGTCACGGCTGTATCGTAGAAGGCCCCAACAACACCTACTGGACCTTCTATACCTCCCTTTTCTGCTACAACTTCCGCTTTGAGCGCCGTATTGGTATGGACCCCATTGGCATCGACGAAAATGGCGAGTTGTACTGCCCAGCTGTTACCGAAACACCTCAGTATGCTCCCGGTGTTCTGGAGCATCCGGAGTTTGGCAACGATGCGGGATTACTGCCTTTGACCTTTATGCAGATCCCCAAGGCTACCAGCGCAATGCCAGGTCGGGACGCCATTTATGCCCAGGATGACAGTATTCTCACCTGGTGGCAGCCCACCCCGGAAGACCCCGATAAGACCCTGACCGTTCCTTTGGATACGCAGTTAGGCTATTGGATCAATGGTATCCGCATCATCTGGCGTGATATTGGTATGGAAACCTTAGAAGGCATTATGCCCGGTCCATTCCAGTATGTTGTGGAATACCTGTCACCCGATGATCAGGAAAACTGGAAAATGCTCATCGATGCATCCGATAACAACCGTGATCTGTGCATTGACTACCGCAGTGTTGAACCGGTGGCTGCCACCAAGCTCCGTTTGAGAATTTTGGGTAGCCCCAAGGGCATCCAGCCCGGTGTCACCAGCTTTACCGCCTTTGGTAACCCTGTGCAGGCCTGCGAAAAATAACGAGGTGTAGGCACTATGTGGAACGATTTTGAAACCAAAGAATTTATCTTTGAAGATCGCAATGCGATCATCGTATATCCCAAGGGTACACCCAACGGCAAAATGCTGCTGAAGCTGGAATACCTGGGCGCATTCCCCGGCTTTGATATTGCCATGTTAAACCGCGGCTATCATCTGATCTTCCTGTATCACCAGTCCCGCTGGGCGCCCGATGTTGAAACGGATATTACCGCAGATTTTGTCCGGTACTGTGCAAAGGAATTAAATTGCGACAGCCGTTGCATCCTAGAAGGTATGAGCTGCGGCGGTCTGCAAGCAGCAAGACTTGCCCAGCGGCATCCGGAGCTGGTTGCCTCCATGTACCTGGATAACCCTGTGCTGAACATTTTGAGTATGGCTGGTCTGGGTGCCTGCGAAGCCCCGGATATCAACCATTTCTGGCTGGAGATCGTAGATGCCTTTGGCGTGAACAAGTCAACCATTCTTAACTTCCGCAACAGCCCCATTGACCATATGCAGACCCTCATTGACAATGACATTCCTGTGATTATGATCCACGGAAATGCTGACAACATTGTCATTTACGAGGAAAACGGCAAGGTGCTGGAAGACTTCTACAAGGAAAAAGGCGGCAAGCTGAAGTCCATCACCAGAAGTATGGGCAAGCATCACCCCCACGGTCTTGACGACCCCACCCCCATTATCAACTTTGTAGAGCAGTATTAATCACAAAAAATAACCGCAACTTTGGTTTTATCAAAGTTGCGGTTATTCTTTGAAGACTGACCCTAATTTTAATACAAATGCACCCCCTTTTGAAGCAAGGGGGTGCAAAGTCATTTCAGGGGGTGCATTTTCTTGTCAAGGGGGTGCAAATTGGGTTTAAGAGGG
>JAEIGA010010833.1_pt1 | contig 13826 bp, 8 predicted proteins | sample 9270691 | NCBI WGS metagenome assembly JAEIGA01 (sample SAMN17057246, study PRJNA624740) | gut metagenome | biome: biome; isolation source: fecal sample | host: Bos grunniens | place: China: Xizang | collected 2019 | reverse complement strand
GGTACAGAACAATCCAACATAAGTTGTTGCAGCAGGAAGTCCTGTAACTGTTACTTCACAGTTTCTATATGTTACTCCTGCATTTGTAAGACCTGCGAACATTGTACTCGGTCCCCAAATTGCACCGTCCACTGTAATTTTTCCAGTCACCTTAACGTTTTCGATAACTGCTCCCTTTAACAGCTGTGACGCTACGATACCACTCCTACCGTCATTGGTAGCATTAACAAATTGAATATTTTTGATAGTACCACCAACGCAAGCTATAAATCCTTTTTGTTGGGTAGATGTAAAGTTGGAAAGAATATGATTTCTTCCGTCAATTGTTCCGTAGAATACTCGTTTCCAGCCGCCATCATAGATACCGATTCCTTTGTATGTTGACATATCAATATCTTTTGTGATGACGTAGTATGCATTCTTGTGTTCATCGGTAACCGTATCACCGTATGTATCAACAGTTATGAGATTCTCAAAATCATCCGCCGAATCAATAAATGCTGTCGCTACAAATATTGGAACTTTAACTGCATAACCCTCGCAACTGATCTTCCATATTCTTTCACCAACAATTCCGTTACCTGACACCAAAGCATCATTACCTAATGCATTGATTGTAAATTGTACCGTCGTTTTATCAGTTACATCTTCAACAGACACAATGCTATGATTCTTTTCTGCGCCAAATAAAGCATCTGCAAAAATCTTATATTCCCCATTGTTAAGACCGATTAAATCTGCATCAGGGAGTTCAATTACTGAAGTAATGTCAACCACAGGGAAAACAACATTAACTACAATAACGTTGGAAACGTGCAACTTGCCGTCACAACTATATGCAAGTGTAATTTCCGCTTCGCCCTCTTTAAGTCCTATAACAACACCGTTGTCAACTTTAACAATTGAGGGATCATCCACTATCCACTGAAGACCTTCTGTTATGTCTGAACCCTCCAATACGGCAATGTAACTTAAATCAAGTGTATTGCTAATTGAGTAACCGATATCCTCTCTATTGAGAGTGGTTGTTCCGACAGTATTATTCTTAGGTGTTTCGATATAAAGCTCAATATCACTTTGAACATCCACTGTAAGCACTGCCGTCAATATGCTTTCATCAAAATCTGACCATTTGGCAGTAACAATAATGTTGGTTTCACCAATAGATAATCCCTGTAGCTTTCCTTTAGAATCTACACTTACTATCTCGGGGTTTTCGGATGTAAAAGTCCACTCTGCATCAGTATAGCTTCTTCCACCATATACAATCTTAGGTGAAATGGTATATACTCCTTTTTTAGCTATGCTAATGTTATCGGATACACCAATATTCAATTCAATACGGGGATTAAAATATGCAGAAACTGAAACATCGCATGTGGCTTTAGCGTCCTTGTAGCGTGCGGTTATAGTAGCTTTTCCGCTTCTATTGGCTTCAATTACGCCATCTTTGACTGTTGCTACAGATTCATCACTTGATTCCCACGTGATACCTTCTTTTACCTCAACACCATTTTCGGTTACAGAATAACCAAGTACAAATGTTTCTTTAATATCCATTTGAATATTGGTGTCGGATAATTCCATTTTAATATCGGCAGGTGTCTCTTGTGGTTTACAAGCAACAAAAAGTATGCAGATCAATACAACCAAAGAGGCAATTAATAGTTTTTTCTTCATAATCGACCCCTCCTTTAATTAACACCCATAGTGATAAACAATTGATTGATCAATCCGTTTACCTCTTTATATCTATTGATACCTGTATAAGCGCAATCAGTTTTGAACTGATTCTTGTATTCATTCAACGTAGCAGTATCGATAGTTGAGGAATAATTAACAATTAATTGGTAATAAACCGCTACCCTTTCAATAACGATATTAAAATAATATGCTTCATATTTTTCTCTATCGGTTTCTTTCAAAGGTTCTATTAATTTTAGCGCTTCATCATATTTATTAAGCCAATCAACAAGTATATTTCTTGGCCAATATTTAGCAGTTGCGGCATTGTGGAAAATCGATCTGCTTCCGCTATAACCGTTTTGAATTTGAAGCTTAGCAAGAACGCGGTATTCATCAAACAACTCCTTCATAGTATCAGAGGCAGGTCCGTAGGAAGCTTCAAAATACTTGCTCACGAGCTCATCAAAGCTATAGTTTACATTCCAAGAATATTTGTAATTTAAATATCCTTTAAGTCTTTCCCATCCAGTCGAATTGTTATTATTCAACTGATTAAGATCAAACATTGTGCCAACACCGTGATTTACTGCTATTCTATAGTTTTCAGGAATACTTTCAAATGCGTAGTAAGGTGTAAGATAATCAACATAGTTTGTACTATAATTCCAGATCATCACGTCCTCACATATCGTAGTCCAACCCTTCAAGTTGTTGAGAATATCCCCGTTAACCTTTTCATTTTTATTAAGAGGCACGGTATAATCTCCATTAGTTTCCGCGAACCACGGCACTATATCCTTACAAATCAAATCCTCAGAATATGGCTTGTATTCTCCATTTTCTAAATACACAGGCGGCTTGTTTGTAGCGTGATAAGCAAAGAACAAAATCTGCTGACCGTTGTCAAGCTCGGGAGCTTCAGTATCAAACCACACTTGAATTCTTGCTCTTACTTCATTAAGAAAACGAATTACGCCCGTAGCCTCAGATCCTCCATTTTCAATTTTCATTTGCTTACAATAATCGCAGCTACAAAGCGTTTGCGTATCCTGATGTGTAAAGGAAATATACTTTTTATCGGGATGATTAATAATGGTTGTTTTCATTTTTTTAACAACCTCTTGTATAAGAAGCTCAAGCTCCTCATCATCGCCTTGCGCGTAATAACAAAGATTTGTTACATCCGGATTATACCATTTGGGATGTTCGGCTTGATATTCTTTTACAGGCAACCAAATAAAAGTATTATGTGAAATTGCCTTTGTATCAATAGCGCAAATGTTATCAAATCTGTCAATATTTCTAAATCTTTGTCTAAGCTCTGCATTTTGATAAACATAACCGAATCCTGTATAGTTATAAAGGAAATCGGGCACTTCAGTTACATCAAAATCCAAAAGGTTTAAATATGTAACGTTTTTATCATATTCTACGGTATTGTCAGAATACACTTCCCAATTAAATGTAATTCCAAGAAATTCATATACTGCGTTAAGTGTACCCAAATCACCGCAACCCAAAACGAATATGCTCTTACCCTTTGTTTCGATTCTTGCTCCCGAATCCTTAAGAAGTTCTTCGTTAAGTGTTATTCCTGCTGATGACGCAATAGCATTGTTACCAATAGAAATAAATCTTGAATTTTCAGCATAAGAAACAGAGTCATCCGTAACTGCCGGCAAAAGAACACCGGTGGAATTCAAGAAGAATGATTGCAACTCGCTAAGTGCAAACATTTCTCTGTCGGAAGCATCCTTAGGATATACGATTTTATAATCACTACTTCCGTTTCTAACAAGATATTCATTCTCAATTACGTTGTAATTTCTGATATGCGTTCCACCTTCATAATATTCGCTTGGATTCATATCTAAAATATTTTCTTCTTTTTTGTTATCTTCAACGTCAGGGCGTTTTCTAATACAGCTGGTAAAGGTTGACGCAAGAAGAACAATAACCAATAATAAGGAAACTATTTTTTTCATATTTTTACTCCTCCACAATTGTTATTGTATATCCGTCAATTAGCATATTGCCTGAATTATCAGTACAATAAACCATAAACTTATATTCGCCTGATTCGGCTGCATTAAAGCCGGTGTATCCATCTACGTTAATAACATTTCCGCTTGGAGTAATCAAAGCTTGATTAACAACCAATTCAGTGTCATTATCTTCATCAGACACCTTATACTCCGCAAAATTGACCTTGCTACCCACAGTAGCGTGATCTTGCTTTTCACCCCAGCTTATTGTGGGAGCTCCCAAATCGGCAACGGTAATACCAAAATTACCTGTGTAATTTCTTGTTGAAGTACCACAATTTATAATTACGTTAATTTTGTAGCTACCATACTTATTAAGTACGATATCATATGCTCTTGACAAGTCCTGAGCTCCGTTTAACAAAACACCGTCAACTGATTTAACAACGTTTCCGTCAGGATCAAGAACTCGTACAAATACCTCTACCGTTGGATCCAATACGTCCGCAGCAAAGAATCCGGGCACAGTAATCTGATCACCCAAATTCAAATCGCCAACCGGATCAAACGGAGAAATTTCGGGCATTACCATATCGTTTTTAATTCCCGAAAGTACCTGATTGTTAATTGAAAGCATTTTTACTGTTGCAGTTTGACCTGCGGGAACACCGTCAATTACATAGTTCACATAAACCTTACCACTCGCAAAGCCACGGTATTCTTCACCGTTCAAATACTTTTCAACGTAAACAGTTGTGCTGTTTCCTGTTAAGAATGCACCTTTTTGAGAGTTATAAGAAAGATTGATCGTATTGTTTGTTTTATATGACGTTGAATATGATTTTTCGTCATTAACAAGTAATACGACTTTATCTCCATTCATAGAGTACGTAAATTTCAATGATTTTGTGCTATCTGCACTATCAGTCAAAATAATACTGAATGTTTCAAAGTTCTTATCTATAAATGAGAATTCTGTTACAAATCTACTTGCCAAAACAGCATTTGCAAACGAATATGAACCGTATGCAACTTCTGTGCCATTATTATCAATTTGAGCTATCAATGATGACGTAACAAGCTTACCGTCAAAATGAATATTAACATTTTGTTTAGCATTAGCTGAGTCGACAACGATACCATCCACAAAGAATTTGCTGATATTAAGTCCTGCAGGTGTTGATAATCCTGTTCCATTTATTACAGGAATTGTATATGTTTTTTCAGAAACGCTTCCTCCATTTGACTTAACACTATAAGTAACAGTAACAAAATCAGTTGCTACAACCACAAAGCTTTCATCACATTTCTGTGTTTTGCCGTTTTGAGTAACGTAAACGTCCGCATTAACCTGTTCAGTTCCGTTGCCAAACATATATCCATTGATAATAGGAAGTGAATATTTAGCTCCATTAATGAAATATTTGGGAAGCAATGGATCTTCTGTAATATAAGAGCCGTCTTTGTCCTTTACAGTAAATCTTTCTTCAAGCGTTGCACTTGATACATAATCGTTGCAAGAATATCTGAGGATATATTCTCCACTTTCAAGGGGAACAAATACATATCTTCCCTCGCTTTTTGAGATATCATATACTTTTCCTGAAGGACTAACCACTTCGACTTTTACTGTATATTCGGATACTGCATTCACAACGGTAGGAATTGGAAGATACGTATTAGTACCTACGTATACGTTTTCAATTCCTGTCTTATCAATTACTATTGAAAGTGGGCCTCCACCTTCAACGTTAACTACGTAAGATTTTGTAGCTTCGTTACCTGCACCGTCAACAGCAGAGTAAATAACCGTATACTCGCCCTCTTCAGTAGGATCAAAAGCATTATCTTTAACCGTAAACTGTTTTTGATTAGCTTTTAAATAATCTTTCCAAACAGAAATAGTAACATCAAGCTTACCGTATGTTTCGTCTACCGCAGAAGCATCATAAAGAGGATAAGGAATTCCTGCCTTGCCGTTTGGCAACTCTGCAACATCATCTTCACCTACTTTAATAATTGGCTTTTCCAAATCCATGAATGGTTTCTTTGTCAAGTCATTTATTCCGTATATTTCGGTAACCACTATGTTACCCTTCATACTTCTGTATCCGTCCATTGATATAGAAAGAATAGCTTTATCGTGTGAGAAACCACTCCACAAAGTCTCAAACAAATCAACATCATCAAGATCGGCAATAATCGCAGGAGCATTACCGTCTATTGAAGTAACATAAAATGCTCTTTCTGAAGCATCATACGAAAACTTCATTTCTTTGCCATAATAATTGTTTTTATCATTCAAGGCAGAATATCCACCGTAAAATGAGTTTCTGACACCAACACCGTATGCATCATCCTGATGAAGCTTATATACACCGCCTTTATATTCAAAAGTACCAGTAGAATGCTTTTCAAGACCCGTACGGGGCTGTCCGACAGCATTAGCAGTTACATATGTAAAATGGGTCATCTGCGCTGCGTCAGACGATTCAACTCTCTTTGATTCCAACGTAATTATATTGTTAGGATCATAAGCGTCAATAAGTTCAATCTTTATTTTTGAAATATCATATTGATACAATTCCGATGGGTTAACGTAGAAGCTGATCAATGTATCATCCTTTGTTAAAGAAGAGAGATCAATCATTTGATTTAATACAAACTTGTCACCTCTCGCAAGCGAAATAGAAATACCATCTCTTCCCACACCGTTATTAGTTACGTAATCTGCTTCACTACGCAATGATGAAACCGAATATGTATCAGTTTCACACATAAAGCTTTGTGATGCTCGCAAATTTTCGCCATTTAACTGAGCACTATAGTTTACTTTATATATTCCCATTACATTAAAATTGATTAAATTACCATCAATTTTATTTCCGTATGGGTCCACGATTTCCATTGTGGCTTCAGCTCTTGTATCATTGTATTTAATATAGTTTTTGGTTAGTAATTCAAGCTTATCTCCAACCTTATATCGAGTATTATTAACAATATCCACGCCGTTTTCTATCTCGTAAGATGTCGTTTCAGCAATAACCGATACGCTTGAGAAGCTCGACAGTAAAATAACTAAAGACAATACAAAAGCTAATACTTTTGTGTTGAATTTTATTTTAGTCTTCATTTTTCCTCCTATTCATATTGAGAAAAATTATTCTTTAATTCCACCCATTGAAAGCTTGCCCATTAGCTTTTCTTTAAACAAAGCGAACAAAACAACAACGGGTAAAGCGACCATTACACTCGCAGCGATTCTAACCGTAGGGCCAATCGCAGCAGAGTTTTTAAGTACACTGGTGTAATAAACACCGTAAGCTAACGTCGGATATGACGGTAAATAAAGCATTGGGGTTTGATAATCATTCCAAAGTTCAATGAACTTTATAATATACACTGCTCCAATTATATTAAACATCAAAGGCATAACGATCTTAGACATTACAGTGAATTCACCCGCACCGTCAATTTGTGCCGCTTCTGTATACGTTTTCGATACACTCTTGAAAGAAGCATAAAAAACTAAATAATAAGTTCCAAGGAAACTGAATTTTTGTATCATTGCTCCCCACAGGGTATCATACATATGCAATTCCTTAATCAATGCAAGTTCCGATGCTTGAGATCCTACGATAGGAATTACCATTACTACGATTACAAAAGTATTGATAAAAGTACTAAATTTACAAGGGTACTTTGCTGTAACGTATGCCACAACACATGGTACTATAGTAAGAAGAAGCGCACCGCCACCTGCATAAATGATGGAATAAATCAACTGCATCAGTGGCAAGATCTTTACGGGTCTTCCGTCAAGAATGACATCAACTCCCATTGTAGTAAATGCCTTTGTAAAGTTTTCAAATGTCCAATTCTGTGGAAGATCAAATTTATTAACTCTAAATTCCGATGCAGATTTGAACGCAGTCATAAGCGACCATCCAAACAATCCAAGAAGAGCCAATGAATAGATTATCAATATCACAAACAAAGTCCCCGTGAAAAGTGTCATCGGTTCTCTTGATTTTGAGGCTTTAATTTTTCTGTTTTTATTAATCATAATTATCACCTCAATCATCTCTTGGTCCAAGCTTGGACATAAGCTTTCTTGCTCCGAGAGTGAGTGGTACTGTTATGCACGTAAGCACTATACCAACGGCTGCAAGATATGGATATTCTAAAAATGGGTTATTTGCGCCCGTTGCTCTGTAAGTCAACTTGTAAAGCCAATAGCCTATAGTTGATATTTTAGATGGGGCGCCCGTTCCATAGAACGTAAATAAATTTATTTGGTTAATAAATATTCCTGTTAATCCAACTACAAGCAAGGTGGAAATTGTTGGCCAAATACCCGGCAAAAATACGTGCCAAAAAACTCTGAACGAATTTGCTCCGTCAAGCTGTGCAGATTCAATCAAGGATACGTTAATATCACTCATCGCACCGGTATATAGCAACAAATTTCCTCCCAAGGCAATAAACACTGTAAAGAACATCAGCGTTGCATAGATTACCATCTCATCTCTACCGGAAAGTGGACCTATTCCGTTAGGAAAAATGTTGGGTAAAAGATGTGGCAATGCTTCTTCTGTAAAGTTCATAAACATTACTGACATTACGACTACAGAAAGCATATGAGGCAAATAAAGGAATACCTTAAATGCTCCGTGAAAAGGAACCTTTCTATAAACCGCATATGCCAAAGGCAATCCTATACATATGCTTGACGTAACACCGATCGCATATGAAATAAGAGAATTTTTAAATCCAAAGCTTAATTCAGATAATGCATTACCATTATTGAAATTAAATACTCTAATGAAATTTTCAAATCCTGCAAACACAAGCGAATCGGTATTAGCGTCGTACTTTTGAAATGCGAGAAAAACAGAACGAATATTTACACCAATATAGAAAATCACTACTTGAAGAACAGGAAGGACAAGCATTAATACATAGAATAAAACTTTTCTTCTATCCTTCATCCATGTTTTTTTCTTTGGAGTATTAATCTGTTTTGTTTTCATTATTAGTCCTCTTGTGAATAATATTGTCTATTGCTTGCATCCCACATGTTGGGAGTTCTATATTCGCGAAGTCCCATAAAGTAATCCTTAGCGGATACACCGCCGTTATAGAATGCAACATAAACTCTTTCATGAGTTACACCTGCGCACTGAGATTTCCAGAATGTGTAGAGCAAATCGTCTTCGCTATTCATATAAACCGCATTGGTGGAACGTGTATTAACTATTTTTGCTGTCTGACGGTAATTCCACATTGAGCGCGCGTAACTGTTAAGCTGAGCAAGCTCGCTTTCAGAGAGCTCGTAATTAACGTTTCTTGTAACACCTGTTGTAAGTGTAAAGTCCTTAAGCTGCGCGTCAGTGTAGCAGAATTTGACAAACATTTTAGCAAGCTTGATCATATTATCATTGCCTGCCAAATTACCATTGATCAAGCAGTATGCATTCAAGCTATCCTTAAGAACAAGCTCTGCATTACCTTTATCTCCTGAAACTACACCGGGAAGAGGCATCCAAGCAAAGTTACTATCATTCTTGAAATTATAGGAATTCTCTTTTTCAGAAAGAGCAATTGCGTCCTTAGCTTCATTTACCCAATAGTTACCTTCAATCATCATAGCTATGGGAGCATTGTCAAATACACTGTTAACAAAGTCAGCTTGTGCATCAAACTGTGAGTAATTTGGTTTTACAGAACCTGCAGAATACCAAGGTTTTCCACCGTTACCGGAATCAATAACCTCATGACAGAATTTTACTGCATTATATACTGCAGACATCTGCCACAAATAATAACCGTTCTTTTCTGTAAGCTGAACTGTTTTAGTTATAGGAGTTTCACCATTAAAACCGGTGATTACTTCCACTTCTGCACCATTGAAATCGTAGTAAGCATTTCTTACATCCAAACCAACCTGTGCAGTAATGAGAGCATCTGCCAAAATGTTAAAGTAGTCGGAATTTTGACCTGTCCAAACAAATGGTGTTACGCCAACAGTTGTCATATAAACGCAAAGCTCTGAGAACTGTTCAATTGTTGCAGGAAGGCCATCATCTGCATTTCCACTGATTCCGTCAGGGCCTGCTGAACGTTTCTCGTTAATATCAGAAATGAATCCGCCTCTTTCATTGAAATAAAGAAGATAGTTGTCAAATACATCTACGTTATATGTAACACCGTTAAAGCCCTCATAATGAGGAAGTCCGTAATACTTTCCGTTAACCTGCAACGCAGCTTTCATTTCAGGATCAAGTTTGCCTGATATTGTTGTATCTTCACCGTATTCTGACATTGTCTCGTTAACAAGATCAGAAATATCAAGAAGCAATCCGTCTTTGGCCCATTTGTAGTAATTGATTTTCTCAGTAAAGTAAACCGCATTGTTAGATGTAGGCATATCAGCTTCAAGCGTTAAACGATTGTTCTTGTTGGGGTCAATAATAATCTGAACGCCCTTCTTTCCTGAACCGGGTTCAAACTCGTAGTCAGCATAACGAGCTTCAAAAGCCGCTGCTGCTCTATTAAGCCATTCAGTTCCGATACCGCCGTCCCAGTTTGAAATATAAAGCTGAGTTTTATCAGCATCTATATCTTCTCCGGAATCAATAAAGGGATTTTTTCCACCACCACAAGATGCTAATACAGAAAGCACCATTGCAAGCAAACAAATAATCGAAATTAATTTTTTCATTTTCTTTTCTCTCTTTCTTAATTTTTTAGTTAATTGTTGGGTTAATTATTTAGACAATCGATGTCACTGTTAGATCAAAATAAAACGGGCAAATCGTTTTCTGCATGTGCAGTTTCAATGATTCCAACGATTTTCTTAACCTTTTCCGCATCTATATACATCTCTTTACCTTCGGTAAGAGCATAATAAAGATTTTCATAGAGCAACTGAGTTCCAACGTTAAATGCTGTACCCGGATATACTCCCTTTTCTTCGTGATACTCAAGCTTTTCGCTACAATATAACGGATTTCCGTTTTCGTCCTGAAGAAATTTTTCAATAACGGGACGTTCGGGATTTTCACCGTCCACTATATATCTATATTCATAAGCTGCAGGAGTTGCCTTGAAGCATCCCTTATCACCTTGAATCTTTATATTGTAATTTGTAAAGCAATCTGTATTATTGATTTCCAAATCGATTACCGGCTTATTGGGTGTATCAATAATCACCTTGCAATAGTCATCAGCATCTCCGCTTGACATCGCAGTATTGCCAAGCTTGGTATAAACAATCTTAGCCGCGTCATCAAAGTCAAGGAATCCAAGTGCCATACCAAATGGATGAGGACCTGTATTGTAAGCATTTCCTCCCATCTTCTTTTGGAGTGTTTGCCAGTCCCATCTACGCGCAAATCCATTGAAGCGAATGCTTATCTGATAAATCTTTCCAAGGCGACCGCTTTCAATCAATTTCAATGCATCTTGATAATACGGTGCGTAGAATGTTTGTTGGAAAACTGCAAGTAATACTCCGTTCTCCTTAGCAGTATTGATCAAATCACTGCATTCATATTGATTGCGAGCAAAGGGCTTTTCAACCAATACGTTAAACTTGTGCTCAAGCAAATCTTTTGTTATTGCGTAATGCATATAAGAGAAGGTTGCGTTGACTACAAGATCAATATCTTTCTTATCAAGTAGGTCTTTGTAATCTGCAAAAACCTTGCAGCCGGGATGTCTTTCTAAAGCAATGTTTCTTCTTCTCTCGTCCGCATCCACAACATATGCTACGTCATACCATTCATTTTTTTCAGTAAGGAAGAATGCTCCGTGGATGTCCTTTCCACTTCTTCCCTGTCCTATAATCGCTACTCTTAATTTTTTCATATAGTCACCTCTATAACTCTGTCGGATTTCCCTTTGACTTATAAGCCGCCAAAACCAAACGGACCGCTTTAGAGGCCTCTTCAAAGTCTATGGGAAACTTTTCATTTTGTTCTAAACATCTATAATAATCTTTAATCAGATGATAATGCCCATAACCCCAATAGCTTTTGGCATCAACATTGACACTATCGTCTTTAAGATCAACTCTTACATTATTTCGATATAAATACTTGGTGTTATATTCGTAAGTCGCCTCACCTGTTTTCAAGCAAGTCAAACCATTAAAGTTATCCACCGCAGAATTCGTAGCAAAAACTGTTGTAACTGCACCATTTTCATATTCAAAAAACAGCTCTGCAGTGTCCTCAGCTTCAATATATCTTGATAATGTATGTGCACTCAAATTTGCTGTAATCTTTTTGGGAGAACCCGAAATCCAACAAATCTGATCGAGAGTATGAATTGCTTGATTAATAAGCAATGCTCCTCCCTCTGTTTCAAATTTACCTCGCCAATCTCCGGATTTATAATAAGCTTCATCCTTATGCCACGCAAGCATAGCAGATGCGCCCTTAAATCCCTCTCTTTCAACCGCGCTCTTTATGTATCTGTTAACCTCCAAATATCTATGCTGGAAGCACACACCAAGCATCGCTTTACTATTTTTTACAGCTTCAGCTATCAAGGGATATTCTTCTTCTTTTATAAATAACGGTTTTTCGCAAAGGCAATTAATGTTTCTTACAAGTATTTCAACTATCATTTCCGCATGCAAATAATGAGGAGTTAATACGTGGGCAACGTCAGGCTTTTCCTTATCAAGCATTTCCTTGTAATCTTGATAAATCTTGCAATTAAGCCCAAATTTTTTGCAGTGCTTTTTAGCTTTTTCACAATCAACATCACAAACAGCTACTATTTCTTGACCAAGTCCTAAAAGAACGTCCGTGTGTGTGGTTGAAATTACGCCACAACCTATCAAAACACTTTTCATATCATTTGATAAACTCTCCTTTCACCATTACTTTTGAAACGTTGATATCGTCATCAAAAAGAACAAGATTTGCATAATACCCATTTTGAAGCTTTCCAACATTTTTAAGTTTTAAAAATGTTGCAGGAGTTTCCGTCATCATTCTTATCGCTCTTGCAAGAGGTATTCCCGCATTTTTCATAGTGCGAACCAATCTATCGGTGGTCGATATACTTCCTCCAAATGCCTGTCTGTCAAGAAGCTTAGCCACGCCATCCTCAATAACAACGGGTTGGGGCGACTCCTTGCTTCCCAAGAACGAATATTCAACGTCCTGACACGCAGCACGCATCGCATCTGTGATAAGTGCAATATTCTCTGTCTTTTTGAATTTTGTCACAAATTCTAAAAGCTGATTTGGAAGATGGCATCCGTCAGCAATGATCTCAACGTTAAGGTCATCAAATAAATAAGCAGATTCCACGATTCCTGCGTGTCTAAAACCGCCTATTCTTTTTATTGAAGAGCAAGCACTGTAAAGATGAGTTACCAATGAATATCCGTTATCAATCGCTCTCTTAACGTCATCATAGGTAGCATCGGAATGTCCCATTGACATTACAACACCCCTATCTGCCATTGCTCTTCCGAACTCCAATGCTCCTTCAAGCTCGGGAGCTGCAGTCCATCTGATAATGCATCCTTGTGAAGCCTCGTATAGAGCCATATACTCCCTCTCGCACGGTGCTTTGAGAAGCTCCGGCTTCATAGCTCCTGCCATTGCAGGGCTTAAGTAAGGTCCCTCAAGGTGAAGTCCTGGCATATGGATTTTAATTCTTTTATCTTGCTTGGCAATATTAAATTGCTCAATAGCAAATTTTGTTTGCTCAAAATCTGCAGAGATCGTTGTTGGTACTATTGTAGTTGTACCGTGCATCGAATGACTGTTGCAGGCATCTACGTACCCTTCCGCACCGTCCATAAAATCGGCACCACCGCCTCCGTGAACGTGAATATCAACAAATCCCGCAGAAAGATACTTACCTTGAGCATCAACGATTTCACCTAAAACGGTTCCGCTTGGAACTATATCTTTAATTATTTCATCCTCGATGACGATATCCTTGTTTTGAAGGATATCATCACCGATAATTATTTTTGCATTTGTAATAACTGTTCTTTTCATTTTACACTTTTAATTGCTTTTGAAATAGTATCAAAAAGATTAACTATGCACTCCTCTGTTGACTCATATCCGCCTTGCGAGAATGCAGATCCGAAGGGTCTCAAAAGAAGTTCCTTATCAATAG
>JAEIGA010010832.1_pt1 | contig 13827 bp, 10 predicted proteins | sample 9270691 | NCBI WGS metagenome assembly JAEIGA01 (sample SAMN17057246, study PRJNA624740) | gut metagenome | biome: biome; isolation source: fecal sample | host: Bos grunniens | place: China: Xizang | collected 2019 | reverse complement strand
CCACCGAACTTGGTACGACGACCGATCTCATTGAGGATGATCAGGCCCAGGAAAGCCATGAGCCAGCCAAGCAGCTTGTAGGCAGAGAATGCACCATAAATCTGGAATAACATGTTTGTGCTTCCTCCTAATACAAATATGGAAATATGATACGCATGGGGCGGACAGATTTCCACCCATTCCATGACACAGTAATAGTAGCACTTTTCCCTTAAAAATACAACCCATAAAAACCAACAATAGTCTAATGAACTGTGAACAAATATGGACAATAGTCAAATAAAAAACAGAGCCCTTTTCAGGGCTCCGTTTTGTGATTTGTTCGGATGTTTGACGTTAGTCAACGATCTCAGTGATGGAGTCGACTTCGAAGACATAGCCGGACTTGGTGACTTTCTTGACGGTACCAAGAACGGTGATCGCATCGGTCATATCCGCTTTCTTGACAGCCTTGCGGGCTTTTCTGGAAGCGTCCATCATCTTGAAGGTGACGCCGTAGCCGTCGCCGTCAGAATCGATCGGGACGAGGGTGAAATAGTCTTTGGAAAGAAGATTGTCTTCGGACTCATAGATCTCACCGACGACATACATCTTCATGTCCTTAAGGTCGGTCGGGTCATCGGTCTCATATTTCTGAGCCAGCTGAGTGGTCGTGTAGGTCGGGATGTCCTGACCGGTGGTGCAGGACGCCATGACGATGCACAGGGAAAGTGCGATCATGATGACTCCGAGCAGACCCCAGAGATTCTTAAAGGATTTCTTCGGCTTCGTAGCTTTTTCGATTTTCTTCTCTACTTCAGACATTTTTGCTCCTCCTGAATGACCATGATGGGTGACACCGTGGGGTGCCTTTTTCTCGATTTTCTTTTCGACTTTGTCCATTTTTGCTCCGCCAGTGTGTTGGGCCATGCAAATACCTCCTTAAGTCAAAATTCTGTATACAAGCGTCAAGAAGGCGCTTTGCTTACGTTTTTACTATACAGCACCTCAATTTGGTTTGTCAATCGGAAACCAATCAGCCTTTTCTGTCCTGTTTCCATTCACGCAAACGCTCTTTTCCCTGTTCACTTTCGAGCAGCACCTTGACGACGCGGGCCGAACAGCGGCGCAGGTCTTTCGGGTCGAGCTCTCCGCTGAGGGCGGCTTTTTTGAGCGGTCTGCGGTCGGTCGGCATGCCGGGCATGATCATATCGTTGCCGGCGCGGATGGCTTTGACCGGGTCGGCGAGGCCGGGGCCGGTGCTGGTCCAGTCGGTCATGACGATGCCCTCGAAGCCGCACTCCCCTCTCAGGTAGTCTTCCAGCAGAGACCGGTTCTCCACGTTGTAGATGCCGTTCACCGGGTTGTAGCTCGTCATGACGGCCATGGCGCTGCCGTCGCGGATGGCGCGTTTGAACGGACGCAGATAGATCTCCCGGAGAGCGCGCTCCGAGACATTGCTCGAGGCCTTGTTGCGCTGGAACTCCTGGTTGTTGGCGGCAAAGTGCTTGATGGTCACATAGTTGCCCGGGCGGGACGCCACACCTTTGCAGACAGCGGCGGCGATGGACCCCGTCATCATCGGGTCTTCACTGTAATATTCGAAGTTGCGGCCGCAGAGCGGGTTGCGGTGGATGTTCATGCCGGGCGCCAGCCAGAACGTGACGCCGTATTCGGACATCTCCCGGGAGACGGCGGCGCCGAAGGCTTCCGCGAGGTCCACGTTCCAGGTCTGGGCGACCGCCGTCCCCACCGGGAACGCCGTCGCGTACTGGTAAAGGATCGTCCCGAGAGCTCGCTTTCCAAGGAGCGCTTTGGAGGCGATGCTTGGAAGATAATCGAAGATGGAGATCGCGTTCTTGAGGGGCTTGATCTTCCCGCTGCGGTACTGGACCGATTCCTCGAGGATGCGCAGACCGGCAGGTCCGTCTGCGAGAGAGACGCTCGGGATCTGATGCTCTTTCATCAGGTTCGAACTCGTGTTCGCGGCATTGCCGGGGACCGTGAAGTCCCCTTTGAACGCAAAGAAGTGCATCCCGGCGCCGAGCAGCAGTTCGACGCGCTCGGTCGGGCCCATCATGGCCACGATATCTTTATAGACGCTCCACTCGGTGTCCGGCTCGAAGGTGTGTCGGATCCGGTGGACGTCGCTCTCTTTCAGTTCCAGATGCGGGACTCCTTCCGGGACGTCCGGGCGTTTCGCGTCGAGCCGGATCTCCTCCACTGTGCGGTCGCGGTCGATGGGTCTCGCGTCTTCCACGGAGACGGTCTCCGGCAGGGTGATGACCGCGGCCGGAGCGGCGGTCGCAGACGAATCGCCCACGAGAAGGATATAGTCGCCGGCTTCCAGGATGTATTCCCCGGCGGGCTCATCGAACACGCTCTCGTCTCTCAGGTCGAACCGGAGTTCCACGTCCGCGGTCTGCCCCGGACCGAGGTCCGGCGTCTTGGCATAGGCGACCAGCTGCTGGTACGGTTTGGCGAGGGCGCCGGCCGGGCAGGACAGGTAGGCCTGGACGACCGCTTTGCCGCTGTAGGTGTCCCCGGTGTTCTCCACTTTGACCCGGGCGGTCACGAAGGACTGGAAGGTCTCCACGGACTTCACATCGAACGCGAACGTCGTGTAGCTGAGGCCGAAGCCGAACGGGTAGCGGGGCTCGATGCCGGCGGTCTGATAGTACCGGTATCCAACATAGATGCCCTCTTTATAGTTCTGTTCAAGGGGCTCCGGGCTCATGAAGCTGAAGGAGTCGCCGAAGGGGACCTGGTCGTAGCTCTTCACCCAGGTGTCGGTCAGGTGGCCGGACGGGCTCACGGCTCCGGAAACCACATTGGCGAGGGCCGTGCCGCTCTCTTCCCCGATCTGGCACATGAACAGGATGGCGTTCAGGCCGGGAATATCCTCGACGCCGGTCAGGTCCATGGACGCGCCGACGTTGATGACCAGGATGGTCTTTTCATAGTGTTCCGCGCAGAATTCGATCTGACGGATCTCCTCCGGCAGGAACACGAACTCCTCGGGTTTGCGGTCGGAGCCTTCACCGGACTGGCGGGCAATGACATAGAGGCAGGTGTCGGTCTCGCTCGCCGCGACATCCGCTTCGCTCACCGCGCGGCCGGAGGGATAGATGAAGCTGGCGCCAAGGATGTTGTTGGCGTCGGCACCGCTGCGGATCTTCAGGAACCCCGTCCGCATGTCATGGAAGAACTGCTGCTGCTCTTTCTCAAAATCCGCTTCATAATCGTCGAGCCAGGCACGGGTCGTCACGGTATAGCCGGCATTCTCGAACCCTTCGAGCACGTTGACATACTTTCTCGCGTTGACTTCCCCGCTTCCGGAGCCGCCGAAAATGGTCTTGGTGACGCCGGCGCCGTACAGGGCGATGTTCCCCGGAGCCGCCGGCAGCGCTCCGTCATTCTTCAGGAGCACGATGCCCTCTTCGGCAATGCGCCGGGCGAGGTCGCGGTGTTCCAGTTCCCGCTGGTTTTCCTCGGGCGATGTACGTGCGTAGGTCCTTACTTTCATCGGCATGGTCCTCCTTTTATCGAAGTGATGTTTCCGCCTTCATTATAACGAAAGAACGACACCGCTGGCAACAAGGCAGGCGGTGTCGATTTTAGTATCATTGTATGGATTTTCGATCGGCTTTACGCGTTCCAGGCAGCGACTTCGCTGTCGAGCCAGTCGATCCACTCCTGCATGCCTTCGCCGGTCCGGGCGGACACGAAGAAGATCTTGCAGTCGGGGTTCAGGCGGTGGATGCGCTCTTCGACGGCGTCGAAGTCGAACGGGAAATAGTCGGTGGTGTCGATCTTGTTGATGAGCACCGCGTGGCAGACTTCGAACATGAGCGGGTACTTGAGGGGCTTGTCGTCGCCTTCCGGGACCGAGAGGATCTCGAGGTTCTTCGACGCGCCGGTGTCGGTCTCCGCCGGACAGACGAGGTTGCCGATGTTCTCGAGGAACAGGAGATCGAGGTCTTCCGTCGGGAACTCTTCGAGGGCCTGACGGGTCATCTCGGCATCCATGGCGCATTCGCCGCCGGTGTGGACCTGGATGGAACGGACGCCGGCATTGGCCATGGTCTCGGCATCGACGGTGGCGTCGATGTCGGCTTCCATGACGCCGATCTTGTATTTGTCCTTCAGCGCCGCGATGGTCGCGAGGAGCGTCGTGGTCTTCCCCGCTCCGGGAGAGGCCATGACATTCAGCATGAAGGTCTTCTGGGCTTTCAGTTTCGCGCGGTTCGCGTCGGCGACGCGGTCGTTTTTATCGAAGACGCCCACATTGACGTTGATGACTCTGAATTCGGGCATGGTAGTTCCTCCTTTACGCCTGCTGCTCTTTGACGCGGGCACGGATCCAGTCGCAGAACGCGTCGACCCCTTCGCCGGTCTTGGCGGAGATGGGATAGACGACGGCGTCCGGGTTCAGTCTGCCGACGTATTCGCGGATGTTGTCGAGGCTGAAGTCGAAGACCGGCAGAGCGTCGATCTTGTTGACGAGGACGACATTGCATTTCGTGAAGACCAGCGGGTACTTGAGCGGCTTGTCGTCGCCTTCCGGAACGGAGAGGATGACGACGTTCTCCGCGGAGCCCGTGTCGAATTCGGCGGGACACACCAGGTTGCCGACGTTCTCGAGGAACACGACGTCGAGGTCTTCGGTGCCCAGCTCACGCATGCCCTGACGGGACATCTCCGCGTCGAGGTGGCACATGCCGCCGGTGTGGAGCTGGATGGACTTGACGCCAAGGTCCGCAATGGTCTTCGCGTCGACGTCCGAGTCGATGTCCGCTTCCATGACGCCGATCCGCATCTCGTCTTTGAGGCGATTGATGACGGCGCTCAGGGTCGTGGTCTTGCCCGACCCGGGAGAGGACATGATATTGATATAAAGCAGTTTCTCGTCTTTCAGCGTGCCGCGGAGCACTTCGGCGTCCGCATCGTTGTCTTCGAGGATGCTTTTTTTGAGTTCGATGACCTTGACGGGGTCTCTCATGAGCTGTGCACTTCCTTTGTTTTATGATCGCGTTTGAATTACATACTAGAATGGTACAACAGTTTATGTCAAAACGGAAGGACTTTTTTCAAAGTTGAGACACAAATCGCGATTTGTATCATTTGTACAGTCGGAGGTTTTTCAGTGCTTCCCGGACCGCTTCGAAATCTTCCGCCTCGTTCAGCGCCTGCACGACACTGTCGTTGAGCGCTGCCACAGAGATCTGCTGGACGAGGTCCATGTGGTCGTCCCCGACTCCGGCGACCGCAAACACCAGGGTCGCTTTCTCTCCGTCGAAGTCGACCCCTTCGGGGAATCGGACCAGCCCGACGCCGGTCTTCCGGATGCGTTTTCTCCCCCATACGGTACCATGGGCGACCGAGACTCCGTTGCCAAGGTAGGTGGAGAAATCGGTCTCCCGTTTGAGCATGGAGTCGATGTACTCATCGCCGACACATTTGAGGTCGACGACGATCTGTCCCGCTTCCCGGATGGCGCCCAGCTTGTCGGTGGCGGTCCCGTGGAAGACGACGCTCTCTTCGGTGATCACGTCCACCAGCGCGGGGAACTGTTTCTTTTCCATCAGGAACACGACGTGGTCCTCTTTGCGCGGTGCCGCTTCCGGATGTTCGTCCTCTGCGGGGTAGCCGAGGATGAGGTGTCCGATGCCCTCCACGGTCTCGGGGAGTCCCCACTCCTGCAGGAGCATCTTCCCGGTCTGGGTCTCGAACTCCTCTTTGGCGCGGTGGATCCAGCAGCTGCCGAGTCCCACCGCGTGTGCGGCGTTCATCATGTTGCCGATGGCGAGGCTGCCGTCATAGAGGTACGTGGGCGATGTAGTGTCCGCGAACACGACCACGACGACCGGCGCGCCGTAAAACGGGTCCGTGCTCGGCTGTCCGAGGATGCGCGCGTTCATGCTCGAGAGAAGATGGCGGGTCTCGGGGTCGCGGACTGCAATGAAATAACAGGGCTGGCGGCCCATCCCGCTGGCGGCAAACAGCCCGGCATAGAGGACCTGATCCAGTTCTGCATTGGTGATCATCTTTGACTGAAACTTGCGGATACTGCGCCGTTGCGTCATAAGCTCCACAAACTCGTTCATGCTGCTCTCCCTTTCTGAGTTCATTTTCCAACAATAAAGTATACCATTGAACAGGCTTTGTCGTCTATGAATTTACAAAGGTTATCTATTTTAGTATAATTGGGAGTTAAGGAGCACCACAACCACAAAACCCGTTTCAGAAATGGAGAATCATCCATGAAGAAAGTCAACATCATCGGCGCGAACCTCGGCGGACTCACCGCTGCCATCCTGCTCGGCCGGGCGGGATGGACCGTCGAGCTGTTCGACAGGCTGTGTCGGGAAGACGTCACGACGGACTGGTCGGAAAACTTCGACCTCGCCGTCTTCGACCGTCTGGAGCTCGACCCGCCCCCTGCCGATTGCTACCGAAAAAAGAAGAACTGGGCATTCCTCTCGCCGGACGGCGCCACCAATGTCGTGGCCTACGGTCCGGAAGAGTCCCCGGAAGTCCTCATCGACCGCCGCAAACTGACGGAGTACCTCATGTCGCTTGCGGAGATCAACGCCACGTTCCACTTCGAAGCGGAGGTCACGGAACTGGTCGTCGACAGCGGTCACGTCTCCGGCATCCGTGTGGACGGCGTGTTCATGCCCTCCGACCTCACCATCGACTGCTCAGGACCCCTTTCCGAACTGCGTCAGCAGCTGCCGAAGTTTTACGGCATCTCCCCGACGCCGGACCCGGACGGCATGCTGTACGTCCACCGGGGCTTTTATGAGTGGGGCGACGGCGCCCCCATGCCGAAGCAGACGAACAAGATGTACCTGCGCCAGGGCGGGAAACCCGGCCTTGCCTGGTGCGTGTCGGATGTCAGCGACTACTGCGCCGATGTCCTCGTCGGCAAATTCGGCGGCGTGACGGAGGAAGATGTCGAGGGGACCGTGAACGACCTTCGGGACAACAACCCCATCATCGGCATCGAAGAAGAGAAGGCGCCGGTCGAGGCCCGCATCCCCGTTCGTCAGTACATGAGCAAGATGGTGGTCCCGGGCTATGTCATCCTCGGCGCCACCCCGTACATGACCATCCCGGTCATGACCCCTCCCCTTTCCGACACCATGGACGCCGCCCGCATCCTCTGCGAGGTCCTGGCTGTCAACGACAGCTGCGAGACCGATGACCTCTATGTGTACCAGGTCCGGTTCTGCCGGGAGTACATCGCCAAAGAGGTCGCCGCGGACGTGTTCCGCTCCTGGCTCTTCTCCACTGACGTCGAGGAACAGAACTTCCTGTTCCAGTCCGAGCTCATCGACGGAGACTTCCTGTCCGACCTCATGCACGGCGTTCTGCCGAGCATCACGTCGAAGGGCCGCGGCTTCTTCGGCATGGGCGTCAAAAAGCCCGCCGTCGTCAACGCGCTGCGCGCCGTCCTCGTCGACATGAAAGACGCTTACGACCTCGTCCAGGACATCCCGGACAGCTACAACAAGACCACGTACCTCAAGTGGCAGGCAGACGTCGACTCGTTCTACAGCGAATGACGGCTTGTAAAATCACAAATAAAAAGACCCGCCGATGAGCAGCGCGCTCACCGGCGGGATTTTTATTGTCTGCAGCAGGGTCTGCCGTGGATCAAAGCACTCTGCCTCTGATCACGGTGTAGGTCTTCCCGTCAAACCGCACTTTGCCGGTCTTGGCGAAGTCGACCTTGCTGTTTTTGCAGTACCACTTGCCGTACTCGTTCTCGAAGATACCTGTTTCTTTGAACGTGACCTTGCCGTCCGTGCACTTCCACCAGCCGTACTTGCTCTGTGCAATGCCGTTGAACGTCGGATCGATCTTGTCGCCATAGAAGCAGTACCAGTTGTCGTCGTACGCCTTCTTGACCGCGCGTTCCGCGGTCGTTTCGGTCTCTGTGCCGGCCTTCGGCAGGACCGCGCGGATTTCTTTGGCGATCTCCGCATGGCCGGTCTCCGTCGGATGGTCGACGGTCATCAGTGTACCGATAAGGCCCATGTTCTGGATCATGTCGAGCAGGCTCGGAGCCGCGCCCAGAGTGATGTTCCAGACATCGACGTACTTATATTTCATACGGTTCGGGCAGAGGTTGGCCATGTAGTTGTTGATGGCCATGAACGCCGCGTCGCCGAGTTTGCCGGCCTGAAGGTCGATGTCCTTCGAGACGCGGATCTCTTTGGCGCCGTTGTAAAGACCGACGACCACGAGTTCGACGTCCGGGTTCAGTTCATAGATGCGGTCGGTGATGGCTTTGAAGTTGGTGCGGAAGTCGATCTCCGCCTCCAGCATGGCCTGCGCCAGTTCCGCCAGCGTCTTCGTAGCGCCGAAGGCACCATTCATCAGCTGAAGGACGGCGGACAGCATGTTGGTCGGGTCCTGCGTGCTCTGAGCAGCAGTGCCGATGGCGTTCATGATGGTGCCGAGAGAGGCGTTCTCGCCATAAAGCATGCCGATCGCCTTGAACCAGACCGTCATCAGGACATCGTTGGAACCGATGCCGAGTGTGATGATATCGGCGTCAGCCGCCGCCTGCTGGAACGCGGGGCGGTTCTTGATCCACCCGTTGATGTCGACACTGTACGTCTCGCCGAGGAACTCGAGCAGGGTCGGTGTCAGGTCGTCGCCGTAGTAGTCGTTGTCGAGAAGGATGCGCAGCTCGTCGGAACGGTAGCCGATCCGGGAGAAATGGTGGACGGTGTCAGCCGTGATCATATCCTCGACCAGCGCGGGGTAGGTCCCCTCGACACGGCGGAAGTCTCCCCTGTCCCAGTAGACATATTCCGCAGCCTTTTGGGAATCAAAAGAGCCGGACGAGACATAGGTGCCGTCTTCGTTGTAGTACCGGTAATAGTCGTTGCAGTTGACGCCGGCGGTGATGCTGTCGCCGAACACCGTATAGGTGTCATAATGCTTCACCGGCTGGATCGTGTAACGGTTGTCGTCTGCCGGGAAGATCCCGATGCCGGCCGCAATGCCGGGGATGCCGATGGCGATGACCAGTGCCAGGGTCAGCACCAACGCAATGAGTGAACGTGTTCTTTTTTTCATTAGTGAGCCTCCTGTTTTTGCTTGTCTCATTTCCATAGTCATCTTACAAAAGATAACAATAAGATAAACTTAACATATGTCAGCTTTCTTTAATTATTCTTAAAAAAAGAACATGTGCGAACAAGCGAAATTTATCCGTATGATATCAAAAACCGACTTCCCATGCGGAAAGTCGGTTTAAAGGAGTAAATGTTAAGTTTTCGTTAACTTTTCTGTCTTACTGTTTGACACACCAGTCGAGGCTGATCCAGCCCGTGTTTCCATCGTAGGTGACGCGGCCCCAGTTGCCGTTGACCTGCGTGACATTGACGCGGGTGTTGCCCGGGATCTTGCCGATGATGGTGGTGGTGTCATCCGGCGATGACCGGATGTTCAGGTTCGAAGAACCGGTGTTGACCACGTAGTTGCCGGTGGTATACGGGGCAGTGCCCGGAGCCGGTGTCGTGGTGATGGCACCGCTGCTGGTGCTGCCGTTCGGAAGCGTCCGGTTGGAAGTGGTGTTGTACCGGGTCGTGGTGCTGTAACGGGTGGTCGTCGTCGTCGTCGGACGGAAACGCTGCCACCAGTTGGTTCTCGCGGTCGTCAGGCCGTTCGTGTTGCACTCGTCGCCGACGTTGAGGTAGATGTAGCCGACGAAGTCTCCGCCGTTGTTCCCCTCGAGTTTCTCTCGGGTGGTCGTATAGATGATGCAGTAACCGTGTTCGGCATCGGACTGAGGCGTAGCGCCTTCACTGACGGTGATGACACTGCCGTCGATGCGTTCCACGACCAGCATGTGGTTCGTGTAGATGGCGAAGCACTTGGCTCTCGGGGTGTAGCCCTTCGTGAAGCCGTAGTTCGCGTAGTAGGTGTTCCACCAGTTCGCGGGACCGTGGATGGAAATGTTTTTGCCCGTCAGTTCTCTGGCGCGGGAAGACGCGAACCAGGCGCAGCCGCCGCGGCGGTATGCATAGCTGGTGGTCTCTGCCAGCGTGGTGTAGGGGGCACGGTTGATGTCGATATAGATACCATTGAGACCGTTGTTCATGATGCCGGACGGGGCAAGCGCCGCCGAGTCAGGCGTGCTGAACACGGCACCCGCTGCAATACCGACGACCATCAGGAACGCAGCCAGAATGGACAGGATCTTTTTCTTCATTGGGATAACTCCTCACAAGCTCTTTGTCGTGCGTTTGTAATCTTCTCGATGAGATTTCGTAACAATTTGTAAATATTTTAGCATATGAATATACACTCTTTCAAGTCTTTCTTTGTTTATATAAAGAGATATCAGAAAATACGGAATTGTTTATAAAGATTGAGTTGATTTTACGTTATTTTTGTATCAAAATTGATATCGGGTCAACAGTAGTCAATGTTTTCCCATTTTGTTTTTTGACCATTTTACAAGGAGATAGACGTATTATGACGATCTTTTCGTTCCTGACGATGATCGGAGGTCTGGCCTTCTTCCTGTTCGGCATGAACGTCATGTCGGCCAATCTGGAAAAGGTCGCCGGCGGTAAGCTGGAGGTCGTCCTGCAGCGGCTCACATCCAACATCTGGAAGAGTCTCGCGCTGGGTGCTGCCATCACCATTGCCATCCAGTCTTCCTCTGCCCTCACGGTCATGCTCGTCGGTCTGGTCAACTCCGGCATTATGGAGCTCGGCAACACCGTCGGTGCCATCATGGGCGCGGACATCGGCACCACGCTGACCGCGTGGATCCTGTCCCTCAGCGGCATCCAGTCAGACAACGTCTTCATGTCTCTGCTGAAGCCGGCGAACTTCTCGCCCATCGTCGCCCTCATCGGCGTCGGCCTCATCATGGAGGCCAAACAGCAGAAAAAGAAAGATATCGGCGCCATCCTCTGCGGCTTCGCCGTCCTGATGTTCGGCATGACCCTCATGTCTCAGGCCGTGGAACCCCTGGCGGAGAGTGAACAGTTCACGAGCATGCTCACCGCGTTCAACAACCCGCTCCTGGGCCTGCTCATCGGCACGGTCTTCACCGGTATCATCCAGAGCTCCGCGGCGTCCATCGGTATCCTGCAGGCGCTGTCCCTGACCGGCACCATCACCTACGGAGCGGCCATCCCGCTCATCATGGGCCTCAACATCGGCACCTGTATGACGGCGCTGCTCAGTTCCATCGGCGTCAGCACTGACGCAAAGCGGGTCGCCGGCATCCACATCGCCATCAAGGTCCTCGGCGCGATCATCGCCTTCATCCCCTTTGTCCTCATCCGGCAGTTCGTGGACCTTCCCATTTTGGGGCAGACCATCAACCCGGTAGCCATCGCGGCCATCCATTCGGTCTATAACATTGCGATGGTCCTCATCCTGCTCCCTTTCAACCAGCTCATCGTCAAACTGATCAAGAAGATCGTCCGCGGGAAGAAGGGCGAAGAGGCCGAAGAAAAATTCCGCGGTCTCGTCATCGACGAGCGTCTGTACAACTCTCCGAACATCGTCATCAACCAGTGTAAGGAAAGTACCATCGAGATGGCCCACCTCGCTTACGAGTCCTTCTCCACTTCCCTGTCCGCTTTCGAGGAATACACCGAGGAAAAACTCGACAAGATCAACAAGTGTGAAAAACGCCTCGACATCCTCGAGGACAGCCTCAACGGCGTCCTCATCCGCCTGTCTGCCAAAGAGCTGACCGACGAAGTCAACAACGAGGTCAATGAGATCCTCTACTGCATCCGTGAGTTCGAGCGGATCGGCGACTACGGTGTCAGCATGGTCAACAACGCGAAAAACATGGTGGAACGGAAAGTCGTGTTCTCCGACAAGGCCTATGAAGAGATCGCGGTCCTCAGCGCCGCGGTGCGGCAGATCCTCCAGATGACCGTCGACGCGTTCGAGCACGACGATGTCGCTCTGGCCGCCAAGGTCGAGCCGCTTGAGCAGGTCATCGACAATCTGACGGAGACCATCAAGAACCGGCATATCGACCGCCTCCGTTACGGCGACTGCCGCGGCGACACCGGTATCGTCCTCGACGACTACGTCACGTTCTGTTCCCGCGTGTCGGACCACTGTTCGAACACGGCCGTCACCATCATCCAGACCGGCAACGCGAACCTCGACGCGCACAAGTACCTGAACCGGCTCAAGAAAGGCAACGACGCCGAGTATCAGCGGAGCTACGCAGATTTCGAGGAGACTTTCCAGCTTCCCGAATACACCTGGAAAAAGAAGAAAAAGAAAAAGGCTCCGGCCGACAAAGACGCGGCAGAGTCCGCCCCGGTCAAAGCGTGACCCCTTTCCAAAAAGCACAACAGCCTGCATCGCGAGATGCAGGCTGTTTTTGGTTTGTTTTGGATCAGCCGACGGTGCCGGTCGTGGTGTAAGTGTACGCGGTCGTGAAGACGGTCGTGTTCGAGACAGACGTCGTGGCATAGGTCGCCGCTGTCGTGCCTGCGGTCGTCGCCGCGGTGGTCGTGGTCGTCGAGGCGGTGGCAGCCGCTTCGGAGCCGGCTTTGTAATAGATCCAGGCATTCTTCGTCTGCTTTGACAGCGTCTCGTAGTCCCAGAGCTTGCTCGAGTTCGTATAGCTGAACGGGTCGTTCACCTGGAACTTGCCGTTCTTGTAGCCGTAGAGCACGATGAAGTGGCCGCTGTGGACCGTGAAGTCGCCCTTGCCGACGGACAGGATGATCATGCCGCCCTTTTCGAGCGCCTCCTTCATCTGTTCCTCGGTGTAACGGTACTGCGAGGTCACCGTGAGGCCGTAGTGCTGCGCGCCTTCCGTCAGGAGCGTCCAGGCCGTACCGACGTTGTTGACGTAATAGCCGTTCTGCATGGCGTACTGGGCCACGTTGAACGGGTCGATCTGCTCGTTTCTCGTGAGGCCGTACCCGACCATGGCCAGCGCGGTGGGTCCGCAGCCGGAGATGGCCATGCAGCTCTCTCCGTAGGTGGAATAGCCCCAGCGCTTGTCCCACTGGACGAACAGCGGATGGGCCGATTTCTTTTCCGCCGCGGTCAGGCCGCCGTGGCCGACCGGTTCGGTCTTGAGGTAATCGGCGACAAAGTCGAGGATCTCGGGGTTCATCTCGAGGTCGTCGATAAGGTACTCGGGGTAGTCCTCTTTATGCGCCATGATGTTTTTGTATTTCTCGCTGTTGCGAAGCATGTCCTTTTCCGCATCGGTCAGGACACGGGCCGTGCCGACATTGGCGGTCGTGGTCTCTGACGTAGCCACAGAAGAGGTCTTGAGTCCGGTCCCCTTCTCCACCTGGCGGTGCTGGATATATTTGACCAGCCCGAAGATGGCGGCCGCAAGGACGAGGAGCGCCAGGATGATGACGAGCACTTCCCTGACCCGGGACGAACGCTTGCGGGAGCGGCGCGGGCCGCGGCTGCTGCCGTAAGCGGGACTGCGTCCGTTGTAGTCTTTGCTGTAGCTGCTGGCGTAGTACCCGGTCTGGGTGCGGGTGGTTTTCTTTCGACTCATAACATACCTTCTTTCTGCAACCGGAATGTTTCCCTTACTATAACGCGCAGGACATAAAAATGCAACTGAAAACGACCCGCAGGGGATCCTGCGGGCCGCTGTCTATTCCATGAATTGTGTGTTGAGAGCGTCGTTCGTTACGCCTTTTTGACCCAGGACAGCTGGACCCAGCCGGTGAGACCGTTGTAGACGATCTTACCCATGCCGTTGCTGATGTCAGAGACATAGACGCGGGTGTTGTCCGGGACCTTGCCGAGGATGCTGGCAGAGGCGCGGTCGGAAGAACGCATGTTGAGGTTGCTGCCGTT
>JAEIGA010010831.1_pt1 | contig 13830 bp, 10 predicted proteins | sample 9270691 | NCBI WGS metagenome assembly JAEIGA01 (sample SAMN17057246, study PRJNA624740) | gut metagenome | biome: biome; isolation source: fecal sample | host: Bos grunniens | place: China: Xizang | collected 2019 | reverse complement strand
AGTCGGCAGGATTGAGCCATGACCGCAACGGCACTGCCGCGTATTATCTTATAGGCAAGGATGTGCCTATTCAAGATAATACGGAAGGCAAAGTACTTGGCGCCTTTCTTATGGCTGCCGTAGAATATGAACGATGGAGGATGCTACTCGGAGTGTAGCCCATCTAACCTAATTAGAATTTATATATGGCGCCGAGGCGGAAGTTAATACCCTGCGATTGGTAGCCGTAATAAATATCATTCTTACGATGAATGAAGTTATTCAGTTCGAAGAATAATGTTAAATTAGGCTCTGGCTCAGGACTGAGTACTATTCCATCTTTCTTGAGCGCCTTAGCAGCTTTCCCTACCCACATTTCGTATTGTACTCCTAAGTTCATCTCAATCGTTGGTTTGAGTATGTGTACACCATCCGTGGCCAACGCTAAACGACTTCCTCTGAAATAATTATCCGAGTAGAGCGACCAATGCTTGTCTATGCGGCCGTCAATGCGCAAGCCAATCTCCCAATTAGCACGATCATACACAGTATAGTGTTTATTGTCTAATAGGTCGTGCAGTTCTTGGCAATGTTGATTATAGTTATACGAATTGTCCTCATGCTTGAGTGCATTCCATATATAATAATCCCCGTGTAGATTGATGCGGATAATATCCTTATAATGGTAATTGATTTGACCACCTATCTTGCCGCGACTATAATCGCTATAAGTGTAGCTCAAATCACCTGCGTGTAAAGCCATCAATTCATTTAATTTACTGCTACTATAAGTGGTAGTATTATCCGTTACTGCAATCAGTGTCGTCTGATTGAGCATATGGGCATAACCGCCGTGTATCTCAATCATCAAATCACGATACGGACGGATATGAAATCCTACTTCTGCATCAATAGGCGTATAAGAAGCTACATGACCAGAGATAACACCCGCCTCCATCAATCGGAAAGGGTTATTCATATGCGATTGGAGTGTACCAATACCATGACTTCCTTTCGCGTCTGCGTAGATAGTCAACCATTGTTTGGCAATCTGTGCTTCCAAATAGACATGAGGTGATGGAGCAAAACTGAGATTTTCTATACCCGATAAATATTGTCCACGGCCAAGGTTCATATCCAAGTTAACACCTAAATGCAGTTGTACGCGTTTGCTCTTATAGGCATAGTAGGGTTCAATACGGAAATTGTGAATGTTATGGTAGGTATTGACCAATGATGCCAAACCAGTCAGTTGGCGGAAGTTATTCTGTATATACACTTCGGCTCCCACATGGTGTGCATCGCTGCTCCAATCGAACGATAATTCGCTACGCAATTGGTGCTCATTCACCTGACCAGGAATAGCAAAGAGCAGGTAACCCGTCTGTACCTTGTATTGTACCTCTTGCTTAGCGTTGGATTTAATACCCACATACGCCTCTGCTGACCATAAGTTCACTTTGTCCTTATCCGTGAGAGTGTAGTCCTCTTGATAACCATTCTTATAACCTGTACCTATGTTGTTATAGTCGTAGAAATGACCATATTTATGCAAATAGGTATTGCTACCATTCACGCCGAAATAGAGGTTACATGTACTGAATAGGTGGGCAAACTCTAATCCTATGTTGGTCTTGCTATCTGCTTTCAATCCCCATTGACCATTATGATGGGCGTAGGCATTCAGAACAGACTTCTTTCCGTCATTCAGTTTGTACTCAAAATCGAATAATGTATTGGGGTGGCCAATCGCTCCGCGTAAATAGCCATTATACACTTCGCCTTCACCAAAACGGGTAGGTTGGGAGAGTAGGGCATTGAAATTAGTGCCTGGTGTCACATCCGCTGTGTAGTTGGAGTACTCCACTTTTGCCTCGTCTATTTTTGTTTCTACTATTGTCGGGCGGGTGGAGATTTTACCTGCTACTTGAATGATGGGTTGAAAATCTCTCTCTACCGTTACACTGCGATTGAGGGTGGTGTCGGATGTACTCTGAGCTAAGGCGCAGAGTGCTGACAATACTAAATTAACTGTGCTATATAGTCGTTTCATGTTTATTCCTCCTCTTCTTCTGTCTCTGTCTGTTGAATAGGGTCAGGGTTTTCCAATGTGTCCAATGTTTGCAAGCGTGCTGCGATGATAGCAGGTATATCGTCTCCGCTTGCGGTGTAGTTCTCTTGTAGCACTAAGAGGTATTGGCGTGCTTGGAAGAACTCGCCTCTCTTGAGGTTGATATCACTTAGCAGGATGAGTGCGCGGGCTAACCAGTACTGCTGTTGGGTATTCATCTGTGTAAATTCCATCACCTCTGCTTCGGACTGATCCAATAATCCTTCTTCAAAATAGCTCTGTGCCAGCAGGTATTTGGCTTCCGCGCCTTGTACAGTACGCACCTCGCCGGCCAACTGTTTGAGGTCGGGTTGTGCCTTACTCCATTGATTTAATGCTATATAGGCTTTTGCACGGCAGTAGAGTGCTTCCACGCGTATATCTTCACTTACAGAACGGTCAGCCAACATCTGCTCGGTTATATCAATAGCAGATTGATGGCGACCTATATGATGACTACAACGCAAGATACCCAAGCGTGCGATATTTGCATTCTCATTATTGGACGCGAGCGCATGCATGCGGTAGAAGGCTTCCAGCGCACTATTGTATTCACCCTTGTCGTAGCAGATCTCAGCCACGCGTGTAGCTGCTTCTTCTTGATAGGGATTAGCACTCATTTCTGCTAATACGGTGTATTGTCCGAGTGCCTCAGAAGTCTTACCTAAGCGGTAGTACGAGTCTGCTAAGAAATAGCGTGCAGAGGTACAATAACGCCCGCCTGAGCAGTACTGGCTAATATAGTTACTCAAAGAGATAGTCGCTTTCTGGTATGCGCCTTGCATATACTGCATTTCTGCTGCGGCATAGAGCAGTGAGTCTTCTTGCGTGCTCACATTCATATTCAGTTTGGCGAGGTGCTTGGTGTATGTCAAGTATTCATCCACATTACCTTGCTCGATGTATAGTGCCTGTAGTGCGTCAAGAGCAGTGTAAGCCTCTTCAGTAGCGGGGTATTTCTCAATCGTATTACGATAAGCAGCTATAGCTTGCTCTGCTTGTCCGAGGTTACGGTACAGCATTGCCCTTTCGATGGCCGCTTTGCGTGCGAGTGGTGATTGAGGATGAGTGGAGAGCAGTTGTTCATATGTAACGATAGCTGCGCGTTCATCTTCTTGCTGCAACTGAGCGCGAGCAATCTCATACAGACCATCGTCTGCGTAATCGGATTTTGGATAGCGAAGAGTCAGTTGACGCATGACTGACACCTTTTCGCTGTACTGACGCTGCAGACCGAGAGCATAACCTCGCTGGAAGAGCGCATAATCAGCGCAAGATGCCTCCATGTTGCTCACTTGGGTGTAATATGTGATTGCCTGACGGAAATCGCGGTTATTGAAATAACAGTCTCCTATACGATTAAGCGCGTCTGCATAGGTAGGTTCGGTAGCGAGGGTCGCGTCTATAAAAGTAGAGAAAGCGTCGCGTGCCTTGTCATATCTTTTTTGTGAGAAGTAGCAATAACCTTCTAAATAGTGTGCGATAGTATAGTTCTTCGAGCGGCGGACATCCGAGCGGGAGAAGAAACGCTGTAAGAGTTGTTCACTTGCTTTGTACTCGCGCAAGCGGTAATAGGCTTCGGCTTGTAAGTAATAGGCCTCGGTGGTGTATAGGTCGGACTCATCCGCATGACTAACCACTTCTTGTAACCATTCAATAGTGGGGTTCATCTTGCCTTGCAGGAAGCAGTCTGCACCTAATTGGTAGCGCAAATACTGCTTAGTCTCTAACATCTTGGCTGTGGGATGAGGAATAGAGTCGAGCGTTGCGATAGCTGCAGCGTAGTTCTTGCTCTCCATGAGTGCGTTGCTCAGCAGGTTGTATATACGGTTCTCATACTTGGAGTTAGGGAACTGTGTCAGAAAATCATTGAACGCGTGAACGGACTCTCCCAGCGCGCTGGAAGACTGATAGGTACAGAGTGTGTAGTTGTACGCTGCCTCTTCGGTCACAACTGGCGTAATACCATAGTTCATGGCAGCTTGAAAGGATAACTTAGCCTGCTCATACTGCTTGAGTTGCACATAGGCATTACCCATTGTTAGGCAAGCGGCTTCAGACAAAGAATCTTCTTTGTGTTGCATCTTCTTCAGATACACCACCGCGTCCTCGTATGCGCCTAACTGGTAGGCTGCGGTGCCTAACATATACATATCGTCACGCAGCAGTTCTTGCTCTTGTGCCGTGGCTAACTTCTGGTATTGTTTTAGATGTTTGGTAGCATTGTTATAATCCTTTTTGTGGAAGTATATTTCCCCCAAGAGGCGATGTAACTCTCCCTTGTTTTCGCTATCTGGCTGCTCACGAAGCAACACAGCAGCACGAGTCTCTACTTCGTCGTAGTTACCCTGTGCGTAATATATCTGCACTAAGTAGAAAGGTACGGTATTCTGATAGTGGGGATTATCTTCTAATTGCTGCAGGGCGGGCAGTGCTTTATCGTATTTCTGTAGCTTGTACATGCAGTAAGCATAGTAGTAACTACCGCGTGTGGTATAGCGGCTGTTGGATTTGCTTAACTGCTGGAAATAGATGGATGCCCGCTGATACTCTTGCATCATGAGATAGGCATACCCACGATAAAAAGAGTAGTCCGTTTGATGTGTACGGGTCAGGGCTTTCGGGTCCACTTGCTCTAATGTCTTTAGGGCATTCTTATAGCGTCCTTTCTCTACCAAGATGACACCTTGCATAAAGTTCACTTCATCTGCAAAAGTGGTGTATGGATATGCCTGTAGGTAAGACTTGAGATCTTTGGATAACTGCTTATCTCTTCCGCTAAAACGCTCAGCTAAGGCGTTATAGCGTTTCTCCATCTCCGAAGTCTGAGCGGCAGCAGAGAGGGTGAATAGCGAGAAGAGTAGGATTAGTATTTTCTTCATTGATAATTGGTTTAGCGTGTAAGTTTCACTTCGTTCCACATTTCGAGTAGCAGTTCTTGTGCCTCTCCGGCGTCGTGCATGAGCGCGCAACGGTCAATAATACTCTTGTCTGCATAATATACAGGGTTGAGGTGTAGCGCGTGTGGGTCTAATAGTTCGCCATCCACTTCAATAGGCTCTTCGCCGAAGAAATAAGACGCGTCCACTGCTGTAGGCCATGCTTCTTCGTCGTACTGCTGTTCTAATATATAGGCTGCAGCTTTCGTTCCTCCAGCGCAAGATACATATCCTATCTCTTCCATATTAGCGAGTGCGTTGTCTGCACGACACATGTAGTTGATGAAATAAGTTGCGGCTTTAATATTCTTAGCATATTTAGGTATCACCCATCCGTCGAACCACACATTAGAGCCCTCTTGAGGAATAATATAATCAAGCAGCACACCCATCTCGGCTGCCTCTTCAATAGCGAACTGAGCGTCGCCGGACCAACTGAGGTTGAGCCATGCTTTGCCTTTTGTCATCTCTTCCTTTCCGAAGTCCACTTCCCAACCGCAGATTTGTTCTTTGGACTGAAGTAGTATTTCCTTAACAGTATTCACGCGCTCAGCGGTCACATTGCGTACCAACTCATCTTTGTTAACCTTACCGGCTGCTATCTGATCACGATACGCGTAGAGCAGTAGCACGGAATACACATCGCGGAAAGCGTCTTTCATTAAAATACGATTGGCAAACTTAGGATTGAGAATAGCCTCCCAAGATTGCAAATCTTCTATATTCACATACTGAGGGTTGTAGATAAAACCGGTGGTACCCCACATGTAGCCTACCGTATAGTCTTTCACTTGGATATCTGCATTTGGCGCCATTTGTTGAAATTTGTCAACAACGAACGGCGAAATATTGTCTAAATAGTAGATTGAGTCAGGAATGAGGTCTTTTTGAATTGGTAGGAGTAATCCTTTTTTGAACATGCGCTCGATAATATACTCGGAAGGGCAGAATACATCATAGTCTTCGTGTCCTACTTCTATTTTGGTAAGCGCGGTCTCGTTAATATCAAAAGTCTCATAGACGAGTTCCACTTTCTCGCCTGTTTGTTCGTAGTACCATTGTTCAAAACCATTCTTAACATTCTCGTCAATATAGTCTGCCCAGTTGAGTACTTTGATTTGCTGCATGCGGTCTGTTCCGCCACAAGAAGCCATGATGAGTGACAAGGCCAAAAGGTACAAGGTACCAAAAAAGGATTTTTTCATTGTTGTGAGTATTTAGTTATTATTTTTGTTCTTTCTTTTTGTCTTTCATGTTGATGTATATCAATACGCCAAGCATAATAAGTAATATGATGGTGAAGAGTGGTCTCAGTTCTGGGGTTAGACCACCTTTGCGTGCGTCGGAGTAGATGAAAGTACTCAATGTATCCAATCCTCCGCTTCCTTTGGTGAAGAAAGTGACGCCGAAATCATCCACGGAGAGTGTGAGTGCCAAGAAGAAACCGGCTAACATTCCAGGCCATAACTCCGGTAGCATAACCATGCGCAGTGCCTGCAAAGGGGTCGCTCCGAGGTCCAGCGCTGCTTCGTAGGTGTTAGGGTTCATGCGGCTTAGGCGAGGCAGCACATTGAGCACTACATATGGAGTACAGAATACCACATGGGCGATGCATACCGTTGCCATCCCTTGGCTGATACCCAGAGCTACAAAAAGCAGGAAGAGTGATATGCCGGTGATAATATCGGGGTTGATCATCGGCACAGAGTTGAGGAGACTAACCACTTTGCGTTGTCTTGCTCGCATGTTATATATACCGATAGCAGCGAGAGTGCCGAGGATAGTGGAGCACACGGCAGCTATGAGTGCTATGCCGAGTGTGTAACCGAGTGCGCTATGCAGACCGCTATCGGTGTGACCAGAGAAGAGATTGAGGTAAAGGTCAAAAGAGAAACCGGTCCAGTTACCCAATACCTTGCTCTCTGTGAACGAGAAAACTGCGATGAGCGCAATAGGGGCGTACAGCACTAATAGGACTATCCATAGGTATAACTGCGAACCCCAGTGGCGTCTGTTGTCGTTGCGCTGCCTGCGCAGCCGTTCTTGCTCCACGGTGGGCAGACGCTTCTCTTTGCTGCGGTGACGGATAGTGAGCACAATATAGACAAGCCCTGCCATGAGCAGCAGACTGGCTGCTATCCAACCTAACCAAGCTATAGAGCGAGCTGGCTGCTGCGTATGCAGAAGTATGTACGAGAGAAACACCTCGCGTGCATTATGAACTAATACGCGGCGAGTGCGGTTTTTAATCTCTGTGTTATTTCGCCAAACAGACCATGCCTGTCCTTCATTATCGGTGTAGCAATACACGCTGTCAAAACCTTGACCAGTGGGCATTGCGCCCGGAGCCACGAAAAGATAGTCGTACTCTTGACTTTCCTCTTTCCACTCTTGACTTTCCTCTTTCCACTCTTGACTTTCCACTTGTATGTTCACTTTCTCAGACGCATAGGAAGAAGGGAAAGTATCCACGAGGGCAACGGGACCAGCCGTGCCTATCGTTAGTTCGTATGTCAGGTTGGATTGAGCTGCCGTGCTGAGGCATATAGCCACCAACCAACAACCGATAAGGAATAGTCTTCTCATACCATACCTCCTTTCTCTGCGTTCTCGGTGTCGTTATCTCCAAAGAACGAGGTGATGCCTATGATGACTAAGAGTACGAGCGATAGCACAGCGCCGTAGTTGAGCAGGTCGGTCGTGGTGATGTAGTCTTGTATCAGCGAACCAAATAGTTTAATATTATTGCGTGTGAGCAGTTCGGCAATAGCGAAAGTGCTGACCGTAGGCATGAAAACCATCACTATACCGCTATACACACCAGGCATAGAGAGGGGCACGATGACTTTCCAAAAACAAGTCCATCTGTTTGCTCCGAGGTCTTGCGCCGCTTCTACAAGCGAGTTGTCCATTTTGAGGAGCGTGTTATAGATAGGGTAAATCATGAAAGGCAGATAGTCGTAGCATAAACCGAATAGCAATGCGCCTTCGCCCAATGGTAGTCCGAACATATTAAACAACTCCACCGTAGCTATCGTGCGCAGCAGGCAGTTGATCCACATAGGCAGGATGAACAGCATAGCCATTACCTTCGGGGTGCGGAAGTCCGAGGAGGCCATGATATACGCTGCTGGGTATCCGATGAGTAGGCATAGTATAGTGTTGAACACTGCTATCATGAGCGAATAGAGGAAAGTCTGTATCGCCTCGCTATGCGTGAAGAACTTGGTGATGTTACGCAGCGTGAAGTCTCCCTCTATGTCTGTAAAAGCATAGTAAGCCACCAAGATAAGTGGCAGTACTACAAAAAGCGCCATGAAAAGCACATAGGGCCATGCCCAAGTGCGACGAGAAGAGGCTATTTGAAGAAGTTTACCCATTTTCTTTGTCTGTTGTGCTTAGTCGCTGTGTCACTTCTTCCAAGAGAATCTTATTCTTTGGAATAACGATACCTACGCGGTCGCCGTCGTCCCATACATCATTGGTATCCACATAAATATCATACCCCTCGTCAGTGCGGACGGTGAGCTGGTAGTGATTGCCTTTGAAGAGAATGAAATGCACTTCGCCCGACAAAATACCCTCTTCCTCATGGTCTTGCAGGTCCACGCCTACGAAAGGAACGAGCACTCGCACCTCAGCGCCTGACTCCATGCCTGACAGCTGTTTGCTGCTCACTTCCCATTCGGTATCAAGGAAACGAACCTTGCCGTTCTTGGTCACTTCACCATCGAAGTAATTATACAGGTGTCGCTCTTTGTGCATGATTTGTATGTCTTCGGGCTTGACCAACATGCCCACTTCGCAACCAGGCAAGTACTCGTGGTAGTCTTGAATAAGAAACTCATAGCCGTTGGGGGTCAGCACACGCATCTCGTAGTGAACGCCCTTGAAGATACAACTCTGTACTTCGCCGTACAACTTCGTAAATCGTCCTTTAGGAATACGATCGTCCGGGTCAATATCTTCCTGCTCCGTACTCTGTACTCTGTACTCACTACTCTGTACTCTGTACCAAATATAAATATCTTCCGGACGAATAACCACATCCACGGGGTTGTTCTCGCCAAAGCCCTCATCTATGCAGTCAAACACCTCGCCGCAGAACTCCACCTTGCGGTCGCGTATCATGGTGCCGTCAAGGATATTACTCTCCCCGATAAAGTCAGCCACGAAGCAGTTTTGCGGCTCGTTGTATATGTCGGTAGGCGAACCAATCTGTTGTATCTTGCCTTCGTTCATCACCACCACGCGGTCACTGAGCGTCAGCGCTTCTTCTTGGTCGTGCGTGACATAGATGAAAGTGATGCCTAATTTCTCATGCAGCTCTTTAAGTTCTATCTGCATGTCATGGCGCATCTTGAGGTCTAAAGCGGATAAAGGCTCGTCTAAAAGCAGCACTTCGGGCTTATTCACAATAGCGCGAGCTATAGCCACACGCTGCTGCTGACCGCCGCTCAGCGTGTCCACCTCGCGCTCCTCGTAACCAGTCAGGTTAGCCATCTTAAGAGCCTGACGAACTTTCTTCTTGATTACTTCTGGAGACTCTTTCTTCAACTTAAGACCGAAAGCCACATTATTGAATACATTCAGGTGCGGAAACAATGCATATTTCTGAAACACTGTATTCACAGGACGCTTATAAGGAGGGGTCTGAGTTACATCTTCCCCCTTGAGCAGGATGTCACCAGAACTTGCTACCTGAAAACCTGCAATGCAGCGTAATAAGGTCGTCTTACCACAGCCCGAAGGACCTAAGATAGTGACGAACTCACCTTTCTTAACCTGCAGACTCACATCGTTCAGCGCGTACTTCCCGTCCTCGAACTGCTTGGATACATGGTTAACCTCAATAATAAACTCCGATTTTGCCATTTTTATAGTTACTTCTGCTTAAAACTTATTCTTTGTTTGCAATACTACTTGGTTCTTATTACTTATTTATGTTCTCATGCGCACATACTCGCGTAAGTCAAATCGGGCGCAAAGGTAATACTTTTTTTTGATATACGCAAGCGTACGCGCGTTTTTATGTGTAATTTGTCGTGGCATTGCCAACAAAAAAATCGAGATGCTTATTATAAATCCTTGACAAGGCGGTGAGACGAGTAGTGAGCAAAATAACGAAAATATAGGTTAATAATCCGAAATTGACTTGTTAAAACCTCGTAACAACCTCGTACAAACCTCGTAAATCGCTGATGCAATTTCTATGTGTTTTTTATATGTTTTTAGCCTTCTATAGGGTCATTAGCAGGTAATACCATAGGATAACCATAACATAACCATAGGATAACCATAAGATAACACCTCCAAAAGCGCATTTTCACGCTTTATACTATATATACTAAAGTATATATACTTTCTATTAGTAATAAGCTCCAAAATATAGAATAATAGAAAATTAAAATTCCAAAAGTCTGCCTTGAACAGGTGCTTTTTTTGCACAAAAACGCTCACGCGCTTGCATATATCAGAAAAAAGTAGTAAATTTGCGCCCGTTTTTGAAAACAAAGAATAAAACAACATAAACCAGCCTTATATGATTTACAAATTTACTTTTTCTTGTGAGGAAGGAGATCAGAACTTCCGCCGCGTATTCGAAGCGGATGCAGACGCCACTTTCTTAGAGTTGCACGAAGCTATTTTGAAGAGTGTGAATTACCCCGATGACCAGATGACCTCATTCTTCCTCTGCAATGATAGCTGGGAGAAAGAACAAGAAGTTACACTGATTGAAATGGACTCTAACTTCGAATATGACAATATGGTCATGAATGAAACCCGCCTCGCAGACTTGATAGAAGAGCAAGGCCAACGGTTGATCTATGTCTTTGACCCTATGTTCGAACGCTATTTCTTCGGTAGTCTGAGAGAAATAATGCCAGGCGCTATGAATGGTGTAGAATGTGTGGAGAGTCGAGGTAAAGCGCCTAAGCAGATAAAAGCAGAGGATCCCATTGTGGCTGCCGCTGCAAGCGGTTCGTGGGGATTAGATGATGAGTTCGTGGATGAACTGGACCTCGGAGATATAGATATGGAGGGCTTCCAAGACTTGTCCTTCGACGACGGAACGATGTTTTAATGTAGATGTCTAAAACATTGCTGCTGATAGTAGGTCCAACGGGAGTAGGCAAGACTGAACTCTCGTTGCGAGTGGCGGAGCGCTACGGCTGTCCTATACTGAGTTGTGACAGCCGGCAGGTCTTTCGTGAGATACCTATTGGTACAGCCGCGCCCACTACCACTGAGTTAGCACGAGTAAAGCACTATTTCATAGCCGAGAGGTCGGTGAGGGATGATTATAGTGCCGGGCAGTACGAGCGTGATGCGATAACGCTCATCGAACAGCTCTTTCAGACACACGATACGCTTGTCATGACAGGCGGCTCTATGCTATACGCAGACGCCATATGCAAAGGATTGGATGACCTGCCTTCCGTGCCCGAAACTATACGCGCGCAGGTGAAAGAGCAATACAATAAGTGTGGATTGGACTGGCTGCAGCAAGAAGTACAGCGCTTAGACCCAGATTATTGGGAAATAGTGGATAAGCACAACCCTGCCCGCTTGGCGCATTGCGTCGAACTATGCATGGCGACAGGAAAAACCTATTCGTCCCTCAGAACACAGACACGCAAAGAGCGACCATTCCGTATCGTCAAAGTGGGACTCAATCGCCCGCGCGCTGAGTTGTACGAGCGCATCAACGAACGCGTGAAGCAGATGATGAGCGACGGACTGCTCCAAGAGGCAGAGAGCGTCTATGCGCTGCGCCATCTTAATAGCTTGCAGACGGTAGGATATAGAGAGCTATTTGCATGCATGGATGGCGAATATGACTTGGATAGAGCCATCGAATTGATACAGCAGAATAGTCGTCATTATGCCAAGCGTCAGTTGACTTGGTTTAGACGAGATACACAAATACACTGGATAGATATTAACAATGATTATGAAACGATTTTACATATTATTGATGGCTTGCGTAGCGATTGTAGCATGCAAGCATAATGAAGTGAAGTTTACCTATACGCCTACCGAACCGAGGGCGGGCCAACCCGTGCGCTTTAACAACCTCTCTTCTTCTGGCGAAGAGTGGGAGTGGAATTTCGGCGATGGTATTACATCTACTATCAAATCCCCATCGCATACTTATAAGCAGCCGGGCACTTATGTCGTTATTCTCAAGGTGGACGGCAAGAATTCGTGGACGGATACACAAAAGATAACCGTCTATGATACAGTGCCCACTTTTGTGGCGAATGACAGCGTATTCTATATCTATCAAGACTACACCTTCACAGCGAATATGTATAATCCATACAAATACGATGTGGAGTACACATGGCTCTTCCCGCTCAATACACCTTATATCCAAGTTGTCAGTCCGGAGAATAGCAGAGCAGAGCAGCTCACTGCCTACTTTACACAACCGATGGAGAAAGCACCAATCGGATTGGATATGATACTGAACGGAGATACCATTCACATAGAGCGCACTTTCATAGTGCTGGACCGCCCAACCCATTCCGTTCTCTTCCGTACCGCAGAGGCTGACTACAGACAGCGTATCTTCGGCGCTCGCGCAGAGCAGTATAAAGTGGATGAGACTGCTACAGAAATACTCAATGCGGCTCAAGACACCGCGCAGACATATAACGGACAACTCATCACTTTGAGTGAACTCAAAACACGCTTCCCGGGAATAGAGGGTTTTAGCATCACAGATAGAAAAATATACTACCGAGCTAACGGGCTGTGGGTGGCAGCGTTAGATGGATCGCGGCAAGTGCAGATAGATAAGGCGCCTTGTACCGCTATGACGGTGGATAAGAAAGATAATCGTCTCTACTGGGCAAACGGGGAAGGAATCTGGTATATGCCGCTCATCGGATCGGATAATAACCAGTTTGTTAACACACCTGTCATGCTTAATGAACAAACAAGCGTGACCAAAATGACAATGGACATAAATACGAAATAAAAATATACAATGATACAACCTGATTATATTTTCGAAACCAGTTGGGAAGTGTGCAACAAAGTGGGCGGTATCTATGCCGTGCTAAGCACACGAGCAGCAAGCATGCAAGCAGAGCATCCTGACAAGGTGATTTTCTTTGGACCAGATTTTGGAGCGCATAGCGATATATGGTTCCGCGAAGATAAGACTATTCTTGCAGATTGGAATACAGGCGTAGTAGAGTACGAAGGATTGCATATCCCTATTCGTGTGGGGCGTTGGGCAGTGCCGGGTAATCCAATTGCCATCCTATTGCGCGCAGATGATATGTGGGCGCGTAAGGACGCTATCTACGCGTGGGCGTGGGATAAGTTCCAAGTGCAGAGCCATGCCGCCTATGGAGACTATGACGAGTCATGCCTCTTTGGCTACGCAGCGGGGGTGGTGATGGAAAACCTCTATCAATGGTTAGCAGCAGTCAGCGGGCAGAATTCAGCCGTATGCATGCATGCCAACGAGTGGCAGACAGCATTCACGATTTTCTATCTGCGAGACCATTGCCCGAAGATAGCTACACTCTTCACCACACACGCAACGGGTATAGGTCGCTCTATTGCCGGTAATGGTAAACCTCTATACGACTATTTCGAGCACTACAACGGTGACCAGATGGCAGCCGAACTCAACATGGTTAGCAAGCACTCAGTGGAGAAACAAGCAGCCCATTGGGCAGACTGCTTCACTACAGTGAGCGACCTCACAGCACGCGAGTGTGCGCAACTCTTAGACAAACCTGTGGATATAGTGACGCCGAATGGCTTTGAACCCGATTTTGT
>JAEIGA010010830.1_pt1 | contig 13831 bp, 3 predicted proteins | sample 9270691 | NCBI WGS metagenome assembly JAEIGA01 (sample SAMN17057246, study PRJNA624740) | gut metagenome | biome: biome; isolation source: fecal sample | host: Bos grunniens | place: China: Xizang | collected 2019 | reverse complement strand
AGCTCCGCTTCGCTACGGTCCTCGCCATTATATGTCGGCCTACGCTGCGTCGCTTCGCTCCGTCGCTCCGGGCTCAATTTTCTTTTTTTTACGCTACCCGGGGTTCCGCGGCTTCGCCGCTCCACCGCCGGGCTATTTTATAGCGCCCCTCCGGGGCTCAAATTTAGGCTCGCTTACGCTCGCAAAAATTCCCCCATCACCCTCCCTTCAACTTCCGATTTATCGGGCTGTTTCAGTGCGGTTTTTGCCCGATGTGTAAATTCCTATTTTTTATATGTATTATTATTCTGCTGTTGAATCAATTCATCTAATTCATGATATCCCTCTGTAAATGGCATGAATTAAAAATCTGCTCCAGCTATTATGCGATAAGGGTTTTATGTCATAAAATAGTCGTTTTTTTTTTTTTTTTTTTTGACAATTGTTATAAAATGTGATACTTTCGCCCCGCGTTAATTGTTATGCATAATGAGAACGACAGCACGTGGATGCGATTCTTCAAACTACCTAGTTTGAGGGTGCTGTTGGCGTTATAATCAACATTTCAAAGCAGCTTCTCTATGAAACCACATCTTCCCATAAACCTTTTTCAACTTCTCTTCGGCAGCATAAGTATTGCCGTGACGGTGGCAAGCGGTCAATTGTACGCAGCGGATGCCGTGCCGGAGGACTCCGCACCGGCACAGAGCGACAGCAAGGATAAAGAGGAAGAGGTGCAGCAGGAGGATGCGGAATTGTTGCCGATGACCGTTGCTCCCAAGGTGTTGGCTGCTGCAGAGGTTTCGCCGCTCGTATGGGCGGGTACAGCTACAGAAAACGTATGGGGTGTCGATTCCGGGGTGCTGGTCTTTTACGTATCTCAGACTCCCACGGAAAAAGTTCCTTATGTGGATGGCGCGGGTGTGGAGTTCGGTAGCTCCGGTACGCCGTCGGTGCAAATCAGCGGTACGGTTGCCCCCGGCAATATGGTGGTGAACACGAATACCAATAGCGGCAGCAGTGGTAATTTGAGCTATGGCTACGCCTTCACCGGCGGTTCCTCCGCCCATATAGCGGACTACAAAGACGCTGCGGGCAACATCATCACCCCGACCTCTATCACCAATAAAGGAACCGGGCTACTGGTGCTGGATACGCAAAATACCTTCACCGGTGGCATCACGCTGGAGGATGGCGCATCTCTGTACTTAGGCTGCGCCGGTGCTGCCGGTACGGGCACTATCACGATGAAGGACAATACTAAGCTTATCGTGAATCACAACTCCTCGGATTCCGACTACCGCGCCCCCTCGCTGGACAATCGCGTGCATATCAACGGAAATGCTACTATCTCATACGGTACGGCGGCTTTCGGTGATTCTCAGGTTCCGTTCGATTGGAAAAATGTTTCTATCAACGGCGGTGTCACAGGCTCCGGTACACTGGAGCTGTGGGGGTATACGTATTCGACGCGTACTTCTCTCACTATTACGGATCCCGAGTTATACAATTATGTTTCTGCCTTTTCTATTAATGAACAGCGTGCCGGAGCTTCCATAAGTGAAGCGGAACGTTTTAAGGGTACGGTATACCTGAAAAATGAGTATAATAACAGTAGTATAAATGAACTTGCAGGGTGGAATAATCTTGTGTTGGGCGGTGCGGTTCAACTTACTTTGGTGGACGATGTGTTTTCTAAGGCTTGTATTAATTTGACGAGAGATGTGACGTCTACAGGTCGAATAGTGGGTAGTGACAGATGGTCTTTCACCGGTAGTAGTGAAACCGGTCCGGCTCAGACATCTGATAATATTTTGGTGTTGAGCGATAATAAGGAAATTGCGTTGCGTGCACTGGAGTCTGAATTTATTGGCTCTGCGTGGAAATTTGAGAACTCAATCTTGTTTGTAAAAACAATCTACCAAGAGAATTACTCTCAGGCGAATGAGCGCTGGCATGTGCGCGTTGTCACGGATGGTAACACAACGCTGGTATTGGATGGCGAGGACGCCACGCAGCATGTGTTCTCCGGTTCCATGGGCTTCAATCAGTCATACACCCAGTCAACTCAAGGTTCTGTAGAGTTGGGTAGCTCTTTTAATGCGGGGCAAGGTTCGCTCGGTACGACTACGCTGAGCCTCGATAAGCGCGGGAGCTCAGAGCAGTATATTCATACCGCCAACTTGGTGAACTTGTCATTGAGCGGTGGCACGCTTGGGTTCAATCACCTGACGCTGAGTGGTGACCTCAGTATGTCCGGTGGTACTACGCTGAAACTGGGCGTCACCGGCGTAGGCGATAATGCTAATGCTTGGACGAAGATTACCGGTACGGATTACGACACTAACTCAACCTTGTCTGTTCCCGGTAATGTGGAAATTGTAAACTCCGCCATATCCCCCGACAGTGCCTTGCCGACCACTGCCAAGGTGGATGGCGACTTGAACTTGTCTACCTCACCCAACTTGGTGTTCAACATCAACGGCGTTATGCCGTCTACGAATGCAGGTAATGCATTGCTGGATGTAAATGGTACCTTTACGCTGCCGGGTAGCGTGGATATAACGATGAAATTCAGTGGTGTTAACTTGTCAACGCAGGTTTATGGTAGTAACAAGTATTATCTGGTATCAGCGGATAGTATTAACTATTCATCTTCGTTGGTTGGCAAGACAATCTCTTTGGGCTATGGTTATTACGGCCGCTTAGATTTTAGTACGGATGCAAAATACCTGTACATGCAGGTTGTTGGTGACCCGCGCCGTACATGGTCCGGTATGCTGGATTCATTCGTGTGGAAGGATTCGAGCTCTCCCTCCGCAGCGGATTCCTTGTGGAAAGAGAACCGAGTGTTTGACAATGGGCAGCTGGTGCTTTTCGGTAACCTGTACCGCCCCAAAGCTTGGGAGGATGGCAGCACTGATGAGTTGCTCAGCTCTCAAACGGTGTTGGTGACTTCCGATAAATGCTATACCGGCAATACCATATCCGCCACGGAGACGGACTTCGCCATTGATTCCGTAGCCGGGTCGGCTGTCGGTTATCAAAAGGTACAGATTGTGGGGGAGGTAGCCCCCGCAGCCATCGTTATCGGCTCCAACTACACCTTGGATGGTGTGGATACGGAGGATGATACGAACTACTACTTCTTCGGCGATGGTCACATACGCGAGGTAGACCCCAACTCTGAGCTTTACGCCAACTTTGCCGGTGAGAAAACCAACCTCCGTAAATTGGGTACGGGTACCGCGGTGATTGCGACGGATAACAGCTTTACGGGCGGTACGGTTTTGGAGGATGGTCGCATTGTGATGCAGCACCGTAATGCTTTGGGTACAGGCGGTATTCAGATGCTGCACGGTGCTGTGCTGCAAGGCGACTTTGTGGATGACCGCAAGGCCTCTTACTGGCCGACCTCATACGGCAATGTATATACCGGTGAAGGTATGCAGACCACGACGGTGACGAACGCCGTTACTGCCAGCGTATATATCGACCCGGATAATACGGCGTTCCGGGATGCGGTAGACGCCCGCATTGCCAATGCGCATGACAAGAAGATGGTGCTGACCACCCTGATAGGTGACAGCGATACCGTGGTGACGCTTTACGGTTCCTCCTTATCCGCAGATACGCATGATCAGTATACCTACGCCGTGTTTAAGGTGCTGAACCCGAATGAGTTTTACGGCACGCTCCGTATGGATGGTAACGTGTGGGGCGGCAGTGTAACGCAGGATTTGTGGGGTGCAGTAACCCATGCCGAGCAGGGTGGAAAAGTTCAGCTGGAAATCATGACCACGGAAAAAGCCGCAGGCTCCGGTAATGGTAACTGGCTGAACACGACGATTGACCTTTCCGTGGAGAACGGTACAGAGCGCACGGTGCTGGGCTTGGATGCGCTGGAGACCACCGGTGCTTCCGCCGTGCAGGTGGCGCAAGTCAATGCGCTGCAGGGTATCAGCCATGATGGCTCGCGCATCAATTCCTCCGTGCTCAACATGAGTGAGCGTACTACTGTTACCCTGCAAATTATGGGTACGACCCGCGGTGACTACGATGGTGTGCTCGGTTTCGGTGATTTCCAGAAAACGGTGGATTATGACGCCGCGCAGAGTGGCATAGGCTACGTGAACCACCATTACGGTTGCCAAGAAGGCTCCGGCGGTGTGCTGAACGTGCAGAAAGACGGTAATGCTACGCAATCCGTGAACAGTGCATGGCTGAACGAGCTACACGTTACGGGCGGTACCTTCATGGTGGATGAGATGCTGGTGGTACACTCCCTCGTGACAGATGATACCAAGCGCTTGATAGTAGGTAATGCCGGTACCTCTTATCCGCATTCTGTGGTAGTGGGCTCCGGTGGCGTGTTGTCCTTTGATTCCGGCATGGGTGAAGATGCCTTCACCGGTATCGGTGCCGGTGTGGCGAAGCATTTAGAACCAGATTCGTCAGGCGAGGACGTGGAAGTTGCTCCTTCCTCTTTCGTACTGCTGGCGAATGGTGCTACTCTCAGTGCTCATGATGATTGGTTTACGAATCGAACACGAACAGAGTCAATAAATGGCAGCAATGTAACGCTCGATGTCGGCGTTGATATTGCCACCGGTGCAACGGTAACCGTGAACACCCACCATTTCACGCCGGATGCTTCCATAGATGGGCAGAATGATGTGTTCGGTACCTATGGGGACAGCCACGTCATCCACCTGTTGGGCGCCATGCAGGGCAAGGGCGTGCACCTTATCTTCAATAACGAGCAAATCAGCGCCGGCGCGCTGGCGGATGGCAGTGCGCAGAAGCTGCAGAACGGTCTCGGCTATCAGGGTGAGGCAGGCAACATGATGGGGTATGTAGCCATTCGTGATATTCACCAATTCACCGGTGATATACTGGTGGAGGACATGACCGTGCTGCAGGTGGCCAATTCTTACACCGGCAGTGAGTCCACTGCGGATATCGCGGTGGAGGTGAGTGGTAAGCAGGCTGCCTTGCAAATCCTGGAAACGGCTCAAACTCAGTATGTGAATGAACTGAGCCTGAGCGACGGCGGCGCTTTGTTGCTGGGTGGCACGCTCAAGTCGGATGTGGGTAGCGGTGATACCGCTCAGCGCTCCATTGATTACGCTGCGGAGGGAATTCAGCTCTCCGTCACGAATCGGCATGAGGGGCAGACCGGTACGGTGACTCCGGTGCACACGGATCTCAGCGGTAGCGGGGCTCGCCTCGGTGGAACGGATACTACCGGTGCAAGGGCTGAGGGTGTGCATGTGACAGCGCATACCGCTGCTACGCATGAGCTGCAGGACATGCGCTTGGAGGGCTCTCTGCTGGAGTTGAAAGCAGGCGCAACGGTGAATCTGAGTGACAATGTGTACATTGATCAACACTCCGTCATTTTCGGCAGTGCCGGCTTGGTGGAGCTGCATGCTCCGCAAACGCTTGCGGTGACGGATATGCAGTTTGCTGATATTAAGCCGGCGGAGGCTGCGGAGACGGTCAATGTCAGCAGCTCTACCAAGCTGGAGCTCTCCTGCTCCGGTGGTACAATCTATCAAGCCGGGGAGAAGACGGTTTACCATGGCTTGGCTAATCAGCTGCAGAATGTGAATGTGCAGGGTAATGGCTTGACTATTCAGCTGGCGGATAATGACTTCCTTTACTCGGCTATCACCTCGGGCGCAGCTTATGCCGCCATTCAGATTATGGGGGAGGGGCAGTTCGATGTGTCCAATATTACCTTGCTGAATGATGCCGGTGAGGATATCTCTTACATGCTGGCTACTCCGACGGAGGTTAAGGCTGATACCGGTGTTACGGTCTCTGATTACATGCTCTACATCATGGTGCCGGAGCCCGCTACCGCCACGCTGAGCCTGCTGGCACTCGCCGCCCTCGCTGCTCGTCGCCGTCGTCGTGCCTGATAGCAACGCAACCTTTCCTGCATCGGATTGTTCGGTTAAAAGAGAGAAAGAGGACCGAATATCTATGCGTGGATTGCCCCTGCCGGCCGGATGCCGACAGGGGCGCTTCTCTTTGACCTTATATTTTAATTAAATTCTAAAAAAACTTGTTTATGTTACTATATTCCTTGCTGAATAGTATAATATAGTGATTTTATCCTTAAATTCACAAACCGAAAGATTTGTAAATTTTGTTAGTTTTAACTGAGAACGCTATGTTAAGCAAATAAAGTGTCATAACAATTCGTTTATGTTTGACTTGGTGATGGGGATATGCTAGTCTGTACGGCACTTCGATTTATGAATAACAAATATAGCAGTGCAAGGGTGAATGAGTTCAAACTATCCGGTTTGAATGCTCTGCTGTAATTGGTAACAGACACAAAATTTCTTCTCTATGAAACCAAAACTTCCAAGCTCTCTCCTCAAAGCGATATTGCTGACCGGCGTAGTGACGACGACTGTAGCCGCCGTGACGATGACCGTATACACGGATACAGTAGAGGAGCCGGAAATCGATTTTATTGACTCCAATGTTTACACGAACGCGCAGGATGTAACGCGTGAGGCGCCCCTTTCCGCGCGAGCTGTGTCGGGTAATGTGCTCACGGTGGATGATACCGCCGCTATTTATGTGACATCGGACGGCTATACCGCCAACGGTGCTACGGAGTATAGGGAAATAGGTAAGAAGAATTACACCTATAGCCTCTCAACTAATGGTTCCTACAGCTCAAATGCGAAGTGGATTACGCTAAATGGCATGTCGTTTTGGTATGGCGAGGGAGAGCCGACCGCAACCGGCTCTTCCGGTGGAAATGGCCAGAACCAGTGGAGCGAGTATGCCTATAACCAGAACAGTACGGCTGCGAGGTTGGAGCACATTATCCTCCCTGAGGGTAAGCAGCTTTACATAGGCGGCGAGGCTTATAAGGGGACGATTGAGATTACGACCTCCGCCACAGCGGGGGATAAAGCCGTGCTCGGTACGTATGACGCCACGGCCGGCACCTATCAATTTGCCACGCTGACCGGTGCGGGTGATTTGCTGCTCTTGGGCAATAACACAAGCGGTACGGCGATTTTTGACTTTACGGACAGCAGCGCTTACAGCGGCACGGTGTACATGACTGCCAACGGCGGTGCCGTGCAGGTGTATGCCCATGGTACGGGCTGGCAAAATACGGTGATTGACTTCACACGCAATGCGGATTTCAGTGATAGCAAGATAGACTCTACCGGTTCTGCTCCGTCCTCTCAAACGCTGCGTTTGACAGCGAATGCCACGGTGAAAGGCCTGCGCAACGGGGCGAGTGGTTACGCCCATGTGTCCACCGGTAGCGGTTACTATACGCTTACCTTGGGGGCAGACGGTGAAGATTATACCTATACCGGCGGCTTGCAGGATGACTCCTCCACCGGCGTGCTGAGCCTCACTAAAATAGGCGACAATACGCAGGTTTTTGCGCAAAATGCCACATTGGGCAGCATTAAGGTACAGGAGGGCGCGCTTGTGTTCAACGGTTACCTGGAGGCAGGTGGTTTGGTATTGGCTGATGGCACTCTGCAAACGGGTAATGGCTCCTATTTTGACGCAGCGGAGCTGCGCGGTGGCAACAGCTGGACCATAGGGGGTACAAATGTGGTATCCTCCCTGACTTTGCAGTCGATGGAGGGCGCGGTGGTTACCTTTACCGGTTTGGCGGGCACGGATGCCACGCTGAGCGGTATCTCCTCCTTGAATTTGGCGGGTAGCGGTGCAACGGATTCCGCCGCTTGGTTCATGCTGGAGAATCTGACGCTGAACTTGGATGCAGATTTGACCATCAACGGTGTAGAGGTGGGTGAAAATGCCACCACCCTTACGTTTGCTCAATTGAGTGGGAGCAGTGTTGCCCAAAGCGGGGCGATTACGGTGAATGCGCTCAATGGTAATGTGTACACCGGTACCCTGCGTGCGGAAGGTGGCTATGCGTACATCGACCTCAAGCCGGATGTGTGGCCTCCGCTCATCGAGACAGAGCAGGGCTTCATCTGGAGTGGTGAGGCAAGCGGTACCTCCCCGGATGAACACCGCGGTATGGCCTTGGGTAATGTGTGGCGTGCGGATGGGGTGAATACCGCTACCGGCTGGCACGAGCAGTCCGTAGGTAAGGGCGCCGGCGTGTATGCTAACGGCTACAAGGTCACCTTCGGTGATACAAACTATCATGGCGATACCGTTGGTGCTGCCGGTCGCTGGGTGGATATTCAGGGCAAGGTGGCTCCCGGTACCATATTGGTGACGGCGGATGACAACACCGGCTTGATGAGTAACAACGCGGAGGCTCGCTTGAAATACGGTTATGCCTTTGCCTCCTCCGGCAATGGTAGCATTGCGGATGGTGATGGCTATACCACCAAAATCATCAAGGATGGCGAGGCCATGCTGGTGCTGGCTACCACCAACACCTTCTCCGGTGGCGTGGAGGTCAATAACGGTGGCTTGTTCCTTGCCACGGTGGGTGCTGCCGGTACCGGCGCCATCTCCGTGCATACGGATAACAAGTGGACGCTGGATGTGTGGGATAATACTACCACCACAAGAGGCGCTTGGTCTACGGATGAGTCTGTAACGGGAAGAACCGGTGCTGAGATTATGGTGTGTTACCGCCATAGTGATGATACGGCATCCGGTTTCCGTGCGCCCACGGTGACGAATGACATTGTGATGGTGGATAACGATTCCACCCAAGGCGGTAGGCTGATTATCTCTTACGGTACCTCCTCCTTCTCGCAGGTAGGTACGGATGACCACGAGAACGTGCCGCGCCACTGGCGCCACCTCACCCTCAGCGGTGCGTTGGTGGGCACGGGGGACTCGCGAGATGTGCTGCAACTGGCAGGTTACACCTCCACCTTGACCTCGTACAGTAATCAAAGCTACGTTTCCTCCTTCATCTTCAATAATAAAACGGCAAGCATTACGGATGGGACCCTCTTCAACGGTAAGGTGGTGCTGACCAATATGATTAACACCTCGCCGCTGAATTCCAACCTTATTGCCACACGTACAGCCGGTTCCGTGCAAATTACTTTGCAGGATAACAAGCTGGCTCATGCGCATGTGGACTTAACCCGCGAAAGCGTGCAAGCCTCTGACGGCACCCGCCAGACCTATGCCAACATTATGCTGGTGAATGGTGATGCCTCGCTGCGTGGTCTCTCCGCCGATTTCCGTGGCAACGCCTGGAAGTACACCACGACCGGTGGTACCGGCGGTGCCTCCAAGAGCTTTGTGACCATTGCTCAGGATGATGAGGTGTGGCATGTACGCACGGTGACCAACTCCATCTCCACCCTGACATTGGGCAAGGCGGATGGCTCGGACTCTGCCACCTACATCTACAGCGGTGCCATGGGTTATGAGCAATCCTACGTGGAGCCCACGGAGGCGCACGTGCGCTGGGGTGATGGCTTTGATACACAACCCACGGGCAGCGGGGACGCCTTTATCGGTGATTTCAATAACGGCTTCCACAACGGCATGGCTTTGCTCAGCCTCACAAAACTGGGCGAGTCCGCCCAGTACATCCACACCGCTCAGCTGAATGATGTGGAGCTGCACAGCGGCACCTTGGGCTTCAATAGCCTTACCCTGAAGGGTAACATGAGCTTGGTGAGTGGCTCTAAGCTTGCCTTGGGCGTAACTACTGAGGCAGGGTGGAATGGTAACTATTCGGACTCAGCCGGTAGCTTTACCTCTGCAGATGGTGCGGCATACCGCTTTGTGGCTACCTCATCTCTGGTGAATGTGCTCAGCGGTAACAAGTTGACCATTTACACGGAGGAGCCGCTTGCTCAGCCGGGCACTGCCGCCTATGTGCCTACGGCTGCGGTGGTGGATGGTGACATCAAAATGGAGTCCGGCTCCGGTCTCTTCTTCGAGGTAAACAAGGTAGAGCCTTGGTTCCATGAGTTTGAGGAGGGCACATCCTTGGATTATTACAACAGGGAAGGCATTACCATGCCCTCCACCACGCATGGCCCGTCTGCCAACATGCTGCTGGACGTGACCGGTACGCTCAACCTGATGAGCAATACGGCGGACATGGAAATTCGCTTCCGCGGTGTGAACTTCTCGCTCACTCCGTTCTCTGACCGCTTGTATTACTTGGCTGAGGCTCAGAATATAACAGTAGGTGAGGACGCGCAGAATAATGATTCCTCCCTGTTTGCATCGCGCCTCATTACCTTGGGTTATGGTTACTTCGGCCTGGTGGATACGCTGGATAGCTCTAACGCCATACACAATACCGGTGGCAAGGACTACTTGGTGATGTCCGTGCTGGGTGACCCCCGCCACACGTGGTCCGGTATGGTGGACATAAACGGCGGGAACTTCGTATGGAATGCCCCGGAGGACGTCTCTGCCCGTGATTATCGTTGGAAGGAGAATACAGCCTTTGCTAATGGTCACGTGGTGCTCTTCGGTAACTTGTACACGCCGGATGGCTGGAGCGCGGACAGAACGCTGACCAGTGATGAGACCGTGCGCGTGCTGACCTCGCAAAACTCCTTGCAACCCGGTACCGTTGCCGGGGCGGAGTTGGTGATTAACAGCCTGAAAGAAGCGGAGCTGTTCGGTACGCCCTATCAGAAGGTGGAAATTCAGGGTGAAGTTGCACCGCTCTCCATTATCATTGGCTCTGAGTATCTGGATGTTACCACCCCCGGCACGGAGTTGGTGACGGAGGATGATACCAATTACTGGTTCTTTGGCAGTGGCGTGATTCGTGACGCCAACTCGCAGGAGCTCAGCGATATGTTCGAAGCCTATGAGTTCGATGGCGGTGCATGGCTGACCAACTTGGAAAAATACGGCAATGGTACGGCTGTGATTGCCACGGCGAACACTTATTCCGGTGGCACGCGCTTGTATGGTGGCAAAATCGTCATGCAGCATGAGTCCGCCTTGGGCTCCGGCCATATCAACATTGTTAACGGTGCTACGCTGCAAGGTGACTTTGCGGATGACCGCACCGCCCCCGATTGGCAGGGCTATGATGGCGCCTTCATCGGTGAAGGCATGCAGACCACCACGGTGCGTAATTCTGTGGATGTGCGCTTGAACTTTGACACGGAAGGTAATGTGGTGGAGACACCCGTGGATGCCCGCATTGCCAATGCGTACGATAAGAAGATGGTGCTGACGGAGCTGCATGGTGATGCCGGTACGGTGCTGGTGCTGCACGGTAGCTCCGCAGAGGCGGTGTCTGCTTCCTCGCTGTACACTTATGCCGTGTTCAAGGTGCTGGACCCCTCCGACTTCTACGGCACAATCCGCATGGACGGTAATTTGTGGGGGAAACCCGCCGGTTCGGATGGCGGCAAGGTGCAGCTGGAAATCATGACCACGGATAAATCCACCGTGGCGGCAGGGCAGGTGGATGATGCACTGAAGAAGGACTGGCTCAACACCAATATCGACCTTTCCGTGACGGATGGTACGGAGCGTACCGTGCTCGCGTTGGATGCCATTGAGGGTACCGGCTACGCGCTGACTCAGGAGGCTCTCGTGAACTCTCTGAACGGCACGGGTACCGTGCGTATGGCGGATGGCGCCATCAACTCCTCCGTGGTCAATATGAGTGAGCAGAATCACATCACGCTCGTCATCAAAGGCCTCAGTAATGGTGAGTATGATGGTGTGCTGGGCTATGGTGAGTTCCAACACACGACGGATTACGGCACGGAGCACCGTGAGCATTTCCCCGTTATCGGCGCCACCTGCCACCACTACGGCAACGGCGCGTTCGGTGGGCTGAATGTGCGCAAGGAAGGTGTAGGTACGACCCAAAGCGTGTATAATGCCTGGCTGGCGGAGTTGGACGTGCAGGGCGGCACCTTTGTGGTAGACCACGCTTTGCAGGTGAACTCCATCATAGCCGGTGGCGGTTCTCGCTTGTTTGTGGGCACGGTGAATGACCTCAACACCGTGTATGCCTTGACTGTCGGTAAGGGTGGTATCCTGTCCATGGATACACAGCTTTTTGAATCCGGCAGCAGCACGAAGCTGGATGCTTGGGATAGCATCAGCGCCGGTTCTTATAACGAAATTAACGGTAACAACGTAGGTGTGGGTTGGGTGCAGTTGCAGGATGGCGCTACGCTTACCGCTCACTCGGATTGGTATACCGATAAGCAGGTGGAGATTGAAAACGGCTCCGCCGTCACTATCAATACGCACAACTACACGCCGGACCCCTTCATTACCTCTGACCATGAGGAGCATGAGGATATTACCGGTGATGCCGGTGAAGCCTCACATGCCCACTTTGAGCACTTCAACTCCTCGCACATTATCCAGCTGCTGGGTAATTTGTCCGGTAAGGAGGTAAAACTTACCTTTAACAATAAGCAGATGAGCCCCGGCGCTAATGCTCAGGAGATGGGCGGCTCCGACTACATGGGCTATGTGGCTATTAAGGACCATAACCAGATGACCGGTCAGCTGCTGGTGCAGGAGCAAACGGTGCTGCAGGTGCTGAACTCCGCCGGTACTCAGGCGGATATGGATGTGACCGTGGAGGGTGCGGATGCCGCCATGCAGGTGGTGGAAGCTGCCCGAACTCAGTATGTGGATAGCCTTACCGTGCGTAACGGAGGTGCCTTGCTGCTCGGCGGTACGGAAAAAACGTCCCTTGGCAGCGGTGATTCCGCTCAGCGTACCATTGATTACGCGCAGGAGCGTGTGCAGTTCTCCGTCACGAACCGCTTTGCGGACCAAGACGGCACCATGTCTACCGTGCATACCGACCTCAGCGGTGCAGGGGCTCGCATCGGTGGCGCTTCCGACCTCAATTCTGAGGCTCAATATGTGCACATGACGGCACATTCTGCCACGCAGCACGAGGTGCATGATACCAACCTGCGCGGCTCCCTTGTGGAGCTGAAGGCGCAGAGCTCCCTCAGCTTGGATGACAATGTGCTCATTGATAAGGATTCCGTGGTGTACGGCAGCTTGGGAATGGTGGATTTGCAGCTCCCGCAAACCATTGCGGTAACGGATATGCAGTTTGCCTCCATTGATCCGCAGGCTGCTACGGAGAATGTGACCGTGGGTACATCCACCACTCTGGAGCTTACCACCTCCGGTGGTACCATCTACCGCGCGGGTAATACGAATATTTACCACGTGACGGCAGACCAGCTGCACAATGTGAATGTCAGCGGCTCCGGTCTGACCATTCAGCTGATGGATGATAGTTTCCTCTACTCGGCGTTTGCCTCCGGTGCCGGCTATGTGGCTATTCAGATTTCCGGTTTGGGGCAATTCCTGTTCGAGGAGAATACGGATGCCTTTACCTTGAATGATTGGGTGTTGTTGGATGCCTCCGGTGTGGATATTACTTCCTCCTGGGTCACCTCATCCGTGGTGAGCGCTGATACCGGGGTGAGCGTTTCCGCTAACATGCTCTACATCATGGTGCCGGAGCCCGCCACGGCCACGCTGAGCCTGCTGGCGCTCGCCGCCCTCGCTGCTCGTCGCCGTCGCCGCGCCTGATAGCAACGCACCGTTTCCTGCATCGGATTGTTCGGTTAAAAGAGAGAAAGAGGGCCGAATATCTATGCGTGGATTGCCCCTGTCGGCCGGATGCCGACAGGGGCGCTTCGCGATTTTGTTTGATGCCGAACTGCGCGATAAATCGGAAGTTGGAGGGGGGATTGCGAGCCGCAGGCGAGCGGAATTCAAAGCCCCGCAACGCGGGGCGACGGACGTTAGGCAGGGGTGGAGCGGCGAAGCCGCGGAACCCCTGTTAGGGTAAGAAATTTAAATGGAACCCAGGGAACCTGTGGTGACATATAATGGCGAGGACCGTAGCGAAGCGAAGCTCCGAGCCGTT
>JAEIGA010010829.1_pt1 | contig 13833 bp, 11 predicted proteins | sample 9270691 | NCBI WGS metagenome assembly JAEIGA01 (sample SAMN17057246, study PRJNA624740) | gut metagenome | biome: biome; isolation source: fecal sample | host: Bos grunniens | place: China: Xizang | collected 2019 | reverse complement strand
GTCCTCTGAGTAATCAAAACCAAATTGCTTTGCTACAGCAATAAGGATATCATAAAAAGCCTTTTCTTCGTATGTAATACCCAAATCATTGAACGAATTCTTTTCTTTATTAATTTCTTTCAATAATTCAGCCATTTTATTTGCCACTTCTGTAAGTACCTCATCTGCAAATATGGCACTATCACTCCTATCATTATATTTTTCTACAAGTGAATTTAGACGTTGAGTAAAATCTATCCCTTTTATTTTATTTACCCTCTTAAAATCAGTGATTACCATTTTAAGAAGACGTTCCATTAATTTTACTTTTGTATTAGGTAATTTAAGTTTTGCAAGGCGTTCCATATATTCCTCACTAAGCACATCCAAATTATCTCTATCATTGCCTATTTGAATAATCTCTTCAACACTTTCAGACATAATAGCCTCTTCTACCATCTTCCCTACTCGCTTATTCATTTGAGCTGCATCTGGTGTTTCTCCCTTTGTTAGTTTATATATAATAGATCTAACTCCACAAAAGAAATAAACATCCTCGCGCTCATTTGTTGATATTTGCTCGCTATTCGAACATAAATTAAAAGACGATTTTAATTTCTTAGAATGCCCCATAAAGAGGTTCTCTGTTTCTTTTGTGCTTTGTATAAATTCAGCACCTTTATTTAGACAATCTAATTGTTCTAAAGAAGTACCTGAAGTAAATTTACTATAATCAAACTTCATGAACATTCTACGCAAAATATCTAATTCATCTTTTACCATTGCAATAGATTGCTCTATTGTTTCTACAGATTCCGTATCAGTTTCGCCTGTTGCATAGCGTTTTAAGGCCGTGTTCATATTGTTTTTTATACCAATATAATCCACCACTAAACCTTTATCTTTACCTGGATATACACGATTCACTCGTGATATAGTTTGCACAAGCGTGTGTTGTTGCAAAGGTTTATCTATATACATTGTATCAAGACATGGTACATCAAATCCTGTAATCCACATATCAACAACAATAGCTATCTTGAAATTAGATTTAGGGTCTTTAAATTGTACATCTAATTTCTTTCTATCCTCATCTGTACCTAATAAATTGTACAACTCTGTTTCATCATCTTTACTTCGAGTCATCACTAATTTAATACGTTCAATAGGTAATGGTTTATTTCCATATTGTACAGGAGGCTCTGCAGCCATGCCATATATTGGCTGCAACATTACAGAATTATGATTTGGCAGTTCTGCCCATTGTGGACGAAGTTCTATTATTTTCTTGTACAAATTATATGCAATGGTACGATTAGAGCAGACAAACATAGCCTTTCCTTCTACAGTACTACCCTCTGCAATACGATTCTCGTAATGAGAAACAAAATCTTCTGCCACTGCTTGTAAACGATCTGGGTCACCTAAAATTCTTTCCATTTTAGTAACAGCACGTTTACTTTCTTCTATTTGATATTCATTTGTACCTTCTTCTGCACACTGTTGATAATAATTCTCTATTTCTTGTAACTTGGCACTATCAAGCAAAACTTTTGCTGCTCGACCCTCATAAACTATTCTTCGAGTAATATCATCTGCCACAGATTCTGTCATAGTATAAGCATCCACTACATCACCAAAAACATCAATAGTTGCATCAATAGGTGTACCTGTAAAACCAACATAAGTAGCGTTAGGTAATGAATCGTGTAAATATTTAGCAAAACCATAACTTCGTTTTACTCCATTATCTGTTTGACGAACTTGTTGTAATAAATTAGTCTGAGAGCGATGTGCTTCGTCCGATATACAGATAATATTAGCACGTTTAGACAACAACTTTGTATCTTCGGTAAATTTATGTATGGTTGTCAAAAATACACCGCCGCTGGTTCTTCCTGCTAAATATTCACGTAGTTTAGCTCGACTTTCCACCTCTATAACACAATCATCACCAATAAACGTTTTAGCAACTCCAAATTGTTCTGATAATTGCGTATCTAAATCTGTACGGTCAGTTATTAAAATAATAGTGGGACTTGCAAATTCCTGACTACGCATTAACATTCTAGTAAGAAACAACATGGTAAAACTCTTTCCGCAACCTGTCGCCCCAAAATAGGTTCCACCCTTACCATCACCATTGGGATTAAGTTTAGAATGCTGACGAATATTATTAAACAGTTTATGCGTAGCAAAGAATTGTGGATAACGACACACTATTTTTTGTTCTTTTTTAGAAGAATCAGGCAAAAAGACAAAATCTTTAATAACGCTCAATAATCTATCCTTACGGAATAAACCTTTTACCATTGTGTACAATGAGTTTATTCCATCTGTTACTTTATCATCTGCTTCTACCTTACGCCAAGCATAAAAGAATTCATAGGGTGTAAATAAAGAGCCATACTTACTATTTACACCATCGCAAATTACAACAAAAGCATTGTATTTAAATAAATCTGGAATATCTCTACGATATCTCACTGTAAGCTGCGTAAAAGCATCATATATAGTGGTATCCTCTTTAACGGCACTTTTAAACTCCAACACCACCATTGGCAAGCCGTTAATATAGATAATTCCGTCTGGGATACGCTTCTCTAATCCTTTAATTTCTAACTGATTTACTATACGAACAATGTTATTGCTTTCATTACCAAAGTCAATTGGTTCTATGAAAAGATCTGACTTAGAAGTATCTTCCCGTTTAATAGCAAAACCTTCTGTTATTAAACGATATGTGTGTACATTATTTTCATACAACGAACCATCTCCATTAGCAGTTAACCTTGCTATTATGCGTTCCACTTCCAACGAAGTTATCTCCTGTTCTGCATAACGACCTTTAAGATACGCACGCAAGTCATCACGAAGTAATACATCGCTTAACTCCTTGTGAATATCCTCTCCACTCGTATATATGTACCCCTCCTTCTCTAATAGCTCCATTATAGCCATTTCAAGGGTGTGTTCGTTGAAATGTTGCATAGGTTCCTATTTATTTACATAATTATTTATGAAGATAGCAAAATGATTGTGGTGCCTGATAAATGTTATAATCTGATAAATATTTTGGATCATCATATTTTATCAAATTACCAATTTGTATAGCATTGGCTGTTTTTTTATTATAAAAGTACGAATTGTAAAAAGCCTCTGTTATTCCTGACTGTTTTTTGGTTAGATTCCATATAACTTTTACATCATCCGACAAAATCTTGTCAATTTCAAATTCTCCAACTACACGCTTTACAGGTGCAGATGCATAAATAACGATAACTCTTACATCATTTCTTTTAAACAACGATTTACGAAATTCGTATTTTTTTGTTCCTGCGAATATTTTCTCAACAAATTCTGGTTTAATCGACAATAAAACTTTCATCGCTTTTTGTTTCTTTTAAAATGATTTCTAACTGTTCTTTGGTTATAAGCTTAAATCCACGAGGAGCATCATTAACTCCTTGTAAAACACTTAAATCTATCAACTCTTTCATATTTATTCTATGAGGGAAAGAATAAACATATAAAAAATTTACTACAAATGGTTTTTTCTTAGAAGATCTCCACATTGTACGTAGAGCTTGTTCTGGATAGACACTCCTTTTACGACAATAAAGAATAAAGTCATCCTCATTCAAAAAATCAGACTTAACCTCTAAGACCTCACCAATCGTTGTAACAACACCTTTATAATAACCACCTGTTCTATAAAATATCAACACATCACCAATACTGGGGTATGGTTCCATTGCTCTTGATACATATACTTTATTTATACAATTTCTATGAGGGAAATCCTCAATAAACTCTTTAGGTGATTCAGTATTCAGTATAGAATCTGGAAGAAGTTCTGTATGATATTCGGGGAATATCGGAACTATGTACACTCTCCTTTCTTTTGAAATATAAGGAAAACAAGTTTTTAAATTCTCTACATCGAATTTCGGAGAAAAATCACGAACATAAACCAATTCATCTCCTTTTTTTCCCCATAAGAAAAAGCCCCATTGTTCTAGTAATTCTATAAGTCTACGTTGCTCAGGACGTTTATCGTATATTGTTACATATATCTCTTGCACTTTATTCTTTAAAGCATTATCAAATATTATTTTGATAAATCGTTCTCCTAGTCTGAATCCATTGCTTATTACCTTAAATGTTCCGACTTTCAAACGACGTTTAGCAGGAAATAGAGGACTAATATTTGAGTAATTCTCATTCTCGTCTTCTACTTTGAGATAAAGGAATGATAACAGCATACCATTATTGGAATTAATGGTAATGTACGCTTCGTCATCATATTTTTTTATAAACCATTTATCAAATCCAACGTAATCTTCTTTTAGACTATCAAAAAAAGTATCATTTAAGTTTATCTTCCCAAATTTTAGTTTCTGTACATTTAAAACTTTATAATTAACAAGTTCAGGATGCTCTGCAAAAATCTTTTCTAGAAACGAATCTATGGTAAAAATTTTATCTTGTATTTCAAGTTCCTGTGCCTTTTTATGAATCTTTTTATCTTCTGTTATTAAAATGTCAACCCGTCCAATAAACACTTCATTAAGCAAGACTGTATCTACTTTATCATTGTCGGTTATATCGAACTTTTTTGAAACAATCTCTACATCATATTGAAGTGGAGAAGGAATCTCTATAACTTCATAACTATCCAATTTAACTAAAAAGAGCTCAACAGTCTCTTTATTTGGATTCTTCTTCACCTCCTCTATTGTAGCTGAGTGAATACATTTAGTGTATTGTCCTCTATCTAACCAACGATATAGAATGCCGATATCCTGTGAAACGATTTTATTCGCTTCTCGGTGAATAATTATATTGGTATCTAACAATGCTTTCATATTCAGAACTTCTTTTTCAATGGTGTTAAAAGATAAATACATAGTAAAATTAATATTGCCATAGCAGCCCAATACTCCCAAGGAACTTGATAATACCATTCTAATTTAGGATCTTTAATGAATCTTAAAGAAGAAAATGCAAATAGTAAACTACACAATATATTTACCCCAACTGCTAATGCAATCTGTTTTGCACCAATAGTTTCTTCTGTGCACATAGTAAATATTGAGTAACTATCTTTTCCTTTGGTATTATCGTCTTTTAGAAAAACAATGTTATAACAATCCTTGCTAATACCTTTTATCTCAGGAAGATATTTTTGGAAGGCGGAGGATTCTAATTTCCTAATGTTCTTTAATTTAGAAGAATCAACAAAGCTAAATACGAAACTATCAGGAACGGCATGTAAGCAGAATAAGTTCTTGACATTACAGATCTTTAGTCCATTTTTCTTTTTTAAGTCATATATGCTTTGAGGAAGATTGCGCGTCTCATTTATTTTGAAGTCATATATATATGAGGTTTGAGCAATCCCCTCCTTTTTGAGCGCAATAGTATTGTCATCTATTTTAACAAGAATGCGAAAATACAAATTACCATCATATCTATTAGGCTTTTTTATCTCTAATAAGATATACCCATCGTAGACCTTTGCATCACATGGAAGGACAGTTAAATTGTTACGCGTTTCAAATTTTAAGATGCTACCGTCTCTCGAATCATCTCCTACATTTTCGATACCACTAACCACATCATTAAAAATAAAACGGCCATTAGCTCGGTCAGAAAGATTCTTTAGTAGGCAAGTAACAGTATCATTACCATTTATAAATGGAGCAGCTAAATAAAAATTAATAGAATCATTAGAGAAACTATTATAGGAAAATTCCACACCAAACTCTATATAAGAAGATTTCTGAGAAAACTCCCATGTGCACATATGTAGACGTTCAATGTCTATATATTCTTTTGCTAATATATAATATGTGTTATTCATTATTCATTTATTTTTATCTTCACATCGTTGCTAAAGGCAAAGACTATATTATTTTTTATTATTTATCTCGTTTTAAGATAGACTCTTTTACAGATTCTGGTAGTTGATTATATAACTCATCAATCTCCTTGGGTTCTGATATCATTCTAGCAACAATAATGTTTAGTAAACTCATAAGCATGATGGCAGTTCCATTATCATCAACATCGAAAGCGATTTGACCAGGGTGAACAGCTTTATTACCTACAACACGAACGACATCCAATGCTTGCTGTATAGATAGTGGCAACCCTTTTTTTACCAATTCTGCGATATTCTTGTTTATATCTCTGTCTGTTTCTCCTAATTCATTACATAACCTATCAATAGCAAGACGGAGTAACGCACAAGCTGCACGAGGGGACTTATTATATATCAATCCTGACTCATTATATAACTGTTTTACCTCTTCAGGCATATTAGGATCTGCTTCTTCTGCAACAATATCTGGATAAATGTATGTATCATCGTTCCATATAATTTTTTTGCCGCAACATTGACATCTATGAATTGTCAATCTATTCCTAATATCCAAGCATCCATTGATACTTTGCAAAACATCACTACTAAAATAGTGACTATACCTTTCCATTTGAGATAAAGTATTACAATGCGGACAAGTATATGAGTCCGCAGTTTGGTTTGGTTGTATATATTTATTATTCATACTTCATTTATTTTTATCTCCCCATCTTTGCTAATAGCACAGATTGTAATTCCGTTAATATATTGATTTCTTTATCTTTTAATTTAATCTCATTGTCAATTATAGATACGTGATTTTCAAATTCCTTCATTTTTGACTTAGATGGAATAACTATATCTATATTATGTAAATCATCTTTTGTTATACTGCCAAAGATAGTTCCTTCATCATCAGAGACATTGAAAATGTTGGATAGGTTATATAGCTGATAATAAAGATAACTTTGACATTCTTCTTTGCTTCTTAAAGATGCTAAACCTCTTCCAATACAACAATCATGTGAAGCGATATTTATGTCTCCAACGGGAGCTCTGACGCTTAATAGGACATCTCCTATTTTTGCATATCTTGTAGGATTTGTTGTATAAACTCGTGCAGTTGGATATCTTCTTCCAAAATCTGTTCGACCTTGATAAAATATCATTCCATTACCATCAGTATTATAAGTTTCTCCTTCTGGAGATTGTCCCATTATTATATTGGCAATTTCTGTTAACTTTCCCATTCTCCACCCCTCTGGCAGATTCTCTTTGTCGATACCATCAACAAACATCTTGCAGTAGAGGGTTTGGGCGGTGGCTTCGAGCGTGGAAATCATCTGCTCATTTAGGCGAATTCGCTTACTCAAAGTCTCATACTCCGCAACTATCTCCCTCTGTCGCTCAATAGATGGGATAGGCAACATCACATCGCACATCTCCGACCAATCAAAAATCTCACGAGCACTACCGTGTGAATGAAAACGGGCATAGCGGTCAAACTCTGGACGACGGAACCACATCATCAGATATTCGGGCAATAGTTCATTGGTGTCTTTAACCTCAAAAATAGTATAGGCTTGTGATATGATGGCATTATCCTCGTTGGCAAGTAATGCAATAGAAACCTTATCCCCGTTTCGAGATGTTACAGGGCCATAAGCAAATTGCCCTTTGCGAACTATTTTATATGTGGACATATCAGTACCAATAGTATTCGCAATCGAAGGGATGAACTCCTTTGATATGCTCACACCAAGCAATGTCGTAACAGATAAATTTCTATTACGCACATCCACCTCACGGATATAATCTCCTAAACGCTTATACATATTACTCCAATTTTACGCTAATAGTTTCTGTAATAGTATTTGCATTCGCCTTGATAAACTTCTGAATAGTAGCCAAGAGCAATCCTGTAGCAATTACTACATATTTGCGTTCATTCATAACCTTATCATATTCCTTCTCCTCATAACTTTCCATTTGCCAATATTTAAAGATATTTGCACTTCCGTGTACAAGTTTAGAACGCTTACTATACATATCTCTTATGGATTTTATGGCATTTGATGGCAACTCGCCCAATAGGGCTTGTGATTTTCGACGCAATTGCTCTAATATAGAGTCTTCTCTATTGCTATTATTGTTATATATTGCTTCCAAACCAAGCAAAACATAAAAAATATACATATCGTCATTTGCAGAACATTCATACGATAATGCATGTAAAGCTCTATCAATACTCGTTCTGCTTATATCTAACAAGAAGTTGGTCTTTGTTGCAATCCACTCCCAGCATTGCTGTATTGTAAGGTTTTCGAAAGGCAACCATTCAGCATACTCCTCATGCGCCCAAGCTGACATATCGGCTCCATACGAAAACATATCGTGCAATGGTTCACCATTTCTAAATACTATACCTCGAGTTATATGAATACATCCCGGATATGCTAAATTTATAGTAAAGAAAAGATCCTTTAATCTACATAAAACTATATTATCAAAGATACTATATGGAAAATCTTCATCTATCTCATCTTTGCCTATAATTGCGGTGATATCTATCTCCGTTTTTATTTTGATACTTGTCGTATCTTCAGAAAGTGAAAATATAAAGATACTTTGAGTGTTTGCTATAGGGACCAATGGGCAAAAAGCCTTTAACTCTGCAACCAACGTCTGAAATACAGCAAGAGGTGGTCTGTAAAGTTTAAACCACGGCAGTTCAGTTTCGTATATGATAATCGGATTCATTCTGACACTCTTATAAGGTATAACCTAATTTCTCAAACAACTCTTCCAACTCCTTTTTCGATTCTTCCTCTTGCACCAAAAGCTCTCGCATCTCGGATTTAAGTTCGCGCATACGGGCATCGAAGTCAATACCTTCATCGCGGTTCTTGAATTCGATATATTTACTTGGGACAAGGCTCCAACCCTTACGCTCAATTTCATCGAGCGATGCCGAGTAGCAATATTCAGGTATATTCTTATAGGTCGTTTCGTAGCCTTCACGCTGCCAATTATGAATATTGCGAGCGATATCAGTTATCTGTTCTGATGAGAATTGAATATATTTTTTCTCAAATGGAACTCCCCACTGACGCAAATCAACAAACAACACCTCGTTTTCACGATTACGATATTTAATAATTTCTCCATTTTGCTCTACTGTTCGAGCTTTACGATTCCCTGCCAGAATCCAAAGAGTAACACTAATATCAGTAGAATAAAACATATTTCGTGGCAAAATAATAATTGCTTCAACAAGATGATTTTTCAATAGCTGCCGACGAATATTCAGTTCTGTACCATCTCCACTTAAAGCGCCATTCGCTAATAAGAACCCTGCGACACCATTACTTGACAATTTAGATACGATATTAAGAATCCAACCATAGTTTGCATTACTTGTAGGTGGAGTATCATAACCTTTCCAACGAACATCATCTGTCAATTCATTGTCTGCTCGCCACGACTTCTGATTAAATGGCGGATTAGCCATAATAAAATCTGCCTTTAAATCTTTATGTTGATCTTTATGAAAAGTATCGGCTGCTTGTTCTCCCAAATTACTTGCTATACCACGAATTGCAAGGTTCATTTTAGCAAGTTTGTAAGTTGTATTAGTATATTCCTGTCCATAAACGGAAATATCGCGTTTATTTCCATGATGTGCCTCTATAAACTTCATACTTTGAACAAACATACCACCAGAGCCACAACATGGGTCATAAATTTTGCCTCGATATGGTTGTATAATTTCTGCAATAAGATTAACTATACTTTTAGGTGTGTAATATTCTCCTTTACCTTTTCCTTCTGCAATAGCAAACTTTGCCAAGAAATATTCATATACACGACCAATTAAATCATGTTCAGGATCTTTTAAAGTATCTATCCTATTAATCTCATCTAACAATGAAGCTAATTTAGCTCTATCCAAACCCAACCCCGCATAATAATTACTAGGAAGAGCTCCTTTTAGCGTTGGATTGCTCTTTTCAACTAAATCCAATGCTTTATCTATTTTAATAGCAAGATCGTTTTGCTTAGCATTATCCATGATAAACGACCAACGACTTTGCTCCTCTAGATAGAATATATTTTTCGCCGTATAGAATACAGTCTGTTCCACAAAAGCTTCCTTACCTTCTGCTATCAGTTCATTTCGACGTTCATTAAAACGATCATTAGCATATTTTAAAAAGATAAGACTCAGTACTACGTGCTTATACTCCGAAGGTTCTACCGAACCACGTAGTTTATTAGCTGATTCCCACAAAGTCTCTTCTATAGTTTTTATCTTGGGTTGTTTCTTTGCCATATTTTATTAGTTATTTCTTATGCCCTATCTTTTTTTACTAATCTCTTTTTCATCTTTAAGAACCTGTTTACAGTATCTATTCATTCCCTTGACAGCTTCTGCATATAGTTCCTTCCTACGTTCCTTCTGTTTAGCGTCTAATAATCCGTTATTATCAATATCTTGATTATGAAATTGTACAAGAGCCATCATAATACCTTCAACTCGCATATCATCAACACTAACACCTTCGCGTGCAATACGCTGAAGTTCTGCCAACTCCTTTAATAAGTCAAATATATTATTCATAGTTTATTCATCAACTCATTTTTGTAAACAAAAAAACACATTTCACTCGTTTGAAATTTATTTTAACTTACAAATGTAATAAATATTACACAATATTTAAAGGAAACAAAGTTCAATTTATCAAAAGAGTGAATAAAAAAATCGCCAAACTATCAAATTAGAATTAGTTTGACGATTGTTCCCACTTTTAATTACTAAAATACCTTTCACCCCACCATCAACTCTCTATGCTTCTCTAGCAGTTTCTTACTTGGTAGATAAAGCGACGGCAATGTTATTTGTATGCCTTCGTATTTTTCAAAATATTGTTTGGTGACATCGTTGGTAAAATAATCTTTAATCTCTTTGCTTAGAATCATACGATAATTGTCGTCAAACGAGATTAGATGTTTATCAAATGCTGCATCGTAGGTTGCACTCAGACAGAGTCCGTTTTCTGGGTTCATTCGGTTTATTTTATCGTCTGCCCATGCTACAATATGACTTGCACGAAGAACATGTGGAACATTCAGTCCTGTTACGCAACATTTGTAGTCAAAATTATGCAACACCATTTTTCTGAAATAGCCTTGACCCAATCTAGCTCTTGCTTTAACTTCCACATCTTCACCTTCTTTGTCTATATCGAACAATTCAATCAATTTCTTAGAAACGCCTGTTGCCTTTGGATTTTCTTTTAACAGAGTCCATGCTTCTTTTTCTTTTGCATCTTGTGCATAATAATCCAATAGTTTTCCAAATGCGGCAGAACAGAATCCTCCGCGTGCATAACTTTGCTGATTGGGATTTATGTTATCAAAGAATGAATCATTACCTTTTTTGTATTGATATTGTTGAGCACGAATAAACTCATTTATCTGCATCAACAGTTCTAAATCGTCTATACAGGAAACTGATTTTCCATCCAAACCAAAAACATCATCGACTAAGAATAACTCATCAATGATACGTATCGCAGTTATATAACTTTTAATAGCTCCTGTATTTGAATTACAAGTATCATACAGAAAGTCGTAGAAGCCTTGTTGTGTCATAGTATATTTTATAATTACACAAATATAGTAGTTTTATTCCATAATCTTTACAATCGAGATGGTTTTGTTGATTTAAGAGTTTGCTATGTATTTATAAAAAAAATGCCTATCCTTTCGGCAATAGGCATTGAGGGATGTTAAATCATCCCTGTCATATAGAAAGGCAGATACAGCAACTCATTCTCTCCTACCATAAGGTCTTTAGTATAAAGTATGTAACTATTTTTAATTCTAGAAGAGTATTTTGTTCTAAAAGTATCTAGCGAAGCATGAGTCTTATATCCTGAAGATTTTACCTCTATCGGGCAAATTTTATTTCCTCTAGATAGCATAAAATCAATTTCGTAGGAATGTTTCTCGTCTTTCTCAAATGTGTAATAAAACAACTTATTTCCTGAAGCTGTAAGCATCTGAGCTACAAGATTCTCATATACATAACCTAGGTTTGCTTCCAACTTATCTGTTAATAATTTTTGGTATATGACATTCTCTGTAAAATCTTTATCCCAAAATACCATAGTTACAAACAAGCCTGTATCTGCAACAAAGAGTTTATATCTTGATATATCTTTAGTAAAAGACAATCCAACATTAGGGTCATTTGAATGATATGACACAAGCACAACTTTACTATCTTCAATATTAATAATCATTTCTGCCTCTGTATTATCATTCAACTCTCCTACAACAGAATTTGTATAGAAACGCGTTGATTTTTTACTTAATTGAGCTGGTATAGCCATAAATAATTTACTAAGTTTTCCAGTAGGATCTATCTTTAAAAAATCATCTGAGTACAACTTAATGATTCTTCGTTTCACAGCATCTACCTTTGCAAGATTATTTGTGTTTATATATTCATTTACAGCCTGAGGCATTCCACCTACAAGCATATAAAGTCTCAAATCTTTTTGTTTTGTACGATGTGCCACACCTAAAGGCCTTCTTTTTTCATAAAAAGTCTGAATTAGTGGAATAGACACATTATCGTTTAGTACCCAACGAAACTCCTCAAAATCCATTGGATACATATCTAATTGTTCTTCCTCACTTGGAATAGTAATTCCTTTTGTATTTTGTTTAATACTAATAAGTGAACCTGTCTCTATATAATCATATCTACCATCTTGTACAAGATATTTTATTGCTTGTCTTGCATTCGGACAATTTTGTACTTCATCAAAAATAATTACAGATTTACGTTTCTCTAAAACAACATTGTAGGTAGTCTGTAATTGAAGAAATATAAAATCTAAATCCATCAAATCATCAAACAACGACTTTATAGTGGATGACACCTTATTGAAATCAATAATTATATATGAAGAATATTCTCTTTTTGCAAATTCCTCTACTATGGTAGATTTACCTATACGCCTAGCTCCTTGTATCATCAAAGCCGTTTGACCATTTGACTCCTGTTTCCATTGAAGAATTCTGTCGTATATTTTTCTTTTAAAAACCTTCTTATTCATAATTTTAAATACTTATTATGATGCAAAAATAACAAATTATCCGATTCCCCGCAAATTTAAAATAATGATTTATTCGATTTCCCGCAAATTTAAAACACTATATTATCCGATTTCCCGCAAATTTAAAACAACACTTTATCCGATTTTCCGCAAATTTAACCGATTAAAACAAAAAAAATCCAAAGAAATAACTTAATATTAGCTGTCGCAAAATTTGCGACAACTGTTTTCAACTCCTTATCTTGGACCTCAGCATGTTTATTTCTTGCATGGTCCAGCCGTCGCGAAGGAGCTCGTCGGTATTGCGTTGTATTTGAAATTCTATAATTTGTTTTAAGAGATTGTTGTTCACATTGGTCTTCGGTACGTCAGTAAGTTTATGAACTACCCCTTCGACAAGCTCAGGAAACTGTTTTATTTTCATAGTCTAAAATGTAATATTTCACTCTGCTTTCTCCCTACTTTTTTATTTTTTCACCCCCTAAAAAACAAGGACAAACATTTCTGCCTGCCCTAGTTTTTCGTTCATTGAGTGTTATTCTGTGTTTAATATTCTGGTGCAAAGATATTACCAAGGGTGTGTCATTTTTTGCTACAGGTTATAAAAAAAATAAAAATTTCAAATATTTTTCTTATCTTCGTATATCAATATTTTAAAACAAAAAAACTATGGCACTACACATTATAGATCACCCGCTTATAAAGCATAAACTAAGTATTATGCGCAACAAAGAGACTTCTACTATTAAGTTTAAGCAGTTGCTTACAGAGATTTCATTGTTGATGGGTTATGAAGTAACACGCGATTTTCCTATTGAATATGAGGAAATTGAAACTCCTCTTATGAAGATGAACGCT
>JAEIGA010010828.1_pt1 | contig 13833 bp, 11 predicted proteins | sample 9270691 | NCBI WGS metagenome assembly JAEIGA01 (sample SAMN17057246, study PRJNA624740) | gut metagenome | biome: biome; isolation source: fecal sample | host: Bos grunniens | place: China: Xizang | collected 2019 | reverse complement strand
GTGATTCCAGGTGCGGAAGTAACACTGGTCAAATTTGCACCAATGGGTGACCCTTTAGAGATTCGTATTCATGGTTACGAATTAACCCTGCGTTTAGCAGATGCCGAAAAAATAAAAGTTAAAAAAGGAAAAAAAGACAATAGAGAAGAAGAAACCAAGGATACCAGAAGAAACTTAGAGCATCCTGGATTTGGTGAAGGTGGGAGATATCATGCAAAAGAGGAAGAACATCCACTTCCAAAAGATGAATTGTTGACATTTGGATTGGTAGGAAACCAAAACTGTGGAAAAACCACCTTATTTAATCAGTTGACAGGCTCCAATCAGCATGTAGGAAACTTCCCTGGTGTTACGGTAGATAGAAAAGATGGTAAGATTCGAAAATATGACAACACTTTAGTGGTAGACTTGCCAGGAATTTATTCCATGTCTCCATATAGTAGTGAGGAATTAGTAACTCGTCGTTACATTTTAGATGAAAAACCAAAGGGAATTATTAACATCGTAGATGCAACCAACATTGAACGTAATTTATATTTGACGATGCAGTTGATGGAACTGAATGTTCCTATGGTTTTGGCGTTGAATATGATGGATGAAGTAAGGGAAAATGGTGGAGCAGTCCGTATGAACACCATGGAAACCATGCTTGGTATCCCAGTGATTCCAATTTCAGCGGCAAAAAACGAAGGAATTGACGAGTTAATTAACCATGCCCTGCATGTGGCCAAATATCAGGAACGTCCAGCAAGACAGGATTTTTGTGATGATGATGACAGTTCTGCTGGTGCTGTACATAGATGTCTGCATGCGATTATGCACTTGATTGAAGACCATGCAAAGAAAGCAGATATTCCAGTCCGTTTTGCTGCAAGCAAAGTGGTGGAAGGTGACACCTTGATTTTAGAAAGTCTTGGATTGGCACAGAACGAAAAAGAAATGTTAGAACACATTATTTTGCAAATGGAAGAAGAACGTGGACTTGACAGAGCTGCTGCCATTGCAGATATGCGTTTCCGATTCATTGAAAAAGTATGCAGTCAGACCGTTGTAAAACCAAAAGAAAGCAAAGAACACATTCGTAGTCAGAAAATGGATAAATTTCTCACTGGAAAATATACAGCAATTCCTGCATTTATCGGTATTATGGGACTGGTATTCTGGCTTACCTTCAATGTCATTGGTGCCTGGATGCAGGGAATCTTAGAAACTGCAATCGGATGGCTTACGGAAGTTGTGGATGGCGCGCTGACCACTTGGAATGTAAACGATGCCCTTCACTCTTTGATTATTGATGGTATTTTTAATGGTGTTGGAAGTGTATTGAGCTTCTTACCTATTATTATTGTTATGTTCTTCTTCTTATCTTTATTAGAAGATAGCGGTTATATGGCGCGTGTTGCGTTCTTTATGGACAAATTACTTCGAAAAATTGGTTTGTCAGGTCGAAGCATTGTGCCAATGCTGATTGGATTTGGATGTACCGTTCCTGGTGTTATGGCGAGCAGAACCCTTCCATCTGAGAGAGACAGAAAATTAACCATTTTGCTGACACCATTTATGAGTTGTTCTGCAAAACTTCCAATCTATGGATTTTTTGTGGCTGCATTTTTCCCAAAACAGGGTGGTCTGATTATGGTAAGCTTATATGTTCTGGGGATTGTTGTGGCAGTGTTGTTGGCATTGATTTTTAGAAAAGTAATGTTTGCTGGCGAGGCAGTACCATTTGTTATGGAACTTCCAAACTATCGTATGCCTGGTGCAAAAAACGTAATTCGACTTTTGTGGGACAAAGCAAAAGATTTCCTGCAGAGAGCATTTACCGTAATTTTCCTTGCAACTATCGTCATTTGGTTCTTACAGACCTTTGATCTACAGATGAATATGGTTACCGATTCTCAGGAAAGTATCTTGGCAACGGTATCTGGTGTGCTTGCACCATTGTTTGCACCATTAGGACTTGGCGATTGGAGAGTGCCTACCGCATTGATTTCTGGATTTATGGCAAAGGAAAGCGTAGTTTCTACTTTGACAGTATTGTATGGAAGTACAGAACTTTTGATGCAGCATTTATCCGCATTGGCTGCAATGGAACTGTTGGTGTTTAGTTTATTATACACTCCTTGTGTAGCTGCAGTTTCTGCAATCAAACGTGAATTGGGTGGAAATTGGGCATTGGCAGTTGTATTTGGACAGCTTGGCATTGCTTGGTTGGCAGCATTGCTGGTAAGACTTGTTGGAATGGCATTTGGTCTTGCATAAATTTTAATTGAGAAAGAATAACAATCCTGTAAATTCAAGTGATTTTACTCATTTGGATTTACAGGATTTTTTCACACTTTTTCCAGAAAAATGTAAATAATATGTAATTGAAAAATGATACGAGATAGTCTAAAATAGAAATAGATTTTATCGGTTATTTCGGGAATTAAAGGAGTGGTAGCAATGAAAGAAAAAAAGAAATCTCTGTTTGCATGGCTGCTTGTTTTGCTTGTGGGCGTGTTGTACATTGGTGAAGCCGATGTATCTGCACAAACCAATCAGAAAGCTTTGCGCTCAAAGAATGGTAATGCCGTAAACTGGATTGATAGGGTTGTCTTAGATGCAGATGTTCGTGCCGTTTATGATACATTGGTAGAAGGTTCGGATGCTGATGGTGAAAAAGATATTTTAATTGAAGATTCCTATTTTGATGGAACGCATAGTATTTCTGTGGTCAAAGAAACGATTTTATTGAAAAAAAATCCTTCCGAAGCGGAGATTACGGATGCTGTGGATTCGGTGTATGCAAGATACGAAGAAGCATTGCTTGCTGTTTTTAGCGCGTTTGACAGGGACCATCCAGAAATATTTTGGTTAAGTGGAGAATGGAAGTTGGGAATTTCTTATTCGGTTAAGGATTCCGAATGTAAGGTGGAAATTTCGCTTGTTTTACAGGATAAAGAAAGTAACTTTGATGTACGAGCAAAAAAATATCGCAGTCAGTCTACCATTGAGAATGCGATTTATGAACGTGACAGCTTGGTGAGTGCATACTTAGTGGCAGCAGAACATAATGGTGCTGATTCGGCAGCAAAAAAGATTCGATATTTTAATGAAGAATTGACATTGAGAAATGAGTATAACACAGGTGATTTGACGAAGATGGATTCGGATTGTGCAGAATGTATCAGTGCCTTGGCAGGTTCTGTTGGGGAGATGGGTCCTATCTGTGAAGGTTATGCTCGTGCATTTAAAGTATTGTGTGATAAAGCAGGGATTCCATGTGTTTTAGTCGATGGAATGGCACAAAATGGTTCGAGTCAGGAAGCTCACATGTGGAATTATGTGAAAGTGGATGGAGCATGGTATGGAGTGGATGTGACTTGGAATGACCCAATCGTAGAAGGCATCAGTCAGGCGAATTCAGGTTACGAAACGACAGAGTGGTTGTTAGTAGGTTCTCATACGGTGGTAAATGCAGGTGGACAATGGACCATGAATTTCATTGATTCCCATCCTGTATCCAATACGGTTTTTGGAAGTAGAACGGCAAAACCTTATGCATTTACAAATGGACCAGTGTTGGCAGAAAATGAATATGTAACACCAAGCGCGACACCAACGCCAAGTGCGACACCAACGCCAAGTGCGACGCCAACGCCAAGCACGACGCCAACGCCAAGCGCGACACCAACACCAAGCGCGACACCAACGCCAAGTGCGACGCCAACGCCAAGTGCAACGCCAACACCAAGTGCAACGCCAACACCAAGTGCAACGCCAACACCAAGTGCAACGCCAACACCAAGTACGACTCCAATAGAAGGAAATTCAAATGGTGTGCAGACCTCAGATGAGAATACAACAGAAATTTATGTTGCAGTAGTTCTTGTGGTATTGATTGGCGCAGGAATCATGGCAGGGAAATATTTTTGGAAAAAAGAGAAATAAAAAAGTGTGAGAAAACCAGGTCTGATTAGGCTTGGTTTTTTCAAATTTGATTGTATTTGTATTATATTTGAAAAAAATAAAAGCAATAAAATAACAAAAAGTCAATTGCTAGTTGATTGATTTTAATAGGAAGGATTCGGTATAATGTAAATAGCAACGAGAGATTTAGAAAGTGAGGTCCATATGATGAATATTTGTATTAGTACCAAACAATATATAAAAGAATCCAGAGATACCCAGAAGGCAATTTTGGCAGCAGTGGTTGAGCTGTATCGGAGAATCCAGCTGTACGAAGCGCAGGGAACGAATTTTGAAAAGATTTTTAACGACGACCAGGTAAAGTATGACCAGCATGGTGAATTTTTTACCTTTAAGTGTCAGAAGAATCATTTACAGCTTCGAATTTTATATGCTTATGTTAGAATTGATGGAATTCCAACGATTGTCGTAGGTGACTATTTTATTAAGAAGAAAAACAACAAGGATTATATCAGACGATTTGAAGTTTTTAATCGAGCAGAACCGATGGCAATTTATAGACAATCCTACTATCAGGAACAGGTAAAACTCTCAAAAGCATCCTAGATAGATACAATATAGAATGAGAAAAAAAGAAAAGCAGAAATATCGTCGAGAAATGTTAGGACGTTATTTCTGCTTTTTCAATGAAGAAGTAATTACATGTTTATTTGTGCAAGGTATTCTTCCGCATAGTGTGCTGCAACAGCACCATCGGCAACAGCAGTATTACCGCCACCCACAACAACTACTGTTTTTCCTTTGTAAAACATTCCATCGCAGGCTACACAGTAGTTTACGCCACGCCCAAGTAACGATTGTTCATTGGAAAGACCAAGGCTTCGAGGATTTGCACCTGTTGAAAGTACAACTGTGTGTCCGTAAAATGTTCCTTCGCTTGTCTCGACAACTTTAGGTTTCGAAGAAAAATCTACCGATAACACTTCGGCAAGTTCTGTCTGCGCTCCGAAGCGTTCTGCACCTATTTGCATTTTTTCACCAAGGGAAAAACCATCAATACCTTCTTCAAAACCAGGATAATTATCAATCTGAGAAGTCAAGGCCATTTGACCGCCCGCGGATAATTTTTCTAAAACAATGGTATCTAGTCCAGCTCTGGCAGCATATAATGCTGCTGTATATCCGCCAGGACCACCACCAATAATAATCATATCGTAGATACGTTCCATAATAACTCCTCCTTGTTTTTAGAATCCGAGAATTTCCTGAATGAAAGCGTCTATTTTTGCTTTGGAATCAGGAGCAACGATAGAACCAAGTGCCTGTCCGTTCTTGTAGATAACAAGTGTTGGAATCAGTTCGATTTTTTCGTCATCGGATAATTCTTCTTCCTCATCAATATTTAAAAGACCAACAAAAAGTTCTTTATCTAAATGGATAGCTGCCATAATTGTTTGTCCTTTCTTGTAAATTGAAAATCGATTTGTTAAGTTCTTTATGATTATAGTGTAGCAGAAAATTTAAATTATTTCTGTGACAAAGTCACTTTGGAAAAAAGTACGAAAATTAGCGAATCCTGGTATTCTGGATTTTTACTATCTTGAATTTTGTTTTTCGTATGTGGTAGAACGAGTAGACCGCTCTAGTACGGCACAGGCAGATGTTTTGATGAATGAGGAATCGGATTTGACGCTCTTTGTTCGCGATGCTCAGTTATTGGAATATATCATTCTTCGTTGTGTAATGAAGAACTCATAAGGTTTTTAATCCTTGCATAGATTGTAAAAAGCAAACTGTGCAAGGATTTTTTATGAAAGATTATATTGAAACGAGAGCGCTGGAAATAGCAAATTATATTGTGGAAACGAAATCGACGGTGCGAAAGGCTGCAAAAGAATTTGGTGTAAGCAAGTCCACTGTGCATAAAGATTGCCAGGAACGGCTTGTGCAGATCAATAAGTCTTTGGCAGTGGAAGTTCGAAGTGTGCTGGATTTGAATAAATCGGAGAGGCACATTCGAGGTGGTCTTGCCACAAAGGAAAAATATTTAAGGCAGAGGCAATAAATATCTTAACGTTGCTTTCATAAGAAATTTATATTATACTAAAAACAGTGGCGATTTTGCTAAAATCGTTCAGTTTGATTTTGGGAAGGAGAACGGCGTGCAAGAGAAAAAAGAAAAAATGAATCAGCTTGCGAGGGATGTGCTGATTCTTTCTAGAAATACATTGTTGGTTAATTTACGTTTTATGGACATGGCACTTAGTCAGTTTGAGTATATTCCAATCGATGAAAATACGTTATTGACGGATGGCAGGCATATATTTTACAACTCCCGACATGTTTTGAAAAAATATAAAGAAGAAAAAGAAAGTTCTGTAAGAGATTATTTGCATATGGTTATGCATTGCGTGTTTCGACATATGTATATGAATCCTTCTTTGAATCGTGTGTATTGGGATTTTGCCTGTGATATCGCGGTGGAAAATGTAATTTCTGAACTTGGAATTAAGGCAGTTACGACGAAGTTTGAAGCACAGAAACAGCAATATATTGATTTGGTAAAGAAAAGTGTAAAGCATTTGACCGCTGAAAAGATTTATCATTTTTTGCGAGAAAATGTGCCAAATGAAGAAGGCGTAGAAAAGTTGAGACAGATTTTTTTGGCAGATGACCACGAAATCTGGTATATGACAATACAGGAAATTGAAGCTCATCTGCATGTGAGTTTCGTGGAAGACCCACAGCAGGGTCCAAATGGGGAAGATGACCAGCAAGGAGATGGAGACGATGGAAGTGGAGGCAAAACAGATTTGCAGCAAGTTCAGGGTTCTGCATTTCGTATGGAAGTTGCCCAGATTTGGAAGGATATCGGAGAGCGTATGCAGGTGGACTTGGAAACTTTTGGAAAGCAAAGGGGGTTGCTTCCAGGTGGTCTGACACAGAATCTGCAGGCGGTCAATCGTGAGAAGTATGATTATACCTCGTTTTTGAAAAAATTTGCAGTAATGGGCGAGGTTATGAAAGTAAACAACGATGAATTTGACTATGTTTACTATACCTATGGTCTGAAATTGTATGAAAAAGTTCCACTCATTGAACCTCTCGAATATAAAGAAGTAAAACGTATCAAAGAATTTGTTATCGCAATTGATACGTCAGGTTCTACATCGGGAGAATTGGTACAAAGATTTGTGCAAAAGACGTATAACATTTTGAAAACAACGGAAAGTTTCTTTACAAAGATAAACCTTCATATTATCCAGTGTGATGCGAATATTCAAGAGGCGGTTAAGATTACGACGCAGGAGGAATTTGACCACTATATCAAAACGATGAAAATTCATGGTTTGGGTGGTACGGATTTTCGACCAGTGTTTCGTTATGTAGAGGAATTAAGAAAAGCGAAGGAATTTACGAATCTGAAAGGTTTGATTTATTTTACCGATGGATATGGTGAATTTCCAGAGCGAAAACCAGAATATGAAACTGCATTTGTATATGTAAACGATGAATATAACAATCCAGATGTGCCAGCATGGGCAATCAAGTTAATATTAGAGAAAGAAGATATTTAGGTGCCAGTATGAATATTAAAGAAGCAAAAGAACAAATCAAAAATGCCATGAAGGCATATTTTACGAAAGATACGTTTGGAAATTATCGTATTCCAATTGAACGTCAGCGTCCTATTTTTCTGATGGGACCTCCTGGGATTGGAAAAACAGCGATTATGGAGCAGGTAGCAGAAGAACTTGGTGTTGGCTTGGTGTCTTATTCTATGACACACCATACCCGTCAGTCGGCACTGGGTCTTCCTTTTATTGAGACAAAGATGTACGGAGGCAAAGAATATAATGTTTCCGAATATACCATGTCTGAGATTATTGCCTCTGTGTATGACATGATTGAGCAGAGTGGAATCAAAGAGGGGATTTTATTCCTGGATGAAATTAACTGTGTATCAGAAACATTAGCACCATCTATGCTTCAGTTTTTGCAGTATAAGATTTTTGGACGTCATCGCGTGCCAAACGGCTGGATTGTAGTAACAGCGGGAAACCCACCAGAGTACAACAATTCCGTAAGAGAATTTGACATTGTAACTTGGGACCGTTTAAAACGAGTAGATGTAGACCCACATTATGATGTTTGGAAGGAATATGCCTATAAAAAAGGAGTTCATCCAGCTATTTTGACCTACTTAGATGTGAAAAAATCCAACTTCTATAAGGTAGAAACCACAGTAGATGGAAAGACTTTTGTGACTGCGCGTGGCTGGTCAGATTTGTCCGATATGATGAAGCTGTATGAACTTCATGGATTTGAAATTGATGAAAAATTGATTGTACAGTATTTGCAGAATAAGAAAATTGCAAAAGATTTTGCCATTTATTATGACCTGTTTAATAAATACAAATCCGATTATCAGGTAGACAAGATTTTGGCAGGAAAATATAGCGAGCAGATTTTGGAAAGAGCAAAAAATGCCCGTTTTGATGAACGATTGGCACTGTTAGGTCTGATGTTAGATGCGATTACGGAATCTCTTCATGACGTATGCCGTATGGAATTGACACTTACAGAACTGTTAAATGCGCTTAAATCAGTGAAGATGGATTTGGCAACACCAAAGGCGAACATTCTTACTGTTTTGGAAAAACAGAAAACACGCATTGAAAAGAAAATTGAAGTGGGAAAAATGTCCTCTACACTTTCTGAAGATAATGCGTATGCATGCTATAGTGCAAATGCCATCTTAGATGAAATGGATGCCCTTCTTCAGGAAAAAATGCCAGCAGATGGCAACGCAGCGTTCTTGCTGTTGAAAAAAGAGTTTGATAAACATACAAAAGCACTCAAAAAACAGGCTACCGAAGCTGGAAAGAAACTTTCGAATGTATTCAAATTCTGTGAAGAAGCATTTGGCGATGGACAGGAGATGCTGATTTTGGTAACAGAATTGACTATCAGTTACTATGGAGCACATTTTATCAGCCGATATGGTTGCAAAGAGTATTTTGCTCATAATAAAGAACTGCTGTTTTATGAAAGACAGAAAGAAATTATCAAAGAATTAGAAGATTTTGAATTATAAATAATGAGAAGGTGGATACGAAATTGGAACCATTGCGTATCCACCTTTTCTTATTTTAACTCTTTTAATTTTTTTGCATTTTCTTCGACTCTCTTTTTATTGAGTGGATAAAACAGAGCCAGAGAAAGCGCAACGGCGCCCATTCCGATGGCTGGAATAATACAAGACATTCGGAAAATATTTTCAGTAACGGAAGGCTCAAAGGCAGTCTGCGTTGTGTAACCAATCAGGGAAAGTAAAAATCCAATCATTCCTGAGGAGGCAGCCTGTCCCACTTTTCTTGCAAAAGAATAAACCGCATAAATCGTACCGTCTTCACGCACGCCATTTTGAATCTGTGCATCATCAATTACATCCGTAATCATCGCCCAGATGACAGTATTAAAAAATCCAAATCCGATATAAGAAAGCGTGTAAAAAACAATATAAACGTATGGATTTTCGGGTCTTACCAAAAGGCAAATCAGATAAACAAGAGACCCCAAAGCCGTTGATACAACGGAAAGTTCTTTTTTCCCAAAACGTGATGCCAGTCGGGAGGCAAGTGGTGCGCAGATGACTAAGATTGCAATACTGCCTGTAAGGGAGGCAACCGATTGGGCGGTGGCAGAACCATAAAAATTAGGAAATACATAACTTGCCATTCCCTGCATACCAAGAGTAGCAACGAGCAGTAAGATGGCAGCAAGGATAATGCCGAGCAAAGCTCGATTCGAAAGTAAGCTGGTAAATAAATGCCTGATGTTTAGTTTGCGGTTGTTAGAGGGAACTACGACGCGTTCCTTCGTTAAGCGAAAACAAAGCAGATAGCTGATAAGGGAAAGTATGGTAAAAAATCCTGCAACAATTGTCATTTTGCTTCCAGATAATACCGTATTTCCATTTACCACTTCATATGCAACGAGTGGAACGCCCACACCGATAATCAATCCTGCCAAAGTTGCACCGATGGTTCTCCAGGTAGATAATTGGGCACGGTGCTCTGGTTCGGAAGAAATGGCGGATGCCATCGAGCCATACGGAATATTTACTGCAGTATAAAAAATTGAACCCCATAAAATATAAGTAATCGTCATCCAGATAATTTTAAAGCCATACGACATATCTGCAAAAGCAGACTGGTATATCAAAAAAGAGGTAATTGCAGTTGGTGCAAAGGCGAGTTTCATCCAAGGTTTGAATTTGCCATCTTTTTTGGTGGAAGAACGGTCCACAATCTGCCCCATGGTGACATCGGTAACGGCATCTAAAAAACGGGACGCCATCATGAGTGTACCGACGACACCCGCAGAAATCCCCATAACATCCGTATAAAATTTCAGCATAAAGCTAGAAGAAAGAATAAAAGTAAAATCATTGGCTAAATCGCCAAACATATAGCCGACCTTATCCTGGATGCCAAAAGGGGCTACATTGGAAGATTGCTCATTTTTTGTCATAATTTTTCTCCTTTTTTGGATTCTTTTTCTCGTGTGTATTTGTCGTAAGTGTGCTACAATAACCTAAAGATAGTGTTTACAGAAAACGTAGAAACATACCTATAAATTTAGATAAAAGAGAGGTGGAATTATGTACCAAATTGCAGATATGCATTGTGATACCATTCCTGTCATGTACGACCGTAAAAATGAAGGACAGGTGACAACGCTTGCGAACAATGATTTGCATATCGATTTGCAGAAAATGAAGGAAGGACAGTATGGATGCCAGTGCTTTTCTTTGTTTACTTATTTGCAGGGGATTTTAGACAAGGGAATCGCTCCTTTTGACCATGTAACAAGTCTTGCAACGTTTTGGAAAGAGGAGATCGGAAAATATCCACAGCAGATTCGTCAGGTATTTTCTTATCAGGATATTTTGGAGAACCAAAAGGCAGGAAGAATCAGTGCTGTGATGACCGTAGAAGAAGGTGCGGTTTACGAGGGCAAGTTAGAAAATCTGTATCATATGTATGATATGGGAGTTCGTATGTCTACTTTGACTTGGAATTTTGAAAATGAACTGGCATATCCAAATCCAAAGGGACAAAAAGGTCAGCCACCAATGCCAGATACCGTAAACGGTTTGAAAAAGACAGGGATTGCCTTTGTGGAAGAAATGAACCGTCTGGGGATTTTGGTAGATATTTCCCATTTGAATGATGCAGGTATTTGGGATGTGTTTGAATTGGTGAAAGGACCTGTGATTGCAAGTCATTCCAATGCGAGAGCACTTTGTCCAAGTCTTCGAAATCTGTCGGATGAAATGATTCGCACCATCGGAGAAAAAGGCGGTGTGATTGGGGTAAATTTCTTCCCAGGATTTTTGCATAGACCAGAGGTTATGAAAGAGAAGGGGCTGTATGCTTCGGCAGATGATTTCGTAAGACATATGCAGTATTTGAAAAATCTTGGAGGTATCGATTGCGTAGGACTTGGTTCTGACTTTGATGGAATCTCTGGAACCTTAGAAGTTTCCCATGCAGGCAAGATGGACCTTCTTGCAGATGCCATGAGCAGAGGCGGATTTTCTACAAAAGAAATCGAAAAGATTATGGGCGAAAACGTACTGAGAGTATTTCGCGAGGTGTGGAAGTAAGATGAGTTATTCCTTTTTTGAAAATCGAACCTGTGAGTATTTTCCATGTCATGCATGGAAAGAAGGAAAGGACTTTAACTGTCTGTTTTGTTATTGCCCACTGTATGCGTTGGGAACGGAGTGTGGAGGCAATTTCAAGATAACAGAAGGTGGTATCAAGGATTGCTCGGAGTGTCTGATTCCACACAGACGAGAAAATTATGAGTATATTATAAATCAATATGGAAAAATAGCGGAATTAGTGAAATCTCAAATAAAAAAAGAGGAAAAATAGGAGGATAAAATTGTGAAATTAGAACAGATTCGTCAGATTTTTAAAGATACTGCCTACATTCGTACAGGAGGTAGTGTGGAAGAATTAAAATGTGCCCAGTATATTCAGGCAAAATGTGCCGAATATGGTTTAGAAGCACGCTTGGAAGAGTTTGAAGTAGAGATGGCAGATATTTTGGAAGCTGTTTTGCTGGTGGATGGTCAGGAAATCCCATGCAAAGGCTACAAATGTGCAGGTACAGAAACGGTAGAAGCACCATTTTATTACTTAAGAAACATGGATAAATACTCCCTGTCTCAGTGCAAGGGAAAAATTGTTATGATTGACGGCGGAATGCGTCGCTGGGTATATCAGGACCTGATGGACAACGGTGCCGTTGGTTTCATTACATACGATGGAAATGCAAATTATGTAGATGATGATATGGACCAGAAAGAACTTCGTAAAGTGGTGCGTCTGGATACCAAAATGCCTGGTGTAAATATCAATGCAAAATCTGCAATCGCACTGGTTCGTGATGGAGCACAGAATGTAAAAATTGTTTTAAAACAGAACGAATATATGGGAACTTCCAGAAACGTTGTGCTTGATCTTCCTGGTGAAACAGAGGAAATGATTGTGCTGACAGCACATTATGATTCTACTTCCCTTTCTCAGGGTGCATACGATAACATGTCAGGAAGTGTATCCTTGCTTGATATGGCAGAATATTTTGCAAAAGCACCACATCGTTACAGCCTGCGTTTTGTATGGTGTGGTTCGGAAGAGAGAGGACTTCTTGGTTCTAAGGCACATACAGCAATGCACGAAGAGGAACTGAAGAAGATGGTTCTGAATGTAAATATGGACATGATTGGTTGTATCATGGGTAAATTTATTGCAGCTGTCACAGCAGAAGAAAAATTGATGAATTACGTGGAATACATGGCGGCAGAAGAAGGATTTGGAATTTCTGTTTCTCAGAAAGTATATTCTAGTGATTCCACACCATTTGCAGATAAAGGGGTGCCAGCACTTTCCTTTGCTCGTATTGCACCAAACAATACAGCAACGATTCATAACAGATATGACACGATGGATGTCATGAGTGCACAGCAGATGGCAGAGGATATGGAATTTATTCGTAAGTTTGTAGACCGCATGGCAAATGCAAAACGCTGTCCAGTGGCGAGAGTCATTCCAGATAATATGAAAGAAAAACTGGATATTTATCTGCTGAGAAAACGTGGAGAATTGAAATAAAGATTAGTAAAACAGCCCTGTGAAAATTCACAGGGCTGAAATTGTTTATGTAAGAAACATATTATTTGTTTTTCAACAATTCTTTTCCAGAGATACCTGGTTCTGTCAAGCTGATTGGGTTTAAAACTTTGTTCAGTTCTTCTTCTGTCATCAGACCTTCTTTGAGAATCAGATCTTTTACAGATTCGCCTGTAGCAAGAGCTTTCTTCGCAAGGTCAGCAGCTGGCTGATATCCAACGTGTGGGCAGATTGCTGTGATGATACCAACGCTGTTTTCTACCAGATAACGGCATCTGATTTCGTTTGCTGTGATACCTTTGATACAGTTTTCAACGAATGTGTTAACTGCGTATGCAAGTGTATCGATAGACTGGAACAAGCAGTAGAATGTAACTGGTTCGAATGCGTTCAGTTCCAACTGTCCAGCTTCAGCTGCCATTGTGATTGTAACGTCGTTACCGATAACAAGGAAAGCTACCTGGTTTACTACTTCTGGGATAACTGGGTTAACTTTACCTGGCATGATGGAAGAACCATTCTGTTTTGCAGGCAGGTTGATTTCAGCGAAACCAGCTTTTGGTCCAGAAGACATCAGACGTAAGTCGTTTGCAATTTTAGACAGTGTAACTGCACAAGCTTTTACAGCACCAGATACAGATACGAAAGAGTCTAAGTTCTGTGTAGCATCAATCAGGTCGTTTGCCTGGAAGAACTGCATACCAGTTACGTC
>JAEIGA010010827.1_pt1 | contig 13834 bp, 32 predicted proteins | sample 9270691 | NCBI WGS metagenome assembly JAEIGA01 (sample SAMN17057246, study PRJNA624740) | gut metagenome | biome: biome; isolation source: fecal sample | host: Bos grunniens | place: China: Xizang | collected 2019 | reverse complement strand
GCCCTCCTTCTTCACCGTGCAGCCCTTCCCCGGCTCACAAGGTCTCACACTCCCCGCACATAACAGGTAGTTACAGTATTTCTGCAGAGAGCTACCATTGAGCAGCTGATAGAAAGCGCATCCATCACAAGCCGGGTCATTATCAGCCGTTCCCCAGTAAACGCCATTGTAGTTCTCGCCATCAGCAAGCCGAATGGTTTTGTTCTCTATCATGGCCTCAAGTTCCTTCATTTGATATTGATTCCCTCTTCGTCCAGCAACGCCTTTCGGAGATCGGGAATGGAGCAGTATTTCTGCACGACAGATTGCGACAGGCTCTCCACGCCATCCCAAATCTCTTTGAGGTCTTCGCCGTGAAACCCTCGCTTGTCCCGGAGAACGGAGAACATGATTATCCAGCAATTCCTCACAGCCTCCTGCGTTGCCTGATTCTTTGCTTTCTCCACATCAGCCTGTGTCGCTGGTCTACGGCGTGGGTTTTGCTTTGCCATATACAGTCACCTCTCTCATTAACTCGCAGAGAAACGCCATGTTGCAGGCCATGTGCTTATAGTGATAGATGCTGCTCTCCTCATCCTTGCTTGTCGGATCGTCAACAAAAGCGAGAAAGTGCCTGTACAGTGCATCGATGTATCTCTGCATCTCTACCCGCCTCCAGTTTTCTGGATCTCCGTACTTTTGCGTTCCGTACATCCGCACCTCTGCGGCATCCCGGATGATCTGCGTTGGGACAAGGGACAGCTGAAGCTTCCCGGCATCGGCCTTTGCCGTCTGGTCAGCCATTTCGATTCCTCCTTATTACCTTCTGGTTCGATGAGCCATACATCTTCCCATCGCACCGAAGTTCCTCAACATACCGCCCGGTGACGATAACATCAGCCATCTGCGCGAGTTCGGTGTCTTGGATCTGGTCGAGTTCGTACCCAGTGTATATCCACACATTCACTCCGGGAAGCATCCGTAGAAGCTCGACACACGCATCCTGCTGTGCGAAAGGCTCTCCCCCGGATATTGTGATCCCGTCCAGCATCCTGCGCTTTTTGAAATCCTCCGCAATCTCAGCTGGTGACATCTCCACTCCAGCGTTGTTATCCCATGTTTCCGGGTTATGGCATCCTGGGCAATGGTGGGGGCACCCTTGGCAGAACACCACATAACGCGCCCCCTCACCATTAACGAAGCTACACTTCAGCACTCCGGCTATTCGCATCGTCTTTCCGCAGGCTGTTTGAGCCATTCTAAGCAATGTTTCTCGCACTCCTGATCGCAGTGCTCATCTTTGAGCAATGGACGTCCGTCAAGCCGATCATATTCAGAACAATTGTGACAATCCCAAATATCCGCAAGTTCGCGTGCTAACTCCTCATCACTCATTGCCCGGATGCGGTCTGCGTTGGTCTGTGGTTTTTCCGTTCCGTCAATGATTTCGTCAATGTTCGCAAACAGCATCGTCTTTCCTTTCTCCGTATGAACAGAAATCGTCCTCATCCAAAAGCCACCCATAAAAACCGATATCCGGGTTATTGCAACAGCAAGAACTTTCTCCTAACGCATTAACACTGGATTCGCCATACTTACAGTCCTTGCACCGCACAACAGGCACGGCATCAAAGAGAGGGAATCTTGCAATGTCATTGCAGTCTATGCTTTTCAATATTTGGTTTTGCGTGTATTTCATCAACGCATCCGCATCAATTAACCTTGGCATTGTCAGCACCCCCTAACAATTCCGGGTTATCGTGGATGTTGCCGATGACTTCAATCATTGTGTTTGCAAAACCATCCAGCGCAACAAGCTCCCTGTGCCATCCCCATTCAACGCCGAACTTCCCGTTTTTAAACACGACTGATTCCGTTCCTTCTACACCTTTGTTTTTCCCTGTGTACGAAAATTTTAATATATCCCCCTCAAAAATCATGCCGTTCTTGCCGCATACCCCCGTAAACTGCCCAACGGTTTCGGGAATGAAATCATATTTAACAACGCCGGAATGAAGTGTTCCGTCCGGGCATCTGCTATATGCCCATTCTCCGTTGTCACACCGCTTCCCACGGAACAAAATCTCACGCATCGTTGTTCCTCCCACAAGGCTGCATCTCATGGCACACACCGCCATGGTATACGCACATCGGCACAAGGTAGTCAGCAAACTCCGGGCACTTATCTACAGTCAGACAACACATCGCCTTAACGACTAATCTGGTCTCGTCAGCCGCCTTGAGGCAAAGTCGTTTGTTTGAAAGCGTCATTAGCTGTTCACCGCTCATGTCAATGATCATGTTCACCGGCTGATCCTGTGGGGCTTTCCCCCTCTCGTACTCGCTCTGACGATCATCGCGCTGGCTTTTTACATACGGGTCAAATTCGTCTCCGTTCGGACAATCGTGCACATGTGTCCTGAGGTGCATTGCAACCCAGTATGGAATGCCCTCAAGATAGAAGGAAAAACGAAGGCGGCGAATCGGGCTGTGCCGCGCTTTAAGAATATCCCTCTTCCACTGCATGCTCGGCGGGTTCTTAATACTTAGCCCTGCGGTTACCAGTGCCCTGCGTTTTACCTCCAGCCAATCCTGATCTGTAGGCCACTCCAGCATCTCTACTTTCACAGTTTCCCCTCCCTAATCTTTCTTACCAGCTCGACCAAATCATAGAATTTCTTCGGGTCGAGTCCTGTTACTGCTGCAACCCGGCGCAGGTAATGAGCAACATTCGGCGCACTGTAGAACACAGCTTTTGCCGTTTTCTCCAAGTGCATATCGTTTTCGGCAAACGCCAGAACAAACACCTTCTGTTTATCGGTCAGCATTTTTCTCCTCCACAGACACGATCCGCGCGGTCTTGTCGAATCTCTCCTCAATCATCATTGCAAGCTCTTCCTTAACCGCGAAGACCCACGCCGGATCGATGTCCACTTCAACCATGATCCTCAGCATATCTTCACCCGTACCTCCACATATGCCCGGCGGCTGTCTTGTTTTTTCCCCGGCAGCACTTCTGGATATTATTAGCTTCCGTCCCGACATCCTCTGCCGCAGCTTCCGCGCTTGCGTACTCCTGCATCACGTTACCGAACGAATCCACCATGATGACAGCCCTGTTCTTCTTTCCGGGGCGTTTTCTTTCGTCCATAGACGGCTCTTGGCTTAGCGTGTATCTGAACGCCCGAAGAACAGCTATTGCATCCCTCATCATGAGATCCGCACAGAGGACACCGCGCTCCGGGTTCCCCGTGCCTTGGTATGGGCAGTCACTACAGGGAAGGTCGTTGGTGCAAATTTCAAGAGCCTTTATGGATGCGTCAATCTTTTTGAGCATGCTCTACCTCCCGGACTTCCACGCGGATGTATTCCCCATCGTGCCAGTAATGCTCGATCCCTTTCAGCCATCTTCGGGAGTCATCATGAATCACCCGGCCTTTGAGTGCGTCAAGAATCATCTTTCCCATAGCGGAGTGATTGTCCAGATCCAGACTGTCATTCCACGCGAAGCTCACCACCACCGGCTTCTCAAACGGATGCTTCCTACAGTGTGCTGCATCCATCGCCATACATGCGAGCGCATGCCAGAAACGAGCATCCTCAGCGCGTTCATGGAAGTGCTTGCCCTTCCAGTACGCATTCACGCCATATCGCTTATTCCAATCCTTTTTCCCAGCAGCTGTTTTGGGATAGCTGATTTTGATGACCTCGGTCATATAATCACCCCCTCAAAACGGCAGATCCTCGTCATCTTCGCTGATTTCCTCGAACCCCTCGTATTGGTTCGCCACAGGAGCGGTATACGGCTGCGGCGCAGGAGCGGTATACGGCTGCGGCGCAGGCATCGGCTTGCTATCGCAGAAATACACATTCTCAGCGATAATCTTAGTGACAGTATACTTCGTGCCGTCATTGCCTTCCCACTTCTGGGTCTCAAGTCTGCCGGAAATCAGGATAGGTCTGCCCTTGGCGAAGTTCTTTGCGACAAACTCTCCCGTACCCTTCCACGCTACCACCGAGAAGAAGTCTGCCTGCTTGTCTCCGAAGTCGCGGTCAACAGCGATGGTAAAGTTTGCAACGGCTGTGCCGCTGTTGGTGCGGCGAAGCTCCGGGTCTTTTGCCAGCCGACCCATGATTGTGATTTTGTTCAGCATTCGTATTCTCCTTTTTCAATTTTCATGATTGCATCAAACACGGGGAAAAACTGTTGCGGCACTACCGCGTTTCCGAGGCATTTAATTCTGTCCACTTGGTCGGGAATCCCATTAAAAGTTCGCACCAGTTTGGGTTCAAATACTGCGGATCGTTCGAGCACCGTCTGATCAACTCCCCAGGATTTGATTTGTGATTCGCCTGGCTTCCAAAGAACCTTCTCCTCGGAACCCCTTTCCAATGTGATGCCGCCAGCGTGGGCAACAATGCATACCCTGTCTCTCCGGTGCAGTGCCCCGACGGCACAAGCTGGAATAACAAACGCCCTCGTTTCGTACTGCAAGGCTTCCAGGTCAGAAAGCACCCGGTCGAGTGCCAAGCTGACGATTCCAGCAACATTCTCGCCAACAACCCAACGCGGCTTGAGTTCCTGCACAACTCTAAGCATCTCAGGCCAGAGGTAACGGTCATCTTCCTCGCCTCTTCGCTTCCCGGCAACACTGAACGGTTGACAGGGAAACCCTCCCGAAATAATGTCAACTGTTCGTAGTCCTGTTCGCTCATAAAAACTTTCTCCTGTAAGTGTCCTTATGTCTCTCCATCTCGGTACGTTAGGCCAATGCTTCTCAAGCACCTTGGTCGGATAGTCTGCCCATTCGCACTGGCCTACCGTCTCAAACCCCGCCATCTCTGCCGCGAGGTCAAGTCCACCTATCCCCGTGAATAGTGACAAGTGTGTAATTTTCATCACATCCAATATTCAGCGTATCGAACCGGGTCACCGTCAGCATTTCGTCCGCTGACGATTCTTGCGTTCACCGGGTATCCAAGAGTCCGAAGCTCGCAGATCCGTGCCGCGAGCCGTTTGATGTGGTACAAATCTGCCGCCAGATTGGGCGTGATAGCACCATGTGTTTCCATGTGCTGTAGAATCTTCGCGCATTGCGGTTTCATGTTTCTTCCTCCTCGGCGTATTTCGCTGCGGTGATGGCGGCGTGTACTTCGCAATTCTTGAAGTGCCGACAGCAGAAGGTTTGCATCTGCACAAGGAAATCTTCTTTCCTGTCAAAAAACAGGAGAATCCTGCATCCTTCAGTATCCGCCAATCCCTCACATGAGATTTTCGACCGCCCATCATCACTGCGATAAAACGGGCATTTCGCATCCTTGGTATAGTATCCGGTCATCCTGAATCCCCTTTCAACATCTTTGGGGGACAGGCGTTTACATTTGACAATGCCAATACCACTTGGCTCGGTAGCGCGTCAATCTTTGACCGTTGATCTCGTCTTGAGCGATACGCCCGCAGGAAGTTCGATTGTGTGACGGTGTTCAGTGTCTCAGGGTCGATGTTGCCCCACGCAGCGAGCTGTTCAGGCGAATGAACTACCTCCTTCGCCAGCTCCGGCAGCGCATCAAACTCGCGCTCAGCGCTTGTCCGGTGGTCTGGCAACCTCCTGCTCGATGGTGACATTGACGCATGTCTCGCTGCCTTCGCCACCGCTTCCCACGCCGCAAGTTCGTCTGACTCTGTGTCCGCAAATCGGGAGAACTGCCGGATCTGTTCAACGATTTGCCCGACAGACGGAGAGAAGCCTTTCGTGTCATTGGTCACGAACGATACAACCGCTGCCTTTCCGACCTCGTAAGGATAATCCGCGAGAACAAAGTGCCATGCCGCAGTTCGCGTTTTGATGTTCACCTCAGTATCACGCGGGTAATACTCCTTAACCAGCATCAAGAGACTCGCGACCTCAGCCTTAGTCATCGAATTCACCTGCCTTTATCATGCGTGCTATGTCCGCAGAGGTCGTTGCCCTCGGTCTTGCAAATGTTGAATATTGCGATCCCTCCCGGCTTTCTTCCAGCCGATCCCAATCAGCGATGCACTTCACGCCTTGCTGAAGCTTTTGCCGAAGAATAGCGCGGACGTAGTTCCAGTTCGCTATTTTTGCATCTAAGGCAATATCCATCGCCCTGATACAGCACTCGTTACCCATCTGTTCTGCAAAAGCTTTCAGTTCTTCAATGCAGATGGGAGATGGAGTCGGATTGATCTTGTCCATGAATGCGGTCATGACTGCGGCGATGACGGGGTCATGCATTTTGCTGCAATCATTCTCTTTCTCATCCTCATTCTCTATCTCTATCTCATTCTCTTTCTCTATCTCTTTCTCGCTTGCGGTTTGCTTCGCTTTTGCTTCCGTTTTGCTTCCGTTTTGCTTCGCTTTTGCTTCCGTTTTGCTTCCACCTTTTTTGCCGTTTGCTGCCTTCCTTCTGCCACTATCGATGGTCGGCTTAATGAGGATGAACGCTGTTGCTGCAGCACCGGAAAGGTCTGGGTCTATGCCGTCAAGCGCATATCCGCAGATCGCTTCATATACCGCTAAGCGAAGCTTCGTAGGCAATGTTTTCAGCGCATCGAAATAAGACCGATAGAATGTAAATTGCCCTCTATCGTCCATTGGTCTCACCTCCTGTAATGTAGATTCTCCTCGTTCCATTCTGGGTATATGCTCTGCAAGTACGACCGGAAGAATTCCCGCATCTTCTTGCGGTCTCCGCTCTGGTCGTACCTCATGTGGCATCGGTGGCAGAGCGTGAGGATGTTCTCTTCGATGCCAAGCCCTGATTGTGATCGGGCGATGAAATGCGCTGATGGTGATGCGTTTGGATCTCCGCAGTACACGCAGAAGCCTCCGTCCCGCTCCCACACAGCGTCCTTAACCCGCTTCGGGATTTGCAGAGCCTTGGTTCTGTTTTGCATCCCATTCCTCCAGCAGCGAGTCGATCCTGTCCTGCTCCCATGTGGTAATCCCCAGAGCGTTGGCATCCTGTATCAGGTTGTCAATGAGGATGGACATCTGCGAACCGGAGAAGTCCGAAGAGCCGTAATGTGCTATGACGGTCACCCATCCTTCGTCCCGGCTCGGCATTGTCTCAACCTGTCTTCCTAAGTGGTCGCCGACAAACGCTTTTGTGAAGCTCTCTACGGCGTTCTCAGCCACCATAATCACATCCGATGTTCCGCCCAGATTTAGGATTGCATCCTGATACACGGTGATAGGCGGGACACCTGCTGCCTCTGCAATCTCGTGGATGAGTGCCCATGCAAAAGCATTTGCATCGAGGCTTCTTTTCTTGGGCTTGTGCTTGATCTCGTACTCGCCCGGAGTAAAGGTGGACACCAGTTTCCGTGCGTCAGGGGAGCAGGTCTTCAGGATCAGCTCCCCTCCCTCAAATCGAGCGGACTCAATTTGCATTTGCTTTCAGCTTCTTTCGGCAATCCGGGCAGACGGCTCTGCCGAATTCCTTCTCCGTGCCGGATGCCCATTCCCGCACTCCGTAGGTCTTGTTGCCGACCTTGACGGGCTTGAGAACCGCGCCGCATTCTGCACACTTGAACATCATCTCCTCAACGGAGCGGGGCATCGGAACAGGGGCATCTGCAAGGCGTGTACCTTCCTCAAGTTCCGGTGCAAACTGTGTGCCGTAGCCAAGCATTGCCAGGGCGCGTCCCACAGCCTTTGTCTCGGCCTTCTCAATGAAGTCGGCAAAGTCTCTTGCCGTCTCGCTCCCGGTCGCAGAGGACTTCTGTACGCCGTTCTGGTCAAGAATCTTCGCAGTGAAGATGGCCTGCTTCGCTTCAGGATCGTAATGCGTAAGCTGGGTGTCGATGTTCCAATCGGGATGCTCTTCCCGGAACCATACAAGTCGGTGCATGACCTGAAGGTACTTCTTTCCTTTCAGGTCGATAAGGTGCGCGTTTACGTTAAAGCTCATTTCCAACCAAGCTCCTTTTTCAGGTTATATACATTCAGCAAACTTAAGAAAATCTCAAAGTACTTGCGGGTGTCCTTGATGCTCCGCTCTTCAAAGCCTTCGGTTTCATCCCGACCAACGCGGAGGATCTTGACTTCTTCAACCGGGTATCCGTTCTCGATGAGGAGTTCCCGGTACGCAGAGGTCTGCACGAAATATTCCTCGTAGATCGCCTTCCCGGTTTTAAAGTCGAGCAGGACGGGCTTACCGTCAAGCTCACAGTAGCAGTCCACCGTGCCGCCGTATCCAAGCTTGTCACTGACCATCGGCACTTCGCAGATAATCGGTTTCACGCTGTGGCGGGACTTCCACTCGTAGAAGCTAAGTACGGAGTTCTCCGCGAGATCCACCTGCACCGGGGAGAACACGGATGTGTCAAGGTGTTCCCCTGTGAGGTTAGCTTGGATCAGCGCGTGGGCAAGGGTGCCGACCGATGCCGCCTCATCGACATACTTGGAAGAGTCGATTCCGTCCAGCCCCAGATTGTTCGCCCATTTGATGAGGTAGGGCTTGTTGAGAAGCCCCGTGATCGTGGTCGCTCCGGGGACTCGCCGTCCGTCCGAAGTCTTGTATACAGTGTGAGCCTTGCTCACGCCTCTAAGCTTATCCTTCATCGTCATCCCTCCCACACCAGTAGTCGAGTGCATCGCTCCATGTGTCAAGGTCATTGACAGGCTCGTCTGCGTAGTTTATAATGAGGATGCGCGTATTGCCGTTTGCCGTTGTCTGTGTGCCAGCACAGGCGGCGGCTTTTTTTATTCCGTTCATCCCACAGCCTCCTGCCACTTCTGCCGCAAAAGCAGAGATTTGGTCTTGTACCGCTCGCCGGCTTCGTGAGCCATCAGCGCGACAGCCTCCCGGTGCTTCTCGTTTTCAAGCTCCATCTGTCCCATCAGGATGTCACGCTCGGTGTCGCTCAGCTGAAGCAGAGACCTGAGTCTTGCGTTCTCAGCTTTCGCCTGCCGAAGTTCCTGACGAAGCGCACGGTTCTTCATCCGCAAGTATTCGATGGTGGCGATCATAACGGAAAACGTAAGGATGATCCCACCTGCAACCGCCGTGAATAACTGCAGGTCTTTCATTCTGCAACCTCCTTAACCGATCTCTCCCGGTAGCCGATGGCCTTCATCACCGGGACGATTTCAATGCCCAGAACTTCGACAAGCTTCCTCAGCTGTCCGATGTTCAATCTCTCCGGGTGAGCAATCCATCTGCCCACCGATGTGTCCGATACGCCAAGCCTGTCGGCAAGTTCCGCTTGCGTGAGATCTTTGTTGACCAACCCGCAGCGGATTGCTTTGCCCAGATCCCGGAAGGCGTATTCCGGGGCGAGCGTCTTAACCCTCGGCATCTTTACACCTCCTCATATTCCAGATCAAAGTCGACCCCAGCCTGCTCAAGCTGTTTTCCCCGCTTCTCAAGCTGCCGCAGATGGTACATGTACTGTCTTCTGCGGTTCTTCCTGCGAATTTCCGCATTCGCAAGCTTCACATGATGGGATTCCTGAAGCCGGGCAATCTCCATCTCCACCTGCTCGTCGGTAAGATACTCGTTTGCCATTTGTTTACCCCTCCTTAATTAGTTCGTTTCCTCCTCACAATCATCCCGGTACAAGTCTTCGATTGAACAGCCGTATGCTTCTGCGACTTTCGGCAGCAAAGCTGCTCGAGGGAGTGTTTTCCCTGTTTCCCACATGCATACGCTTGCTTCCGTGACACCGATTATTTTTGCCGCTAATGCCTGTGTAAGTCCTGCGGCCTTCCTCATCTGCAAGAATCCCATGTTTTTCCCTCCTTTCTCTCTAAGACCTCTTGACTTTCGGTTTAGTTTAGCTTAATATTGGAACTGCCAAGTAACCAAATATCAATTGCAACCGCTAAGTTCAGCAGAGGTTTTTTCGTTTTCTTAAGCTGGGCTTAGTGTACTCCTGTATTGCCAAAATGTCAAGCTAAACTTAATGTTTTTCTTGTTTTTGGCAAGTTGCACAAAGGGAGGCTTAATGTTTTGGATGGTTTGTCGTTTGTGCAAATGATAGAGCAAGAGCTGAAGCAGCGAAATATTTCAAAAGAGGTGTTCTACAAAGAAAGCGGTATTTCAAGCGCAACAATGTCCCAGTGGAGAAAAAACATATATTCTCCATCGAGTGTTGCAATCCGAAAGATAGAGAGCTATCTCGGGATTAAGTTCTCGTTCTCTGCAGAAACAAAAAAAGAGCCTTCCACCGATGACGGTGAAAAGCTCTCTGCTGCCGTATTACAAAACGAAAAAGTTCTACGCGCAATGAATGCGTTTATGCAGGTTCCTCCCGAACTGCAGGATCATCTTCTTGCGACAATCGAAGGTCTCGCAAAAAGTCGCAAATAATACGCTCGGCGTATTCCGCGTCACGGTCAGGGTCATCTGATGCTAATAGCCATTGTGCCAGTTTGGCTTCGGCAGGTGTCATCGGGTGTCACTCTCTTTCTTTTTCCCGCATAATATCAAAAGCGCGTTGTCGCTTTATGTCGAATTTTGCAAGGTGCAATATAATGCGGGGGAGGCCAGCTACCAACTTCCCTCCCCCGCGGTCGCCGGGGTAGGCTGTTTCCAACCTGGGCACAGCTTATCCGAAAAAGCCGTTTTCAGCAATATCACAAATATTCAAAGCCATATCTCGTTCGATAACGGGCATTCGGCGGCATATCATTAGTGATATAGCGGCTATCATCATTAGATCGGAGGCTGTTTATGCCATTTTCAAGAGAGGGTTTGAAGAAAAACCCGTATAATAAGTGCATCATCTGTGAGCGTTTGGGCGAGGATTGCGATGGAGCAAATCTTCTCGTGCAGGACATTCAAAAAATATGCGAATGGGTAGTGATCCGGCAGGACTATCTGCGTATCACGAATGAAGACCTTGCGGAGGCTGCGGGTGTAGCCGTAATCACCGTTGCGCGAATTCGTGCCGCCGCGAAGAGCAAAGAACAAGACCCGGATTTCCGGTTCTCCAATCTACAAAGGGTTGTACGTGCGTTGATTGGCGAAAATCTGGGAACCCATCCTTGCCCTGTTATAGGGAAAGAAGACCCTGTGCTGGTGCAGGAACTGAAGGAGCAGTGCCGGAATCTCAGTGCTGCGCTGGAGCGGAAAGACCGGGAGCGGGAAGAGGCTATCGCAAAGGTCGAGCAGGAAGCTGAGCGGAAAGTGTCATATCTTCTTCGCGCACTGAAGGTGGTGTCAATCGTTGCAGCATCCATCGTCCTTTTAATGATTGCGGCACTTGTGATAGATTTGATGCGGCATGATGTAGGATTCTTCTGGAGGGGATAACTTGAAGATCAAGCCATTGCTCGCCTCCTCTTTGGTCTTATGCCTTTGCTTTGTATGTGCCGTTACGGCTATAGCACATAGCGGCAAGACAGACGGAGATGGTGGACATTACAACAGATCCACAGGCGAGTACCATTGGCATCATGGGTACGGAGAGCATCAGCACGAGGATATGGATGGAGACGTAGATTTGGATTGTCCATATAACTTCGATGATCAAACAGGGGAAAGTAGTGGAGGCTCTTCCAGCGGAGGTTCAACGGATTACAGACCACCTGTATCACCAACACCATATAGGACACCTTTGCCGAGAAACACTCCAACACCAACAGCACCCCCCACGAAACCGCCGGAAACCGTGTCCGCAGAATCGTATGACATCAAGGGAGAATCGAGGCCACCTATGTGGATAATTTACACGCTGTCTGCAACCGTTGTAGTGTTGTCAATTTGGTTGTACCTAAACACAAAAAGTCACAAAGAGACCATCGATAATTACGATAATGAAATAAAAGCATTGGGTGATAAGCACAACGCGAAAACTAACAATCTCATCGAGAAGCATAATGAAGAAGTCCGAGTACTTGCGCAAAGGTCAACTGCAGAAAAGAATTATATCAAAGAAGAGGCAGAGTATAATTACAACAAGCTTAGAAATACACTTGAAACGGAAAACGCTGCAACGATAGAAAAACTGCAACTTTTGATAGATACGACAAAAAACACTCTTGGTGTCCATTATCTAAGCGTTCTGTCTGGTTCTCCGGAAGGACATTATGTAGGCGATGACTTACTGCCAACAAATGGAAAACACGGGAGCCTTCGTTGGGGGAATACTTATACATTCTTTGCTAATGACTTAACGAGTAACACGGCAAGATATCACTCCTGCAACTGTTTGCACAAAGGATACCAAATAAACGCATATACTGTTCATAGGGCGAAAAAGAAATATATACCTTGCAAAGTATGTAATCCAGAACTGCCACCATTAGATTGGGTGAACACATACCGAGCAAACCTGCGACTGATACAAGAAATCAAGAAAATTTCGAAGATCAGCGAGCAAGCTCTATCTTCGACCGGACTACATCCATCACTTTTGAGAGTTAAAGAGTTGCAGGCATTTGCAAATCGGCTTGGGGTATCTTATAACACCGCATATAACATTATGGTTAACGAATACGAAGGACATAAGGAAAAACCAAACAGTAGACCGCAATAAAAAGTGCCCCGCCCGTGCGACCAACACGGACGAGGCGTGTAAATCCAACGGAACGAGGAGGATCTACACGCACAGTGTAGCATCCTTCGCCGGAAAAGGCAAGGAGGATTTGATGAAAGTACCAAAGGCAAGAAAGCTTCCGTCAGGGGCATGGCATGTCCGGGTGATGGTCGATGGAAAATCTGTGTCGATTACCAAGCCGACAGAGAAAGAAGCTATCGCAGCTGCCATGCAGATCAAAGCTGGGAAAGAGGACGGCAGGAAGCACACGCCGAAGACGGTGTCGCGAGCCATCGATGAATACATCGAGTCAAGGCAGAATGTTGTTTCTCCATCTACCATTAAAGGATACCGCATGATTCAAAAGCACAGGTTCCCTGCAATGATGGATAGGCCGATAGCCGACATCACACAGATGCAATGGCAGAAGGCTGTCAACGCAGAGGCACGGGTCTGCTCTGCTAAGACATTAAAGAACGCTTGGTTCTTCGTGTCCTCTGTTATCAGCGAAGCGACAGGAAGGAAGTTTGTTGTTAGACTTCCACAGGTGCTTCAAAACGAACTGCCGTTCTTAACGGCTGAACAAATTCCGGTTTTCATCTCCGCAATGAAGGGACACCAGCACGAGATAGCCGCTCTGCTCGCGCTGTCCAGTTTACGCCGATCGGAATTGCTGGCAGTAAAGTGGCAGGACATTGATTTGGAGAATGGGTGCATCCGCGTTCATGGTGCTGTGGTTCGTGGGGAAGACGGAGAGCTTGTCTATAAAAAAGAAAACAAGAACCTGTCCTCCCGGCGCGTTGTCCCGTTCCTTATTCCACAGCTGAGAGAGGCCGTTCTTGCAGCAGAGAAGCGAGGAGAGTTCGTCATCTCATGCAAGCCGGATGTCATGCTCCCGGCTATCAATAAGGTATGCAGAGAACATGGACTACCGGAGGTCGGAATGCATGGTCTTCGCAGATCATTTGCCTCGCTCGCATATCACCTTGGCATTTCCGAAGAGGTCACCATGAGAGCCGGTGGGTGGTCGGACATCACCACCATGCGCAAGATTTACACCAAAATTTCGGAGGCAGACATCCGGGATCAGGGCAAACGATATGAATCGTTTTTCACTGCCTTGGAATAATTTTTGCAACGCAATTTTGTAACAAAATTTGAAACGCCTTATATACCAACGGATATAAGAGTTTCGCAGTGGGTTCGATTCCCATTATCCGCTCCAAACAAAAAAGTACCGAACATTTCCTGTTCGGTACTTTTTCTTTAACTTTTTAGCCGTTTTCTCCACTTCTGCGCAATATGCCGCAATCTTTATTCGATATTATCCTGCATAAAACAGGAAAT
>JAEIGA010010826.1_pt1 | contig 13835 bp, 26 predicted proteins | sample 9270691 | NCBI WGS metagenome assembly JAEIGA01 (sample SAMN17057246, study PRJNA624740) | gut metagenome | biome: biome; isolation source: fecal sample | host: Bos grunniens | place: China: Xizang | collected 2019 | reverse complement strand
TTCTGTTTCAATCAATCATGATCAACTCTATGCCCAGATAATGCATCTTTTGGATAATGGTGAGAAATACTGGTTTGATGCGGAAGAAACCAAACAGATAATCGAACATAATCGCCAATTCCATGCACAAGCCCCAGCTATGGTCTGCTTTAATGATATGTTCGAGCCGTGTGCTGATGAGAGAGAAGGGCAGTGGCGCAGCACCGCTGAAATTCTTACTCTCTTGCGTAAGCGTTATGGCACAGCACTGAAGAATACTAATATGATTAGTTTCGGAAGATTGCTTGCCAATATGCCAGGTCTGCTTCGCCGCCGAACAGGTAGAGGCACTATGTATCTGGTAAGAGAGCGTTGATACATTATTATATTAAAGTGATTATGCACTACAGATGATTCTTTGGCAAAAGTGACATTGTCATCTATCTGCATTCTATCTGCACGAGAATTAACTCTTTAATTTATAAAATATTATGAGTCTCGTGCAGATGTGCAGATATTTAATAAAATAATCTGTACGTTGACGAAGCGCAAAGGTGAAAACGGAAAGGTAAAAGAGCAAGGGTTAATGTTTAACGTTTAAAGGTTAAGAGTTGATGTTGCCGTCATCGTTAGCGGCACTCAATTTACTCGTTTACTACCAACTCGTCTTCTATCAACTTGTCTACTCGTTTACTGTCAACTCTTCAACTCGTCTTCTATCAACTTGTCTACTCGTCTACAGTCAACTCGTCAACTTGTTTACTATCAACTTGTCTACTCGTTTACTGTCAACTCGTCTACTTGTTTACTATCAACTCGTCAACTTTCATTATTTTCAACTTTTACTGGAGGGAGGTAAAAATTAGAAGTTTGTAAAAAAAATATCAAAAAAAACTTGCAGGAATAAAGAAAATGTATTAATTTTGCAGTGTAAAAGGTGTAGATTGCGCTGGCAAATGCTATCAACTCGCTGAAACAGAACGCTTTAGGAATCCTAAGGTTGGTTCTATTTTTGTGTGTATATATGTAGTCAGGTGTCAAAAATACAACCTTGAATCGAAAATTATTTATATATTATATTTTTAAATTTTAATTGAAATGCCAGGATTAATTGGAAGAAAAATCGGAATGACATCCGTTTTCAGTGCCGACGGTAAGAATGTACCGTGCACTGTCATCGAAGCTGGTCCTTGTGTTGTTACTCAGGTGAAGACTATCGAGAAGGATGGCTACAACGCTATTCAGCTCGGTTTCGCTGAGGCTAAAGAGTCTCGTACTAATAAGCCTATGGCAGGTATCTTCAAGAAGGCTGGTACAACACCTAAGAAGCACTTGGCCGAGTTCAAATTTGAGGAAGAGTACAACCTTGGTGATACAATCACTGTAGATCTCTTCAGCAACGCTTCATTCGTTGATGTTGTAGGTACATCAAAGGGTAAAGGTTTCCAGGGTGTTGTTAAGCGCCACGGCTTTGGTGGTGTAGGTCAGGCAACACATGGTCAGGATGACCGTCTGCGTAAGCCAGGTTCTATTGGCGCCTGCTCATATCCAGCAAAAGTATTCAAAGGAATGCGAATGGGTGGTCATATGGGTAATGAGCGTGTAACAACTCAGAACCTTAAAGTGTTAAAGGTAATTCCAGAGCAGAACCTTATTATTGTTAAGGGCTCAGTAGCTGGATATAATGGTTCAACAGTCTTAATTCAGAAATAATGGAAGTTAACGTATTAAATATTAAAGGTCAGGAGACTGGAAGAAAGGTTACGTTAAACGAATCTATCTTCGGAATTGAGCCTAATGATCATGTGCTTTATCTTGACGTTAAGCAGTATCTCGCTAACCAGCGTCAGGGCACAGCAAAGGCTAAGGAGCGTTCAGAGCACACAGGTTCTACACGTAAGCTCGGTCGTCAGAAGGGCGGCGGTGGTGCACGTCGTGGTGATATCAACTCACCAGTACTCGTAGGTGGTGCTCGTGTGTTTGGTCCACGTCCACGTGACTATCGCTCAAAACTCAACCTTAAGACAAAGATTCTCGCTCGTAAGAGTGCTCTTGCTTACAAGGCTCAGGAGAATGCAATCATTGTAGTTGAGGATTTCAATATCGAGGCTCCAAAAACTAAAGAGATGCTAAACATTGCTAAAAATCTTAAAGTTGACGGCAAGAAGTCTCTCTTTGTTTTGCCAGTTGAGGATAAAAACGTATATTTGTCAACCCGTAACGTGAAGTCAATGAACGTACAGGCAGCTGCAAATATCTATGCATACGGTATCCTTAATGCGGATGTTCTCGTTGTAACAGAGAATTCTCTCCCTGTAATTGAAAATATTTTGAACAAGTAAACTAAAGGAGAACAATAAATATGGCATTCGTAATTAAACCACTGGTCACTGAGAAGATGACACAGATAACCGAAAAGCAACCAAATCGCTACGGTTTTATTGTACGTCCTGAAGCTAACAAGATCGAGATTAAAAAGGAGATCGAAGGACTCTACAATGTTACAGTTGAAGATGTGAATACAATGCGTTATGCTGGTAAGCGTTCTAGCCGCTATACTCGTGCAGGCCTTATCCAGGGACACAAGAGCGCATTTAAGAAAGCTATCGTTACTCTTAAGGAGGGCGACACTATAGATTTTTATAGCAATATTTAATAAGAAATGGCAGTACGTAAATTAAAACCAGTTACTCCTGGTCAAAGACACAAAATTATTGGCACGTTCGAGGATATTACTGCATCCGTGCCAGAGAAGTCTCTCGTTTACGGTAAGCGTAGCACCGGCGGTCGAAACAACACCGGTAAGATGACAGTTCGTTATATGGGCGGTGGTCATAAGCAGAAGTATCGTATTATTGACTTCAAACGAGAGAAAGATGGTGTTCCAGCTGTAGTAAAAACTATCGAGTATGATCCAAACCGTTCAGCTCGCATAGCACTCCTTTTCTACGCTGATGGTGAAAAACGTTACATTATTGCTCCTAATGGACTGAAGGTTGGTGCAACACTTATGTCTGGCGCAGAAGCAGCTCCAGAGGTTGGTAATGCTCTTCCACTTGCAAACATTCCTGTAGGTACGGTGATTCATAACATTGAGCTCCGTCCAGGTCAGGGTGCGCTTTTAGTTCGTTCGGCTGGTAATTTTGCTCAGTTGACATCCCGTGAGGGTCGTTACTGTGTTATTAAGCTTCCTTCAGGCGAGACACGCCAGGTGCTTAGCGCATGTAAGGCAACTGTAGGTTCTGTTGGTAACTCTGACCACGCTCTTGAGCAGTCAGGTAAGGCAGGACGCTCTCGTTGGCTTGGACGTCGTCCACACAACCGTGGTGTTGTAATGAACCCAGTTGATCACCCAATGGGTGGTGGTGAAGGACGTCAGTCTGGTGGACACCCACGCTCACGTAAGGGTCTCTACGCTAAGGGTCTCAAGACACGCGCACCTAAGAAGCTTTCTAATAAGTATATCATTGAGAGAGCTAACAAAAAGTAATAATTAGCAAACTGAGTAAATTATGAGTCGTTCATTAAAAAAAGGTCCATATATCAACGTTTCTCTTGAGAAGAAAATTCTCGCAATGAACGAGAGCGGAAAGAAGAACGTCGTTAAAACATGGGCTAGAGCCTCAATGATCTCACCTGATTTCGTGGGACATACAGTGGCTGTTCATAACGGTAATAAATTTATCCCTGTTTACGTTACAGAAAATATGGTGGGACACAAACTCGGTGAGTTCGCACCAACACGTCGTTTCGGCGGACACGCTGGAAACCGCAAGTAAGCAGGTATAACAATTCAAAACCATAGAAATTAACAATGGGAGCAAGAAAACATATAGCTGCACAAGCAAGAAAAGAAGCCCAGAAGAATCTTTACTTCGCAAAGCTTAAGGGTTGTCCTTCTTCACCACGTAAGATGCGCTACGTTGTAGACATGATTCGTGGAATGGAGGTTAACAGAGCACTCGGAGTTCTGAGATTCTCTAAGAAGCAGGCTGCTGCTAACGTAGAGAAACTTCTGCGTTCTGCAATCGCTAACTGGGAGGTAAAAAATGATCGTAAAGCAGAAGACGGCGAGCTCTATATCTCTAAAGTCTTTGTTGATGAGGGTGTGACAATGAAGCGTATGCGTCCAGCACCACAGGGACGTGGATATCGTATCCGTAAGCGCTCTAACCACGTAACTCTCTTCGTTGATGCTAAAACTAATGATGATAAATAATAAGTATGGGACAGAAAGTTAATCCAATCGCTAACCGACTCGGTATTGTCCGCAGTTGGGATTCAAATTGGTTCGGTGGTAAGAACTTCGGTGACAGCCTCGTAGAGGATATGAAGATCCGTAAGTATCTCAACGAGCGCCTCGCTAAGGCTAGCGTCTCTCGCATAGTTATTGAGCGTACACTTAAGCTTGTCACCATTACAATTTGCACCGCACGTCCAGGCATCGTCATTGGTAAGGGTGGTCAGGATGTTGACAAACTGAAGGAAGAACTCAAGAAACTTTACGACAAAGACATCCAGATCAATATTCATGAGGTAAAGAAACCTGACCTCGATGCCACTATCGTAGCAACTAACCTCGCTCGCCAAATTGAGGGCAAAATCGCTTATCGCCGTGCAATTAAGATGGCAATAGCAAATACAATGCGCGCTGGTGCTGAAGGTATCAAGGTTCAAATCTGTGGCCGTCTTAACGGTGCAGAAATGGCACGCAAGGAAATGCTGAAGGAAGGACGTACTCCACTTCACACATTCCGCGCAGACATCGATTACTGTCAGGCTGAAGCACTTACTAAAGTAGGTATACTTGGTATTAAGGTGTGGATCTGCCGTGGAGAGGTTTATGGTAAGAGAGATGTTACTATGAACTTTACACAGGAAAAGCAGAACAACAGCCGTTCTAACAATCCACGTAATGCTAGAGGCGGTAACCGTAAGAGAAACAATAACCGTTAAAAGTAGAAGTTATCATGTTACAGCCAAAAAGAGTAAAATATAGAAGACCGCAAGATGGTCGTGGCAATAAGGGCAACGCTCACCGTGGCACACAACTTGCATTCGGTTCATTCGGCATAAAGACTCTTGAGTCTAAGTGGCTCGACAGCCGCCAGATTGAGGCAGCACGTGTTGCTATCAATCGCTATATGAACCGTGAAGGACAGGTTTGGATCCGTATCTTCCCTGACAAACCAATCACACGTAAGCCTGCTGACGTACGTATGGGTAAAGGTAAGGGTGATGTTGCTGGATGGGTAGCACCAATTACTCCAGGACGAGTTCTCTTCGAAGTTGAAGGAGTTCCTTTCGCAATCGCTAAAGAGGCTCTCAGACTTGGAGCACAGAAGCTGCCAGTTAAGTGTAAGTTTATTGTAAGACGTGATTACGACAAGAACGCATAATTATGAAGATACAAGAAATTAACAAACTCGAAACCAACGAATTGGTAGAGAAGCTCGAGAACGCAGAGGCTGCACTTCAGCAGATGAAGCTCAACCACGCAATTACTCCACTCGAGAATCCATCTCAGATTAAGGGCGCTCGTCGAGATATTGCACGTATGAAGACTGTACTCCGTCAGAGAGAACTTAATAAATAACAATTATCCAGATGGAAACAAGAAATTTAAGAAAAACAAGACAGGGTGTTGTTATCAGCAACAAGATGGAGAAGTCTATCGTAGTAGCTGCTAAGTTCAAGGAGAAGCACCCTCTATATGGTAAGTTTGTTCAAAAGACAAAGAAATACCACGCACATGATGAGAATAACGAGGCACAGGTAGGTGACACAGTGCTTATCATGGAGACCCGTCCGCTTAGCAAAACAAAGCGATGGAGATTAGTTTCAATAATTGAAAAAGCTAAGTAATTATGATACAGGCAGAATCAAGACTTACAGTATGTGATAACAGCGGTGCACGTGAAGCACTTTGCATCCGTGTTCTTGGTGGTACCAAGCGCCGTTACGCTAGTGTGGGAGACGTTATTGTCGTTTCTGTTAAGAACGTTATCCCATCAAGTGATTTGAAGAAAGGTGCAGTATCTAAGGCTTTAATCGTACGCACAAAGAAGGAAATACGTCGTGCTGATGGTTCTTACATCCGTTTCGATGATAACGCTTGCGTACTGCTTAATAACGCTGGCGAACTTCGCGGTAGCCGTATCTTCGGCCCAGTAGCTCGTGAGCTCCGTGCAGTAAACATGAAAGTCGTTTCTTTGGCACCTGAGGTTCTTTAATTATAAAAAAGTTAAGAAATGACTAAGTTACATATCAAGAAAAACGATACTGTTATTGTTCTGACCGGTGAGGATAAGGGCAAAACAGGTAAGGTGCTCAAAGTTCTCGTAGAGAAACAACGCGCATTCGTTGAGGGTGTGAACATCGTTAAGAAGAGCACAAAGCCAAGTGCAAAGCATCCGCAGGGTGGTATTATAGAGCAGGAAGCTCCTATTCATATCTCTAATCTCAGTCTTATCGATCCTAAGAGCGGAAAGCCAACTCGTATCGCAATCAAAAAGAATGAAGACGGTACAAAGGTTCGTATAGCTAAAAAGTCAGGGGAGGAAATTAAGTAATGAATACAGCACAGTTAAAGAAGGTTTATGCTGAGACTATTGCTCCAGCGCTTCAGAAGCAGTTTAATTACTCTTCTTCAATGGAGATTCCTGTACTCAAGAAAATCGTTGTAAACCAGGGTCTCGGAGATGCTACACAGGATAAGAAACTTATCGACGTAGCTATCAACGAAATCACAGCAATCACAGGTCAGAAGGCAGTAGCAACATATTCTCGTAAGGATATTGCTAACTTCAAACTCCGTAAAAAGATGCCTATCGGTGTTATGGTTACTCTTCGCCGTGAGCAGATGTACGAATTCCTCGAGAAACTCGTACGCGTAGCGCTCCCACGAATCCGTGACTTCAAGGGTATTGAGACAAAGTTTGATGGCCGTGGTAACTATACACTCGGTATTCACGAGCAGATTATCTTCCCTGAGATTAATATTGATAATGTTGACCGCATACAGGGTATGAACATTACTTTCGTTACATCTGCAAAGACTGACGAAGAGGGTTTCGCTCTGCTTAAGGCTTTCGGTCTTCCTTTCAAGAACGCTAAAAACGATTAAGAGATATGGCAAAAGAATCAATGAAGGCACGTGAAGTTAAGCGTGCTAAGCTTGTAGCTCGTTACGCTGAGAAGCGCGCAGCTCTCAAGAAGATTATCGCAACAACTGATGATCTTGCTGAAGCATACGAAGCTGCTCGTAAACTACAAAGCATACCAAAGAATGCCAACCCTATTCGTCTCCACAACCGTTGCAAGGTGACTGGACGTCCAAAGGGTTATATCCGTCAGTTCGGTCTCTCTCGTATCCAGTTCCGTGAGATGGCTTCTGCTGGACTTATTCCTGGAGTAAAGAAGGCAAGCTGGTAATCGAAAAAACTTGAGGATGAGTTTTAACATATATATATGTTTGAATAAATCCTGACAACTTTAAGGTCAATTATTCTCTCCCGCATGGGAGAGAATAGACTATATAATTTTTTGTTTAATATTGTCGGGGTCGGCCCGATTAATTAAAAACTTTTTTAAAATGACAGATCCAATAGCAGATTTTCTGACACGACTCAGAAACGCAATCATGGCACACCACCGTGTTGTAGAGGTGCCTGCGTCAAATCTGAAGAAAGAGATTACAAAGATTCTCTTTGAAAAGGGTTACATCCTTAACTACAAGTTCGTTGAGGACGGACCACAGGGTTCAATCAAGGTTGCCTTGAAGTGGGATCCAACAACAAAGGCTAATGCAATTAAGTGCCTTAAGCGTGTTTCAACTCCAGGTCTTCGTAAGTACACTGGATACAAAGACATGCCGAGAGTAATTAACGGACTTGGTATTGCAATCTTGTCCACATCAAAGGGTGTTATGACTGACAAAGAGGCTGCTGAACTTAAGATCGGCGGTGAGGTTCTTTGCTATGTTTATTAATTAGGAGGTACAGAAATGTCAAGAATAGGTAAATTGCCAATAGTAATTCCTTCAGGCGTAACTGTTAATCTTAATGAAGGTGTAGTAACAGTTAAAGGCCCTAAGGGAGAGATGTCTCAGAAGGTTGACTCTTCTATAATCGTTAAGATTGAGGACGGCCAGATGGTATTAGAAGTAGATGAGAACAGCCCAGTAAACTACAAGCAGCGTAATGCTTTCCACGGTCTCTATCGTTCACTCCTCAACAACATGGTTGTTGGTGTAAGCGAAGGATATCAGAAGGTTCTTGAGCTCGTAGGTGTAGGTTACCGTGTATCTAATCAGGGAAATCTTATTGAGTTCTCACTCGGTTATACTCATCCAATCTTTATCCAGCTTCCAAGCGAGGTTAAGGTAGAAACAAAGTCTGAACGTAATCAGAACCCAATTCTCATCCTCGAGAGCTGTGATAAGCAATTGCTCGGTCTCATCTGCGCTAAGATACGTTCTTTCCGTAAGCCAGAGCCATATAAGGGTAAGGGTATTCTTTTCAAAGGCGAAGTTATTCGTCGTAAGTCTGGTAAGAGTGCTTCAGCGAAGTAATCTAAAACATTAACGATTATGACAATTAAGAAAGTAGAAAGACGAATCAAAATCAAATATAGAATTCGTAAGAATGTAAACGGTACAGCTGAACGTCCACGTCTTAGCGTGTTCCGTAGCAATAAGCAGATCTACGCACAGGTAATCAATGACCTTACAGGCAATACACTCGTAGCAGCTTCTTCTCTCGGACTTGAGGCTATGCCAAAGAAAGAGCAGGCTGCAAAGGTAGGTGCTCTTATTGCTGAGAAGGCATTGGCTTCTGGTATCACATCTGTTGTTTTTGACCGTAACGGATACCTCTATCACGGTCGTGTAAAAGAGCTTGCTGATGCAGCTCGTAATGGTGGACTAAATTTCTAATAAAACAATTATGGCAATTGATAAAGTAAAAGCAAATAGCGAAACAGAGCTCAAGGATAAGCTTGTTGCTATTAATCGCGTTACTAAGGTAACAAAAGGTGGTAGAACCTTCACATTCGCTGCCATCGTTGTTGTTGGTGATGGCAATGGTACTATTGGCTGCGGCCTCGGCAAGGCTGGCGAAGTTACAGCTGCTATCGCTAAGGGCACAGAAGCTGCAAAGAAGAATCTCGTGAAAGTTCCTGTTATCAAGGGTACAATTCCACATGAGATCGAAGTACGCTTCGGTGGTGCTCAGGTGTTCCTGAAACCTGCAGCTGCGGGTACTGGTCTTGTAGCCGGTGGTGCTATGCGTCCTGTACTTGAAAGTGCTGGTGTGACAGATGTTCTCGCAAAGTCAAAGGGTAGCAGTAACCCTCACAACCTCGTGAAGGCTACAATTCTTGCTCTTAGCATGATGCGTGACGCTCGCACTATTGCAAAAGAACGTGGTATCAGTATGGAAAAAGTATTTAAGGGATAAGGAGGACTAATTATGGCAACAATAAAAATTAAGCAGACAAGAAGTAGAATCGGCGCTCCTGCAGACCAGAAGCGTACACTCCAGGCACTTGGTCTTCATAAAATCTCACAGATTGTTGAGCGTGAGGACAATCCTGCTATCCGTGGTATGATTCGTAAGGTTCACCATCTGGTGACAGTTGTTGAATAATTAATCTTTTAAATAGACAATATTATGAAATTAAATAATTTGACTCCAGCTGAGGGTTCTACACATTCACGTCGTCGTATTGGTCGCGGTCCAGGTTCTGGTCTCGGTGGTACTTCTACACGTGGTCACAAGGGTGCTAAGGCTCGTTCTGGTTATAAGCGTAAGATTGGCTTTGAAGGTGGTCAGATGCCACTTCAGCGTCGTCTTCCTAAATTTGGCTTCAAGAATATCAACCACAAGGAGTATCTTGCAATTAATCTTTCAACACTTCAGAGCATTTCTGAGAAGCAGAATGTTACAAAGATTGGTGTTGAGGAGCTTGTAAAGGCTGGTCTTACAAATGGTAAGGAGCTTGTTAAGATTCTGGCTAACGGTCAGCTTACTGTTAAGTTGGATGTTGAAGCTAACGCATTCTCAAAGGCTGCTGAAGAAGCTATTAAGGCAGCAGGTGGTAACACAACAATTATAAAATAATGAAAAAGTTTATTGAGACACTGAAGAACTGTTGGAAAATTGAGGATTTGCGCCAGCGACTCCTTGTTGTCCTGTTGTTCACTGCAATCTATCGTTTCGGTTCATTCGTAGTTCTCCCAGGTATCGATCCTGGTCAGTTAGAGAAGCTGCAGTCACAGACAAGCGGTGGCCTTATGTCACTCCTTGACATGTTCTCAGGTGGTGCGTTTTCCAATGCGTCTATCTTTGCGCTTGGAATTATGCCATATATCTCAGCTTCAATCGTAATGCAGCTTCTTGCTGTTGCTGTACCTTATTTCCAGAAGATGCAGCGTGAAGGCGAGAGCGGACGTAAAAAGATTGCATGGTATACTCGTATACTGACTTTGTTCATTCTTTTATTCCAGGCACCTTCTTATCTCTTCAACTTGAAGATGCAGGCAGAGGGAGCACTCGCTTCAGGAATTTCATGGCAGGTATTCATGATACCTGCAGCAATAATTCTTGCAGCTGGTAGTATGTTCATCCTCTGGCTTGGCGAACGTATTACAGACAAGGGTATCGGTAATGGTGTTTCTATTATTATCATGCTCGGTATTATTGCTCGTCTGCCACAAGCATTCATTCAGGAGGTAACTTCACGTTTCACTGCTATCTCTGGTGGTGGTATTGTGATGTTCATCGTTGAGATTCTTATACTTTATGCTGTTGTATGTGCGGCGATACTTCTCACACAGGGTGTACGTCGTGTTCCAGTACAATATGCTAAACGTGTAGAGGGAAATGGAAAACGTATGGTTGGCGGTGCTCGTCAGTATATACCGCTGAAGGTTTTCGCTGCAAATGTTATGCCTATCATCTTTGCTCAGGCATTGATGTTTATCCCTATAACAGTTGCTGGACTTTCTGCATCTGGCAGTTCTCCAATCCTGCAGCAGCTAATGGACAATGGAAGTTTTCTTTATAATGCTATTTTCGTAACTCTCATTATAGCATTTACATACTTCTATACAGCAATCACTCTTAATCCTACACAGATGGCAGAGGATATGAAACGTAATAACGGTTTCATTCCAGGAATCAAGCCAGGTCATGATACAGCAGAATTCATTGATGTTATTGTGACACGTCTTACACTTCCAGGATCTCTCTTTATAGCATTTATTGCTGTAATGCCAGCTCTTGCAGGATTACTGAATGTTCAGCAGGAATTTGCACAGTTCTTTGGAGGCACATCACTTCTCATTCTTGTAGGTGTTGTCATTGACACACTTCAGCAGATTGAGTCACACTTGATGATGCGTCATTACGAAGGAGTGTTGAAGAGTGGACGTACACGTAATGGTGGCGTTTCTGCCTATTAAAATTCTCTTATGAAGATTTTTCTCAAGACTGAGGAAGAAATACAACTCATGCGAGCGGCTAATCAACTTGTTGGTCAGACCCTCGCTGAGTTATTCAAGTATATCAAGCCTGGAGTAAGCACGGGTCACTTAGATAAAATTGCTGAGCAGTTTATACGTGACAATAATGCTATTCCAACTTTTAAGGGATTTCCTAATCCATATGGCAGTCCTTTTCCTGCATCAATATGCACGTCGGTAAATGCATGTGTCGTACACGGCATACCTTCTGATAAGCAGATTCTGCAAGAAGGCGATATCGTCTCTATTGATTGTGGCGTGAAACTTGAAGGTTTCTGCGGAGATTCAGCTTACACATTTTGTGTTGGCGAAGTTTCTCCTCAAGTAAAACAGCTTCTCAAAGTTACGAAGGAGTCTCTATACAAAGCAATTGAAGTTGCGATTACTGGCAAACGCGTAGGAGATATAGGATATACAGTTCAGGAATATTGCGAATCCTATGGATACGGAATCGTTCGTGAATTGACTGGTCACGGCATTGGACGTGATATGCATGAAGATCCATGTATTCCTAATTATGGTAAGCGTAACAACGGTGCATTGTTAAAGAACGGAATGTGCTTATCTATTGAACCTATGGTTACAATGGGACAGCGTCAGATTGGAATGTTATCAGACCAATGGAGCATAGTTGCTATTGACGGTAAGCCCGCTGCGCATTTTGAACATACAATTGCTGTTCGTAATGGACAGTCTGAGATATTATCATCATTTCAAGAAATAGAACGTTTAGAAGGAGAAATCTACTGATTATGGCAAAACAATCAGCAATAGAACAGGACGGCACAATTGTCGAGGCTCTCTCAAATGCAATGTTCCGAGTTGAACTCGAGAATGGTTGTCCTATTACTGCTCACATTTCTGGTAAGATGCGTATGCATTACATTAAGATTTTACCTGGAGACAAGGTAAAGATTGAGATGAGCCCATATGACCTTACCAAGGGTAGAATAGTGTTCAGATACAAATAAGGAAACTCAATTACACATATCAAAATGAAGACAAGAGCATCTTTAAAGAAGCGTACTCCTGACTGTAAGATTGTACGTCGCAAGGGACGTCTTTTTCTTATCAATAAGAAGAATCCTAAGTTCAAGACTCGTCAGGGATAATTTTTAAGAAATCTAAAAGATTTGCATTTAATGTTAATTCTTGCCGATAATTCAGAAGTTTGCAGTAACTTTGCACTTCCGAATTTTCGGTAAGACTTAATGTGTAACATTATTTATTTAATTTATTAACAATGGCAATAAGAATTGTTGGAGTAGATTTGCCCCAGAATAAGCGTGGCGAAATCGCATTGACTTATATCTATGGTATAGGTCGAAGTAGTTCAGCAAAGATATTGGACAAGGCAGGTGTAAGCCGTGACCTGAAAGTTAACGAATGGAGTGACGATCAGGCAGCTAAAATCCGTGAAATTATCGGCGCTGAATTCAAGGTAGAAGGTGATCTCCGTTCTGAGATCCAGTTGAACATCAAGCGACTGATGGATATTGGTTGTTATCGTGGTGTACGTCATCGTAATGGTCTCCCTGTTCGTGGACAGAGCACAAAGAATAACGCTCGTACTCGTAAGGGTAAGAAGAAGACTGTTGCAAATAAGAAGAAGGCCACAAAGTAATTAGGAATTAAGAATTAGGAATTAAGAATTAAAACGTTTTGTTATTCTTTCTCAATTCGAGATTTTGAATTACATTACTTTAAAATTAAACAAAGGTCATGGCAAAGAAAACAGTTACTAAGAAAAGAAATGTTCGCGTTGATGCCGTAGGTCAGCTTCACGTACATAGTTCTTTCAATAATATCATTGTTACACTTGCGAACTCAGAGGGCCAGGTTATCTCTTGGTCATCAGCAGGTAAGATGGGTTTCCGTGGTTCTAAGAAGAACACTCCTTACGCAGCACAGATGGCTGCAGAGGATTGCGCTAAGGTAGCATTCGATCTTGGTCTTCGTAAGGTTAAGGCTTACGTAAAGGGTCCAGGTAATGGTCGTGAGTCTGCAATCCGTGCTTGTCACTCTTGTGGTATTGCAGTTACAGAGATTATCGATGTTACTCCACTTCCACACAACGGATGTCGTCCTCCAAAGCGTCGTCGCGTGTAATGTCTTTTAGCATAGGCTTTTATGCTTTATGTTACAAAAATAATAAAACAACAATAATTATTTAATTAGCATTATGGCTAGATATACAGGTCCGAAATCAAGAATTGACCGTCGTTTTGGTGAAACCATCCTCGGTACAGAAAAAGTTTTGTCCAAGAGAAACTTCGCTCCTGGACAGCATGGCCACGATCGTCGCAGAAAGCAGTCTGAGTACGGTGTCATG
>JAEIGA010010825.1_pt1 | contig 13835 bp, 17 predicted proteins | sample 9270691 | NCBI WGS metagenome assembly JAEIGA01 (sample SAMN17057246, study PRJNA624740) | gut metagenome | biome: biome; isolation source: fecal sample | host: Bos grunniens | place: China: Xizang | collected 2019 | reverse complement strand
TGCGCGGACCCCGGTCGAGGATCCCGAAACCCAGAAACCGCAAAGCTCTGGGTATTTTTCAGGCCAAAACTGGACATTTTGACTTGCGGTAAAATTAAATATAATGGACGGAATTTTCTTTTCGTTTAATTATTTTAGAAAGGAGAAATCTATTATGTTTAGTATAGTTTCTACAGGAGGTCATACAGCATATAACCTTCAACATTTTGTAATTGATACCGCCGCTGAAATGGCAGATCTTCCAATTGATGTACATGTGGGTAGCACTGTTTTTATTATTGAGAATTCTAAGTATTATATGCTTAATAATAAGAAAGAATGGGTAAGAGTATTGTTAGGCTCTGGTATTGCTTCAGACTCTACTTTAATTTATGATGGTGGAGAATTATCTTCTGGAAATGCCTCATATGACGGTGGAGAGCTAATTTAAACTTAATGGTAGGTGAAAATTATGGGACAACAACAATCAATAAACACAATATTTAAGTTTAAAAGATCCACTGCCGCAAATTGGGTTGAAAAAAATCCAGTTTTAGAGCGAGGAGAACCAGGTTTTGAAATTGATACTGGATTATTAAAAATCGGTAATGGAATAAGCCCTTGGACCGAACTTAAATACGTTGGAACTCAAAAATCAGAAATTGAAAGTCAAATCAATGACTCAATTAATGATTTTGCTCAAAAAATATCTCAAGACGGAACAGTTAACACTTTTAAAGAACTTGTTGATTATGCGGCAGAACATGATTTAGATTATGTTTCTCTTTTGGATGATGTCGAAGTTTTATTTAGTTTAAATGAAGCTCAAGGCAAAGAAATTGCTGATAATTTCCAAGCGGCTAAAGAATACACCGATCAAAAAACCCAAGTTCAAATTCGTATTTGGGAGGACGATGATTAATGAATATTTATTTAAATGGAATGAGAGTTAATCTTAATTTAAATGGTAGTTCTTTTGTTTTAAATATTCCTTCAGACAAAGCTCCTTCTACGGAAGGGGTAAAAATGTTCTCGAGCGATAATTTTATTTTAAAAGATTCGAATAATTTATATATAATACCAAAGGAAGGTGAATGATTATGGCGAATGAATATAAACTTTCCTATACCGCTTAGGAAATTGATGAAAAATTGGGTCAAATAAGCACTCCTGATTGGGAGCAAAATGACCCACAAGGCGAAGGTTATATTAAAAATAAACCATTTGGTATAGAATCTACGGGTATTAAGACATTTGATAATTTAATCGATAATGAGCCTCACACATATAATGAAAATATGAAGCTTTATTTGGGGCATTCATATAAAGTAACTTTTACACTAAATGACGACTCTGAGATACCAGTAGAGATAATAGCTACAGACGGTAGTTCAGTAGGATGTCCAGTTTCAGAAGCTCAAGTACTTATGTATACAAGCGGAGAAACTTTATTTGCACTTGTAACAAACAGTTTTATAAATAGCGATCAGGATTGGGAATTTAATACCGAGACACTCACTATAATTAGCAGTGGCATTAAATCGGTTACAATCGAGACTATAAATAAAAAAATGATAGACCATTGTTATATTATTGATGACAATAATCGTACAGGAACTATACGAAAATCTCAAATCGGTTCAGGATTTAAATTGCCAGAAGAATATGGATCTGAATATGGATATATATACGGAACTTATTCGGATGATAAATATCTTTACTATTTAATTACTTTCGTTTCTTATAATTCAGAAGATATTATTGCAATAATAGATCCAAATGACTTAGATAATATAGTTGACTACTATAAAATAGGTAAAACAGATTATGAAGGACTTGTTGGTTTGCATAATAATCTCTACATTATATCTCATGATTCATCTAACAATGTATCGCTCAAGATTTTTAATACGAAAAGTCGCGAAATTACCACTATTGAGAATGAAGATATTATCAATGCAGATCTTCTACCAGAGAGAGCAGCTCCAATTTGTATTAAAAATAATAAAATTTATATTTTTGCAGCAGATGATAATCAGGATGATTTATCAAATGTATTCACATTAGATATTATATCACATAATGTTGAAAAGATACTTAGTAACGGTCCAACACTTGATATAGGTGAAAGTAGTGCTGCAGTTGGAGATAAGGTTTATTTCTTAGGTGGTTATGATACTGATGATGACCCTATTAAGAGAATACTTGTATATGATATCACAACAAACTCTTTTGAAACATTATCTACCGAACTATATGTAGGTGTTTATAGTACTAATGCGGCTGTTATTGGAGATACAATTATCATTGCTGGTGGTTGCACCACTGGCAAATCTTCTGGTGATGTTGATACCATACAAGAATACAATACTAAAACAAATACAGTTACCGTACCAGATCTCGAATGTCATAGTAATAATGCATATAGTGTTGTGTCATGCAATAATATTTTATATCTATACGACACAACAATCAATAATGGCAACTACGGCTTAAAAGAAATACAAGCTATTGAATATCAGTTTGACTGTTCGGTTTTAGACATGATGCCAACTTTAGATATTGCAGAAAATCCAACAAACACTAAACTTCCTACAGCTAAAGCTGTTGCAGATTATATAGATACTGTTGCAGATTATATAACCAGTGAAGTTTCAAGAGAAATTGAAGATGTTAAAAATTTAATTCCAGAGTAGGTTCAAGTTAATTTTGACGAAAATGATTCAACCTCTAAAGCATATATTCAAAATAGACCTTTCTATTCAATAAAAGACGCAATATCAGTAACAGAAACTTTCTATGACTCATTAAATGGTGACCCTACAGTTGATTACGTAGAAAGAGAAGAGTTTGATAGTCTACAAGCCGTGTTAACACCAAGCACATCAGTTCAGCAACAATTTAAAGAGGGAGCTGAAATAACTTATACGCTTGAGTTATTATATGACCTTAGTGGCGATGGTAGCGTAGGTTCTGATACTCATACTGGAATTGTGCAAAAATACTCCGATGATCTACTTTACGTTGGAGATGCTTGGTTAGTTGACTAGACTCACCCAGCTTAGAGTGAGCCTTGGTATTGTATTACATATAATATAAATACTAATGAAATTACAATATATGTTTATACTATACGCTTTGGTGCTTATTCTGGAGCAAATGTAACTTTATCAAGCACATATGTAGCAGACGAAGTTAAACAATTAGACTCAAAATACATTCCAGATTATGTTTCAAGAACAGATATGATGGCATATGTAGCAGAACAAATTGCTTTATTAAAAGCAGAATTACAAGGAACGTAAAAAGGAAGAAGAAATTCTTAACTGGTTAGTTAATAAACAATAATAATTTAGAAGAGAGCTAATTATAGCTCTCTTCTTTAAATATATAAATAAGGAGGACTGAGTAGATTGCAAATAGAAAATTTACAAACTCTAAAAATAAACAAGCTCTCTCAAGAATAGTATGACAGAGAAAAAGAGGCTGGTAATTTAGATCCTACTGCTCTTTATCTTACTCCAACAGACACAACTGATTTTGACAATTTAAAAGCAGCTGTTGATGCTCACTTGGCAGATACTGAAACTAATCCTCACGATGTTGGATTAGACGATCTTGCGGGAATTAATGTAAATGAAAATGAAGTAAATACTTTATCAGGTATTAAAAGCAATGTTCAAGACTAGTTAGATAGCTTGCTTAATAATGCTGAAGAACATAAAGCAAGTAGCGATCAATCATTCTTAAACGCAAATAGCCGAATGGACGATATTGAAGAGTCAATTGCCGAAACTAATGCGGCCTTTGAGACTCACAAAGAAGATAATGTGGCAAGTTTTGTTGCGGTTAACGCAGATATCGAAAATCTTGAAATTTCTCTTTCAAACACAGATAATGTAATAACTCAACATAAAAGTGAGTCTACAACTAGTTTCTCAGAGGTTAGAGATGATATTGAAGAATTAACTCAACAATTAGCAAATCAAGGAACTACTCTTACCAACGCTATTAGTTCGGCTAAACAAGAATTGTCTGCGGCCGATACATAGAATCTCGCAACATTAACCAAGCACTCAGACGATAATAAAGCTGCCGCAATCAGCGCCGCAGGAAGCTATACTGATACAAAAGTTGCAGAGGTATCAAATGCTTTAAATGCTCATAAAACTGCCTCTGATACAGAGATAGCTACCATAAAAGCAAATCTTACTAGTGGAGACAACGCGACTCTTAATGCCGCAAAAGGAGATACAACTACTCAAATTACAGCTCACAACGAAGATAAAGAAGCGCATGACGATATTAGAGAATTAATCGAAGGATTAACTTCAAGATTAAATGCGGTTGCTAATAGCACTGACACAGAATTAGACCAATTACAAGAAATTGTTACTTATATTAAATCTAATAAATCTCTTATTGATTCTATTACTACTTCTAAAATAAATGTAAGTGATATTGTTGATGCTCTTACAAGTACAAGCACTTCTAAAGTTTTATCAGCAAATCAAGGTAATGTGTTAAAAGGATTAATCGATTCTTTAACAAATGTAGTATCTGGAAAAAGTCCAATTGGACATGACCACGACGGTGCTGATATTACAAGAGGAACCATAGACAGAGCTAGATTACCCGAAGGCTCTACAACCGCCAAGGGTATTATATAGCTCACTGATAGCATTTCAAGCACATCTACTTCAACTGCAGCAACCCCAAACAGCGTTAAAACCGCATATGATTTAGCTAATTCGGCAAAAAGCACTGCCAATAGCGCAAATAAATTAAACGCAAATAATGGTTCAGCTATTCAACCAGTATATTTTAAAGACGGTGTTCCAGTAGTTACAACCCATAAATTAGAAGCTAGTGTTCCAAGTAATGCTGTATTTACTGATACAGATACAAAAGTTACATCAGTAGATAATCACTACACCCCAGCAAAGAATGATAATTCTGAGATAAAAGTTAGCGCTAGTGGAGCAACTTCAACTGCGGCCTGGGATTCAACAAACCTAGTAACCGGCGTAAATCTTCAAAGGGACACTAAAGGGCACGTAACCGGAGTAACATTAAATTCTGTAAAAATGCCCACCAGTCCTGGATATACATTGGAATACTTTGGAATATCAGCTTCAGCAACGGAACTCAATTATACAGATGGGGTTACAAGCAATATTCAAACTCAATTAAATGGCAAATCAAACACAAACCATACTCATAACTATGCAGGCTCTAGTTCAGCTGGCGGAGCAGCAACCAGCGCTAATAAATTAAATGCACCATCAATAAGTACTACAGCGAATACAACCTACACTATTGATACTTATTTAGCATTAGTTAAAGGTACTCTCCCTCTTGGGACACAAGGGTATTACACCTGGAAACACACTTGGAGTTATGCAGGACATGGATTGTTAAGTGCAACTATTGGTAGTACGACTCATAAGATTCAATTAGCAGGAGCACACTGCGAATTTATTGGATCAGATGCTGGTGAGTATGTGCTTAAAATTACTACTGCTACTACTTCTGGAACTACAGGAGCAGACTTTGTTACTGGTGCAACTTATCAATACAATTATCATGGAAGCGGCTATACACCAACTTGGACAATAGATAATTCTATTGTTGGACTTAGTGTAAATGGTAGAACTATTACTTATACTAAAAATGATGGTACGACTAATACAATTACTACACAAGATACCAACACAACTTATGGTGTAGTTTCCACTACCGCTAATGGTCTTGCTCCTAAGCTCGATGGTAGCACTACAAAATTCTTACGAGGCGACGGTACATGGGCAACGCCTACAGATAATAATACTGATACAAAAGTTACTAGTGCGGCTCGAACAGATACTACAAGAATCTACTTGACAGGATCTGCTGGAGCAGAAACCAACACTCAAAAATACGACTCTAATGTTTATGTTGATTCTACAGCGGGTCGCTTGGCCGCAACTTCATTCAAAATAGGCGGAGGCTGTAACTTAGTATATGATAGTACAAATAAATGTGTAAGTTTCCAATTCTGATAAGGAGTGAAGAGTAATGAGTTTACAACTATGGCTTCCTTTAAATGGAGACTATGAAAATCAAGGTTTGTCAGATATTGAAATGACCTGCGCCGCTCCCTCGTGGAGCGACGCGGGGAAAATTGGTAAATGTGCCAATTTTAATGGGTCAACTAATAATATGATATATAGCAACACAACTAAATTTAATTATGTCGATAATGTTAGTTTTGCTTTATGGTTATATCATACTGGAGTAGGTGGCTATGCATTTACTAATGGTAGAGCAGATATGGGTGGATATGGATATGGTATTCGAATAGTGTCTAGCACTCAAATAGGAGTTTGGTTTGGCTCTCATTGTGCAACTGTTAATTGCTCAGCAAACACTTGGCATCATGTTGTGGGTGTAATGGAAAGCGAATGGTTCCATGTATATATCGATGGAGCATTAAAATATAGCACAACCGGCTTATCAAAGCCAACCTATAGCGATGGAAACGGTGTGGGTTTAGGAGGTTTTAAGTATGTCTCAGGAAATCTCTATCCTTTTTCGGGTAAAATAAATGATTTTCGTATTTACGACCACGCATTATCACCAAAAGAAGTTAAAGAAATTTCTAAAGGTTTAGTATTACATTATCCTTTAAATAACAATGGTATGGGTTGTAAAAACTATATTAAAGATTCTTATTATGTAAAACCTACTATATGTGCTTGGGGAAATAGTACATATGCACGAACTCAAGTGGAAATAGATGATGAATATTTTACAGGCACTTTTTGGAAATTTACTCGCGGAGCTTCTGGATCAGGAGATGTTAGAATAGGGTGGGGAGAATCAAGAATACCGATTGATCCGAACATATATAATGATAACCCATTACAGTTCTCAATTTGGGTAAAATCTACCACTGGAACCGCTTTAACAGTATATTCAGCTAGAATGAGTGATCAAGAACATTCTAGTATGGGAACTTTTAATATTCCCGCAAATAAATGGACCAAAGTTGAATGCTCTCGAACTTTCTTGTCAAGTAGTAGTGCCGCAAATGTAAATGAGTTAGAGATATATCTTCATATTTCTTATAACACCGACGCCGTTTTTGCTAAAGCGAAATTAGAAGTGGCAGATAGGCCAACTCCGTGGTGTCCTAATGAAGCTGATGAATTATATTCTCAACTTGGCATGGACGAAAATATTGAGTATGATACAAGTGGGTATAGAAATAATGGAACTAAAATTGGAATTTTAGATTATGAAAGTAGTTCTCCAAGATACAACGTTTCTTCTTATTTTAATGGAATTAATTCTGGTATTTATAAAATTCCTACTTGTCTAAATTCAACTTCAAGTGATTTTACAATTTCTTTTTGGTATAAACCTTCTGTTGTTTCAAATGGTGCAATAATAAATTGTCGTAACATGGTAGGTGAAGGAGTTTCTATATTCTGGGTCAATCAACAATTAAGATTCGACACTGGTGTAGATGCTCAATGGTCAACTGGCAAAACTTTACAATTAAATACTTGGTATCATATTGTATTTACAAGAAACAGTTCTTATAAAAAACTTTATGTTAATGGACAAATATATAATAGTTCTACGATTGTGGGTTATTTAACTACTTTGGGTAAATATATGAGTATAGGTATTTCATCTTCTGATGATGGACTTAGCGATGTTAACCCATTACCTGGTAATCTTTCAGATTTCCGTATCTATTCAACTTGTCTTTCAGATTCTGACACCCAAGAGCTCTATAATAAACCAATCTCAATAGATAACCAAGGTAATATGTTTGCGGTCGAGGCGATCGAGGAAACCTCATCCGGACCGCAATTCTCTCAGAGCGGCATCGTAAAAGCAGATACTATTAGTAGATGCTTATATAACTATTTTACTTATGATGGCCCAATGTATACTGGAATTCAACAAAATGTAGATATTACTAAATTACCTGAAAATAATGGACTTAAATTAACTTGTAATTCTGCGGTCACTTCAAGAATTATTCTTCATAGAATGCAAAATTTAATGTTTAACGGTGCAAGTGGCGATTTTAAAGTAGAATTTGACGCTTGGGCGACTGCTCCTACTAATATTATTTGTGATATATGTGATAAAGAATTTGGATCATTTGATTTAACCACAAATAAACAACATTTTTCAGGTATTGCACAAGGTGTAAATGCATATAACACCAGTGCTACTCCATATAATGGATTTTTTGATATCGAAAATAGATCTTTACCATTAGGCACAGAAATTTATATAACAAATATAGTAATAACTAAAAATACTCCAAAGAGTATAGGAAGTAACTATATAGTTATGGATGATATAATTGAATATTAATTAAATAGGTCGCAAGGCCTATTTAATTAAATCAATTTAAAATAATTTTCAATATTTATGTAAAATAAAAAATAGAAAAAGGAGGAAAGTAATATGAAAGAAATTAAAGGTTTTAAATTTCCAACTATTACCGAAGAAGAGTTAGAGAATCTTCCAGAGGAATTAAAAAAGTTTATTAAATTTCCTAATGAAAAATCAACTACTCATAAAACAACCGTAGTTAACTCTTCTAATCGACAACTTAATATTTTAAAAAACAGATTGTCATCAACCGATTATAAAATTATAAAATGCTATGAATATAGTTTGAATGGCTTAGATATTCCCTATGACATTGTTGCTCTTCATCAAGAAAGAGAAGAGTTAAGAAATCAAATTCGTAAATTGGAGAAAGGAGAGTAATCTAAATGGCATATTTTAATAATTTAACGGTTGGAGGAACTACAAGATTCCTTCAGGATGTAAAGTGGCCGGGTTTAAAAAGTTCTGTTGATGAATTAAACTATCTTCACACTGAAAAAATAGTTTCTGATGGTTTTTTTATTGACTTTACAACAGGGGAAAGTGCCGCAATTGATGGTTTTATTAATCTTTATTCTAAAAGCCTGGGATTAAAAGTTGGTAATAGTTACACTGTAACAATGATAGAAGATGATGGAACTGTTTTTACTGAAACTATAGTTGCTGCAGATGGAACAAGCGCACTAGGAGTATCTGGATCTGTTTACTTAGATTCTTATGAAATGGATGATGTAATTTTTATAGATAACGCACATTTAGATTATGCTACCGAAAATCTCACATCAGGAGGATGTTGTTGGGTAGACTTAAGTGATTTTAGCTTAATTAGTATAAAAATTGAAGGCGAAGATAAAAATGGTAATAAGCTTACCCAAGAGCAATTAGTGCCTAATACTATCCCCCAGAGAAATGTTGATTTATATGAAGCTCACAATCCCCAAGTTTATTATGAAGAAGCGACAGACCAAATTACTTTTACTCGAGAAAATATGGTTGTAGCAGACGGATAGTATTTTGGATATATGCCAGGAGGTAGTTTAGGATTAATCCCTGGAGAAACCTATACATTATCTTTGTTAAATGTAGACACTTCGGAGGAAGAATCTTTAGAAGTGGTATGTACCTATTGGGAGGTTGTTTCAGACCCTATAACAGAAGCAACGTTACAAGTGCCTGCCCTACTATATTCAAGTGACATACCTTATGTAGCAGATAATCTTAGAATAATGAGTGTGGGCGCCTCAGACGACTGTTCTTTAGCAGCAACAGAAAATAAATAGGATTAGGGATGGATATTTCTTACTGGGTTAATTGGCACCGATGACAATGTTGAAATAACCATTTATGGGCCTGGAATAAAACAACGACTTTATTGTAATACACTTCTTCCCGCGAGTATCACCGGTACCGCCAACCATCTTCAAGGATTGAAGTTGACAGGATATCAACTCGCTGAAAAACTTGATAATATAGTAGGTTAGCCTGGAACAAGTATGGGTGCAGAAATATTTAATGATTCAGATAATATCGCTTCAGACTCGTGGTCTCATGCAGAAGGACTTAGCACAACCGCAAGTGGCTATGTTTCTCATGCGGAAGGAAGTGGCAGTGTCGCTAGTGGAAATTATTCACATGCTGAAGGAGGTTCGCACGCAGGAGGATATCATGATCATGCTGAGGGCACTAGTGAAACAATAGCATATACTAGCTACACATCAGACGGCTCCAGGCATGCTGAAGGATATTAGTGTGTTGCAGGATCAAGCTCTGATAACAGTATCGGGGCTCATGCGGAAGGACGTCTTACTACAGCTATAGGACTAGGAGCTTCTTCACATGGTGACTTAACTACAGCTCAAGGAACAGCTCAAGCTGTTTTTGGTAGATGTAATGTAATTTATGCAGGATAGACTTGGTCTTATGGATCTGATGATACACTTTTTATAATAGGTAATGGTCAAAGATATAGTGGTAATAGCTCTAATGTAGGTACAAGATCTAATGCTTTTCGTGTAACAGCCGCAGGCGACGTAATGGGAACTAAAGCTTTTACCGCTTCAGGAGCTGACTATGCTGAATATTATGAATGGTTTGATGGTAACCCAAATAATGAAGATAGACGAGGTAGATTTGTAACTTTTGCTGAGGGAAATAAAATCAAAATTGCTAACAGTTCTGATGATTACATTCTTGGAGTAATCTCAGCAAATCCTTCTATTGTAGGTAACGGGTATACTGATAACTGGCAAGGAATGTATCTTACTGACATTTATGGAGAAAAAATTACCAAAATAGTAGAAGTGCCTGAAGAAAAAATCTTTGACGAAGATGGAAACTTAGTTGATACAAAACCAGCTTACTCTTATACTGATTTTATAATTAATCCTGACTATAATCCAGATCAAAAGTATATAGGTAGAAATGAGCGTCAAGAGTGGGGTATTGTAGGAACTCATGGACAATTAGTTGTTATTGATAATGGTTCTTGTCAGATAAATGAATATTGTAAAGTAGCAAATAATGGTACCGCAATATATTCTGAAGAAAAAACAGAATATAGAGTTGTCGAAAGACTCGATGATACACATATTAGAATTGTTATAAAATAATTTTTAGGCAGGGTAGGTGAAAACCTACCCTTTTCTTTTTTGTTTAATTTAATTAAAACAAATTCCAATATTTTTGGAAAGAAATTTTTTCGTTTGAAAAATTAAAATAAAAAGAAAGGAGCTAAATCCATTATGAAGTTAGAAAATTTATCTGCGTTAACTATTCATAGATTAACCAAAGAACAATATAAATTAGTTGTTGATAACAATAAAGTTGATCCTTATGCTCTATATCTAACTCCAGAAGAAGAATTAGATATAATCCAATCTATAGATGACAATTCAAAAAGTACTCAAATTCCTTCTGCTACGGCAGCAAAAAGTTATGTAGATAATAAGATTACAAAATTAATTGCTGATGCACCAGAGCAGTTAGATACTTTAAATGAGTTGGCTTAGGCTCTTGGAAAAGATGAAAATTTCTCAACCACTATCCTCAATAAATTAAAAGACAAAGCTGACAAAACAGACTTAACAACTGTAGCTAAAGATTTAGATACAGCCGAAGCTAATATAATAACAGCTAATGGGGAAATATCAACTTTAAAAACTACCTCAGATAATCTTACCACTCAAATAAGTGAATTAAGTAGCAATAAAGTCGACAAAACCACATATAATGAAAAAATATCAGAAGTTGAAAACTCAATTAAAGATTTATAGGATAATCGAGTTGATGTTGGAGACTTTAATGACGTATCAACAGAGCTTAACAAGGTCAAAGAGACGGTAGCTTTAAAAGCGAACACAAATGAAGTTAATTTAGCTTTAAATAACAAAGTAAATACTTCAGCAATAACAGAAACAATTAATGACAAGTCTACTAAAGATTAGATTCCAACAGCTAAAGCAACTTATGAGACAATTATAAATTATACAACAATACCAAGTCATACTAGTCCTAATTTCTGGGAGCTTGCGGATAGTTGGCATTTTATATCAGGATCTCTTAAAATTACTTCAGAAAGCTCTATCGCATTTGATAAAAAAACCCCCATGCTTAAACAAGGAAATAATTTTACATGTTGGGATTCCAATGGTGGCATCGTCGTAGGTGAGTCAAATGGAACTCAAGGAACCTTTACTCGATACACAATTATAACAGATTTCCCTGAAGATACAACACCTTCGAGTGGCGCAATCCCTACCGCACAAGCAGTTCTCTCACTACTCGAAGACTATGAACCAGTAACACCAGACTGGGAAGCTGAAGAGGGTGAACCAGGGTATATAGCAAACAAACCTTTTGAAACCACTTCTTCTGGTAGTAGCACTCCAGATATACTTATAGATGAATCTACTGTTACAAAAAAAGAAGAAGACGTTATTAATGGCTATACAATAGTAGAGTCATGGGCCCAAACAGATGTTGTTATTACTTCTGGGCAAGAATATACCATAATTTACACAACATATGATGGAGAAGAAATTACTGCAAAAGCGACAGCAAAAACTGGTCAAGAGCTAGGCTACGATTCAGACCATCCGATGGCAGATGTTGTGATTTTATCAGACTCTATAGGCGGTTTAGCAGGATATACTTCTTCTGAATATTTTATTTGTAACTATTCAGATCTTTATTCTAAAATTGAAATTTATGTTGGAGAACCTAGCGGGACTACAAAAATTCAATATCAATACATTGAAACTGTAAATGAAATTACCGAATCAACAGGAGAAGAAGAAATTCCTACTGTTCAAGCTATTCGAGATTTTATCCGATAGGAAATAGAAAATTCACTTTATATAGATGAGGAGGATTACGTATAATGGCTAAAATAACTTATCCTCAACTTGTAAAAAATATTGCTGATGCTTATAGACTTGGAACCGGATTCACTGAGTAGATCGCAGTAAGCGAACTAAGTGATAAGATTTATGAAGCAATTAGTAAGCAATCTTTTCAATTTAAATCAATTAAATTTAATACTGATAATACAGCAACTTTAACTGACAAAGATAATGTAGAGCACACTATGGAATGTACTTATGACACAGATGGCAAACTCACTATCATCTCATTAGATGATAGAAATATTTCAATTACCTATGATGGTGATGAACTAAAACGTATTAGCTACATTTCTGTAGATCTAAAGAATGCTCCTACAAATTCTTAAGTTGGGAGTGAAATAAAATATGTCTAATATAGATTTTCAAAACGGTTTCGCCGCAGGATATGCTGTAGGCGTAAACAATTTAAATATTGAACTAACAAGTTAGAGGGATACCGAAGCAAATTGGAAAGCTCTTAACCCAATAGTTCCAAAAGGAAATTGGGCTATAGTTGAAATGTCTAATGGATATATAAGGATTAAGGTGGGAGATGGTAAAACATCTTTCACCGACCTCCCTTATACCGATGAATAGATTAGTGAAAATTTAGAGCTTTTGGAAGAAGATGTTGATAGACTTGCGGCGACGCTCGCTCAGGAGATCTCTGACACGGATACAGCTATATCAGAGCTTCAAGGCTCGATTAAAAGCAGTGAGACTGCGAGTAAGATGTATGCGGACCTGGGCATATAGAATCTCTAGACCTCGATATAGGAGATTCTAAATCAAAAAGCTGCTCTCGATGAAAATGGCATCATATTAGCATCGCAATTACCAAGCTATGTTGATGATGCTATTGAAGCTCATATTAAAAATGGTGCGACTCCTTTATCCGCAGATTGGTTAGATAATATTACTCCAGAGACCGGAAAAATCTATGTAATATTATCCGAGGGTGAATATCAAAATAAGCAATATCGTTGGGGCGGTAGCACTTATATTTTATGTAATCCGTCAGATGTAAATTCTGTAAATGGTAAAACAGGTATAGTTAACCTAGGTTATTCTGAC
>JAEIGA010010824.1_pt1 | contig 13837 bp, 18 predicted proteins | sample 9270691 | NCBI WGS metagenome assembly JAEIGA01 (sample SAMN17057246, study PRJNA624740) | gut metagenome | biome: biome; isolation source: fecal sample | host: Bos grunniens | place: China: Xizang | collected 2019 | reverse complement strand
GCATACCGATGAATGAATTATGTGAAATTATGTGAATTATGTGAAATTATGTGAAATACCAAATTTATACGGAATAACCGTTTTTTGTGGTATAATGTCATTGACAAAACGGAAGGAGATTTGATTAAAATGAAAAAGGCTTATTTTGTCAAAACTATTGAAAAGGACGGGCTGATGCGGGCGGACGTTCTTGAAGTAAAAGAAAACGAAAATTACCGCAATATCGGACGCGATTGTTTGAGCCTGTATTATTTCGAAACGAAAAAAAGGGCGTGGGAAATCGCCGCACATTTCAACCATATTTACCGGAAAAGTTGTAGATATCTGGATTATTAAGGAGAAAACATGGAGAAAGAAATTAATACACTTGATTATGAAACATGTATAGAAAAGCTTAAAGAATTAGGATTGTTAGATATGTTTACAGATAACAACATGGATGAAGAAGTTGCCGAAATTATTGTAAATGCAATTGTGGAAGAAGAGAAGAAATTAGCATTGGAGCAACTTCAATGTAAGCATTTGAGACCATTTAAACGGAAGGAGATTGATATGCGGGTAATAGCAGGAAAACCACGGCCGGAAATATTTGATAAACTGGCAGGTTATAAGATTCTGGCACATGAAATTTGTTCAAGGGCGATTGAAGATTATAAAGCCGGAATTGATGTTGATGAAAACGAACGTTTTATAAGGAGTGAAACATTTGAATTGTTCAGCGGTATGGACGGAAATGAAGTTATGGAAACATTGAAAAAGGAGAATAAATAGTATGTATGTAGTAGGGATTAAAGAAGTAAAAGCCGGTTATCACATTGCAAAAGTATTTGAATCCGGAGTACCTGATGATTATGAAGTAACAAAAATTTTCATAGATAAAGATTTTGCTCAAAATTACGCCGATTTGCTCAATGAATATGAAATGAACAAAATTATTGATGAACTGTATGATGTAATAGATTATAATAAGGATGGTGAATGGTATGTCGAGTAATAGATATATAGTAGAAATAAACAATACAAAATTTAAAACAACTAACAAAAAAGAAGCGTTTGATTTCATTGAAAAAGAAGTTTATAAACGGATTATACATAATCTGATGGTACATAATCCAAATGCATTCTATGATTTACCATGTCCAATAAATGTTAGATGTATAAAGAAAAAGAACGGCATTGAAGAAGAAATATATAATAAAGCTGTAAGTATTCAACTTTATGCAAGTATTGATTATAAGGACGGGGATTGATATGTCTGAAACATATGAAGAATTCATAGCAAAATTCAATAAAACACAAACTAAAACCACTGATGATTGTTACACTCCAAAAGAAGTTTACGAAGCTGTTCTTGATTATGTATGTAATAGATACGGGGTACGGGCGGAGGATGTAATCCGCCCGTTTTTTCCCGGCGGTGATTATCAAAAAGAAAATTATGATGGAAAAGTTGTTGTAGATAATCCGCCGTTCAGTATTATTAAAAAGATTGTTGAATATTATTTAGAAAATGATATCCCGTTCTTTCTGTTCTGTCACGGATTGACAAATACTTTTATGAAAATTGGAAAAGATAAAATAACATTTATACCGTTTGATACTATAAAATATGAAAACGGGGCAAAAGTAAATACAGGGTTTGTAACTAATTTGGAGCATGATTCAGTGATACGGATTGATACTGAATTTGTGAAAAACCTCACAATAGCGTGTAATAGAAAATTTAGAGACGACCGTGTTCAACGTCCATTCAATTATATTTCGTTTTCTGATATAACCAAATTTGTTGCAAATGACATTGAATTTGAATTAGATTGGAGTGACATTTCAGGATTTACACAATATTTAAATGGTTATAAATTTTATGGATTATTGATTATTCTAAACGATACTGGGGTGGAAAAATACGAACGGGCATTACGTGAATATATATTTAAAAAATACAAAATAAAATAGGGTATATTACCCTATTTTTTTAAATCGTCTGCCATGTAAGGCTCCCGTTCAATGCCGTAACCTCCACAACAATTTCATTTGTTCCATCATGTCCGACAAATATTGCTGTTCCTTCAAAAGTATACGGGTCTGTAAGTGTAACGCTTGTAAGGTACAAAAATTTTTGGAAATTAACAGCCCCGTCAAATCTAGCCTTAAAAATTTGTGCTGTATTGTAATAGAATTCCGAAAGGTTATTATATGATGGAACCGTATTATCCGTATTCAGTTGTACTTCTCTAACCTCCGGCGGAGTAATAGCAGAATATAACCATACATTGTAATAAACATCATCGTCACCGTATGCACATGAAAGCGTTTCATGTGTTACGGCATCACCGGACGGCCAGGGACGCATTCCGTGAAATTCCACGATGTTTCCCGGGTCATTGTATGAAGTTATTACCAGGGGCAAATTCATTGTTATATGGTCGGACTGTCCGGTTACTGTTTCCCATTGTGTAACATAGGACTCTGTCGGTACAATAATGCAAATACCCAGCGTGTCTAAAATTTCTTCAATTTCTGTTCTCGTCTTATCGAATGTAAGCTTAGAAAGGTCGTTATCATAATAGTCGGCATGTACAACCGGTAGCGAATCAGCAGAAACCGATATTGTACCATCTGATGTGACATTAACGCCGGAGCCAATTTTAACACCGCCCAATGTTGACGCGGTCGCAATTGGAAGGTTTCCGCCCCCGCCGGTTGCAGAAATTACATTGTCTGTAATATCAATTCCGTCTCCGGCTGTCAGCTTGTCTTGTTTACCTTCTTTCAGTTGTTTTACCGTAGTAATAAGCCAATCTAGGTTTATTTCGTGCATTGAAGTCCAGGGAAAATGGTCAAAAATACTCATAAAATTCAACCTCCGTATTCATTCAATGTTGCGTTATAGATTCCATACTTAACGCCATTAATATATGCTGTGAAATTCACCATAATATCGCCGTCGTTATCCCATACATCAAAATATGTATCAAAATAACCAAAATTAATTCCGCCGTGTTTCACAATCAATTCCCCATCTCCGCTTCTAGTTGCTGGGGCTTTTGTCGCTGTTGTTCTCTTTGTTGCCATATTTACTCCTCCTTAAATGGTTTTAAGTACTGATAAAATCATTCTAACATACCGTGTAACAACCGGGGCATTATCACAAAACATAAGAGCGCATCTTGCGTCAAACTCCATTTCTTTATTTTCCGCTGTTTTAGAATACGCCAATACATTTGCGAGCCACTCCGCCGATGCTGTAAGGTCGGCTGGGTCCGGTGCTGCTGAAATAAGCTGTGATGGTGTCATAAATAATCCTCCTTTATGATGTAATGATACAAAAATTCTTCAAGAAATCAGAAACGATATAATCATAAATCTTAAACATTGAAACTTCACGTTCTTCTTTTATCATCTGCTGTGTTGTAGTAATTCCAATGTTACCCCGCTCTGTTCGTTCATATCGTTCGGTTTCACCAGTTGTTCTTGTGTGTTCATCCGTTCCGGTTTCGGCAGCTCTTCTTGTTGTACTTCCCTTTTCAACTGCCGTTTCCGTTCCGTCTGTTGTTTCTGTTCCGTTTGTTGTTTCGTTTTTCGCCCCGTTTATACTTTCTGTTTCAGATACGGTACCGCTTCCGGTTTTGTTTGTTGTTCCGGCTGTTGTTTCAGTTCCATTTTCTGTTGTATCTGTACCGACTGTTCTTGCCGTTTCTGTCTTTTCATTTTTTGCATAATCGGCTGAATTGAAACCCGCAATTCCTGATTCAACTGTTGTATCTTCTGTTGTATCAGTTTCTGTTGTTTTCGCTGTTGTTACTGTCCTGGAGTCTGCTCCACTTTCTGTTGTGCTTGTTGTCTGCGTTTTCGCTGTATCGTTTATTTCCTGTCCGGCGGTCTGTGTTTCTGTTATCGTTGCAATTTTTGTTCCATTTTCTCTTGTATTGCTTGTTTCTGTTCCATCTTCTGCCGTTCCGGTGTGTTGTGTGCTTCCGCTTTCGCTTTCGTTGCGTTCCCGTGTTTCAGTTATTGTACCGTCTTTGTTCCAAATCGGATTGTAATCAAAATTCAATGTATCATACAATTTTTTGAAACTCCAATAATTTACATCTCCCCATAACTTAATTGAAAATTTAAGGTATTCCGGGTCGGTGTAAAAACTTTCATAATTTGCGGTATCTTGAAGAATTTTATTAACTGCCAATTCCTTATTAATACCGTCCGGGAGAGTGAGTAAATCAAAAAGGGTATTATCGTATTTATATAAAGATAAAATTGATATCATCGCTTTTGTTCTCGGATTAATAAACATTATCCATCACCGCCCCTTCTGCATCATCTTTAATTCTAACACTTAAATTTGTTCCAAACATAGAATTTACTCTCTTACAACCATCATTCATTGTATCAAGCCAAACCTTTACAAGGGCTTCTGTCTGTTCGTTATTTGCGTTTACTTCATCAACAATCAAACGTTCTTTCTTTTCGGTGTTTGCATTCCTGATTCCTATCGCCGTGTAAAATCTATTTTCGATATTTGCTAAATCCTCAAGCATTTCACCCGCAATGTAATTTTCTTTCAATTTGTTTGAAAATGTAATCCAGCGTGGGTTCCCTTCATCATCGAAAAGTGACTTATGAGCGAAAACCGCCGGGTGTCCCATTGATATGTTATCAAACATCTTTTTAAATGTTGCTTCCTGTGCGGGGTTATCAAATGCGAAAACATAAGCCAGCCTTGAATTGAAAATATTTGTTGATATACCTTCATAAACACATGCCATTAATGTTGAATAAACATTAATAATATCAGTAACTCCGCCATAATCCGGTTGCATTTTTATTATCTCACAATTTATACCAATTCGCTTTTCGTGTAATCCCGGGAGTGCGGGGTTGGTAATTATCGCTTTTGTCGGTTCATAATATAAACCAAAACCACCCAGGGTGCAATTCTGCGGAATGACTCCGTATTTATCGGTATCAATAACTGCGATATAACCAAAACTATACAAAACATACTGGAAAAAATCTTTATTCCATTCATCTGGAAGCCTCCAATCAAAAACACTCATTATTTTTTGCATTAAGTATCTTTCGAAATATCTTTTTATACCACTATTAACTGTAACTCCGGTTGGATTTATCGCTGATTCTGCGGTATTTATATAATCATACATGTATGGTATCATATCTTATCTCCTTTATACCTGGTCACCCGCTACTACCAGGAGAAATGACATACCGGAAAAACCGGACGGAAATTGCTTTGTAATTAAAATCGGGTTGTTATATGATTTAAATGTTCCATCATCCAAATAAAGGTTCCATTTGTTCTCCTGCCGTTCTACAACAGCCTTGTGTGATAATATACGGTCTTTCCAGCTTTCTGTTGCGTCACATCTTGAGGTTATCTCAATCAATCCATTACGGACTTTATTTATATCTTTTATATAGTAATAACGGCCAAATTCCGCAATATACATATAGTTAGCATTATAGAGCGTTCCGCTATCTTCTAAAAGAATGGTCGGTGTTAAAATGCTGGTTTCATTTCTTAATTCCCCGGTATATGTTCCAATTGGTGTTAGTGTTTTTCCAATTTTTTTATCCGGACTGGCGTTTTGGTATAAACTTATTGTAAAACTCATATAATAACACCTTCTTTCAATGCTGCTTCAATCTCTTCTCGTTCTTCATCTGTTGCTTCCGGAATAGATAAGTGAATTTCAGAAACCTTTGTAAAACCACTTAAATTTCCGAGTGTTTCCGTTATATATGATGGATAACCGCCATATACATTGTAATTAGCCGGTAAACACTGCCGTGGCCTCTGTGCAATTAGGAACGGTATTTGTGTTCCCATAATTCCGCCGGTACCTGATAATGCCCCGGATTTCTGAATATTCGGTTTCATTGCGTTTATTGCGTTGGCTGCTAATCCCGGAATTGCTGTCGGTGCGGACGCTCCTCCGGTCATAACCATTCCGCCGATACTTCCCGCAACACCTAAAATTCCATTAAGTGTATTAGTAAAATCACGGGACGAAATCGGGACGTTAGAAGAAACCTGCCCTATATAATTTGCAATCTGCGACCCATTACTTAGAATGTAAGCAATACACGCTCCACTGATACAATCGCAATGGTATACAACCTGCAATGTTTTACCCATTATATCATCTATATCAATTGGTACAATACCTATATACGGGAGATATAACGACGTCTTTGTATACGGGCTATAATCAAGATAACTTCCCCAAAATTCCTGTATATTGAGTGTTCCACAATCAATTTCTTTGTACTGATTTGTCACTGGGGGCATTGAAACTCCTGTTGACATACTGCCCAATTTAACAACTTTTGCTGTTCCTGTATCCGGAGTATAAGGGAGGATTGAGAATCCAAAAATTGTATTAATCGGGTCCGAAATCACTTTTTTGACAGCCGTCCAATCCACGTTCATATCCCATAAATAAGTCGCCAGGGCTTTTGCTTGTGTTGCGTCCGGTGAAAATGCCGAAACCAAACCGGTATCAACCGCCGATAATGCCGGTAGTGCCGGTACTCCTATTGTATCGGAAGACATATCAAATGTTCCGGTACCACCGCCGGGTTCCGATGTTCCGCCGGGAATATAAGGGTCTGAGCCCGTCCCCTCATAATCGTCAATGTCTCCATATGCTACAAGCGCATCATATATTGAATGTGCAAGACCGCTTGTTTCATGTCCCATGTAAAGTGTAACAGCATCCGGTGCTGTCGTATAAAGTACATAAGAACGGCTGTCTCCTCTTACGCTGTTATCATTCTCATAACCTTCAGGAAGCCAAAGAATGAACAGATGCATATAATTAAGAGCACCGCCTCCCATTCCTACGAAACCTTTATGTGCTTCACTTATTTGTTTCTTTGTTATGTCGAAAATCGCTCCGCCGATTTTGAAAAAATATCCGGTTTCATCCATCGCATTCAGCAGATAAGGCTGTTTGTTAAGAGTATACCATCCAACATCCCACGAACCTGGGTCTGATGGCACCCATGGAAGAAGCGGGGCTGTTCTTGTCTGATAGTATGGCCCGACCTGTCCGCATGTCGCATATGCGCTGGCAACAAGATGCTGATAACCTGCTCCGAATGATGGAGAAAGGTCTGAAGGTTCTACTCCCCACGTCCTCAAATAGTCGAAAATTTCACCGAGCATGTGCGAGGTTCCGCTTCCGTATCCGTCCGTTATATAAACTGGTTTTGTTCCGCCCCGCAAAACTACAAGGCGAATTTTTTCCTGTTTATGTACCGCATCACCTGTGTAGCCTGTGAACGGTATTGTATAGATTTTTTTCGTATAATTGTAAGGCATAAAATTCTCCTATAGTTTTGGAAAATTGCGGGTCAAATTGACCCACAATTTTTCCTGTTAGTCAAGTACAAAGACCACGCACTTTTCGGTAAAATCATTGTGGTACTTAATCTGTCTGTTATACCAGATATTCTGATAATGTCCCGCCGCATTATATACCGCCGGTGTGATTGTATCAAGTTCGATTGTATAACCTGCCGCTTCATCATCAAACAATACGCCGACCACGTCTGTAATTGTCTGTGCGGACGCATTCAGCTCCAGTGTACCGTCATTTTTAAGATATACCGGTGTTGCCTGGATTTCATCCGGGCTGTCAATACTCTGCCAAAAACTGACGGCTTCCACATCCGCTGTATTAAGATAATCAGCGTTATATGTTTCTGTCTTTACCATCGTTTCAAGCTGTCTTAGAAGTTTGGAATAAACATAAAGATGCTGAAAGCGTTTTGGTGTGTGTTTTTCAATTGCGAGACCTGTGATATTAATCTGATACTTTTCAGTACGTTCTTCAAACTTGTCACTAATGTCTCCGATGCGTGCAAACATCCATTCTGTGAAACCGCGGATTTTATCCGGCTGGTAAATATCCTGTTTTGTATAACTCTGTCCTGTTTCGGTGTTATACTCTGTAAGAAGATGCACAACGTTTCCCGGGTCTCCAGCATATTTTCCGGCGATAAGATTTACTACGGTCATACGAGCCATTTCTTCACGGAACTGTTCCATTTTGTTTGCCATTTCGCCCATAACCATATCAATGAATCGTCCGAATTCTTCCGGACCGCTTAATGCATTATCAATCTGGTCCTTAAAAATTGTGATGTGGTCTGCATATATATTTGTTCCGTAATAATTTGTCTGAAGTGCGACCGGCTTTTTGATTACCTGCTGGTCGACGCTTGTTCCGTCTGTAAGCGGAATGCGTGAGCTGTTTTCCGCCGGTCTATCTACGAGCTGAATTTTGCGGGTTATTGCTCCCCATTTCCGTGCGTCCGCTTCAATTGAAATCATTTTTGCTTTGTATGGACGATATGAGAAGATTGTTTTCTGCAAAACCTGTGTTATTGCATTCATTACGGGGTCGTAACCTGCAAGAAGTGTCTGTTGTGCAACGCTGACAAATTCACCTGTATTTGTTGGTGTGATTCCGGTTTTGCCCGTCGCCTGGCTGTGTACTGCATTGAGAACGGTCGCCAGCTGATTAAATGTAAGTGTGTTTACTGCCATAATCTTTTTTCTCCTTTATTTCATTAAATTCTTTAAAATATCATCAACCGTTTCTGGTGCGGGGTTGTTTTCAGATACGGTTAATCTGTTTCCTGCCTGAATTGCTTTTGTAAGGGCGTCCAATTTATTTGTGATTTCTTTCACAAAATCATTGTTTTTTTCTTCCGGCTTTGTTTCAACTGCCGGAGCCGGTGTTGGTGCTGTCTCTGCATTCGGTGTTTCTGCCACCGGTACCGGGTTTGTTGATTCTGTTTTTGCCAGTGTGTTAATCTGCATTGCCCTTATCTCATCCGCGGTAAATCCCGCCCGGGCTAACATTTTGATATCTTCAAAATTCATTTTATACCTCCAATTTATCTGTTGTTTTCCATTTAATCCCACCATCATTTATAATGGTTGTAAATGGTGTATATACATAGAAACATTCCTCCGGCATTAATTCATCAGTCATTCTATAAACACCGGTTGTATTATCCTTCACTTTTGAAGTATGTAAACCGGCTGCAACTTCGCAATGAATATGATTACCGGTTGCTTTTCCTGTCATCCCTTCTTCATAAAATGCTTCACCGTTTTTGTAAATTTGGAATACCTGGGGTCTCTTCACATACTTGAAACCTGCGTGCGTTAGTGCAACTGTTACAACTGTCTCACGGCCATTTGCGAGCTTAACCTTTACCGGGTTTCCGCTTTTGTCACATGAGGTGAAAAAATAAGTTTCACTCCCCCAGGGCCCCCCGATACATCGCCAGTAATTCCCCATTGCAAACCAAAAATCAATTCCGGAATCAGAGCCTGCCAAATCAAGGCAAAAATTAGGATGCGAAAATGCATTACCGCTTGTTTGTGTAACATTTAATTTTTTCATTCCGAAACATAATTTTAACATAATTAATCGTCCGCTCCATCTGTATACCCTGTTTGTACTACCTGAATTTTGGTTTCAATTTGTGTTAATTTCAAATTAATTTTTTCCAGCGTGTCCGTCATTGCTTTCATTGTTGTATTTTGGAAATAGATAAGATACGCAACACACGCAATACCAATTCCCTGCGACGTAATTAGATTGATTAATTCCTGAATTGTCATTTCTGCCATTGTGTCCCGTTCTCCTTAAAAATTAAACGGGGATTAAGATGTGCAACTCCATCACGGCCTGCCCTTCCGGGGCTGTTGCCACGGCCGTTCCCCATAATCATATTATAATATTATTAATATTATGTCAATATATATTATTCATAATATTTTAAAAATAATGACATAGCCAAAAAAGAATCAAATAAAACTTTACCATCAAGATACGCCCAATAAAATTTTGTTGTAGTATCCCTTTTAAACACCTGACGCCCGCTTATTGTGTCATTATAAACTGATGGTGCTTTCATTCGCCTTACTATAACATAATACCGTCGTTGCGTTTTATGTCTCATTATTGTTATATCTCCAATTTGAGTGTGTGCCCGATATGCTTTTATATCTTCTTTTTTAATCAATGAAAAGTCGTTCATAATAAATTTATTTTGTAACGCCATTTCGCTGTACTCTTGTGATGTTGCCTTATACAACACTGTATTTTCCTTTTTGTTAGAAATCGGACTGCGCTGCGGTATTATAACTGTTTTTGTTTCTCCAATTGTAACTTCTTTTCCTTCATTTATCATTTTTTCATAAATCGGAATTAAATTAAAAGTTCTGAATATGTCTGTATCCAAGTTTAATGAATTTGACAATAAGACGGCTTTTACCGATACACCACCTTCTAGTTCTCTATTTCTATTTACTGTTTCAAAAACATTTGAAAAGGCTATTCCTTCTTCTTTTATCTTCCTTGCGTGTATTTCCGGTACGAATTCATCATATATAATATATTGGCATTCCTGCAAATCTATACCACGCAAATTTGAAAATGTTGATAATGCCGAAATATAACATCGTGCTCCGTTTGAAAAATCACAAATATGGATTTTATCAATGCTTGAAAATGTCTCTTCAACATTTAAATATCTTGCAACCGGTGATAACTGTGATGTTGTTTTATTTGCTTGAAGTTTCGCTTCTTCGTCTTTTCTTCTTAAATACAAAAAAATCTTTTTGTTCTCTATAAGCCATTTTAAACATCCAAAACTTTTTCCGATTCCACGCCCGCCGGTTATAAAAATAAAGGGGCTTTTAATTTTCATTATTTCGGAAAAATTAAGATAACCGCTTTTTTCGTATAATTCCATATCATACCCCTATTAATAATAACATAATAAAAAAGGGGCGTCAATACGCCCCCTTTATCTGTTCCAATAAATCTTTTAGTTTTCCGTCTCCAATCTCATAACCAATTGGTGATAATGCGACCCCGTCTTTTTGATGTACTCTGTATTTTTCGCCCGTGTAATCTTCCAGTATTACATTTGTTTCCCCTTTTATATATTGATGTAATAGTTTTCCGCAATCATCAGGTCCAATAACTGTTCCTGTTTTGAATTCTTCAAATGGATTTTCCATTCTTCCGAAAAAATCCGCCCCTGTTCTCTTATTGACTCCCGCAACCGTTATGTGAATATTTCCGTTTTCTTCAACCATATATTTTTTCGCTCCGAGCGTTTTAAACTTATTGTAGAATCCGTCAAAATCCCAATATCCGAGCGGTTTTTCAACGCCTTTTATCGTTTTCGGACGCCATTCATCAGTGCTTAATCCGTGATATTTCATTGCGGTTTCCATTTTTCGCTTTATCATTTCATTGTACTGTTTGAAATAAAGAGCGTGTTTTTCGGAATTCAAATATTTTACACTGTCTGTATCGCTGTATATATAATCCGGGCCTAATTCAAAAATACCGGTCCATAAATTATAACGGGCGTGTGCTGTAATCCAAACTCCCCAGGGATAAAATGTAAATCTTTTTTTATTTTTGTTATATGCTTCAATTTTATCTTCCAAAACCGGACTTACATTTTCCTGCCAATCATCCGTGTATACAATATCATCTCTTACAATATCTGTTACCATCATACCATAAACGGCATTAACAAATTCTTTTAGAAGTTGATATTCTTCTAATTTCTCTTCAATACCTTTAAGTGTTGTTTTTCCTTTATAGAAATCCAGAACGCATTTTATCAATTCTGTTGGTAAATAGCCCCTTTTATATATGTACATATTCATTATACGCATTCCTGAAACTTTATAACATTTTTTTATTATTTCCAAATCCTTTTCCGTAATTGTCATACATACATTTTTTGCTTCAACTATTCTTCCGTTATCTACTATTGCATCTTTCAAAGCTTTTTCGTCTGTTCTGCTTTTTGATATGTAATGTTCATATTCAAACCGGCTTTGCAATTGCCCGAATTCAACCGTCATTAAGCAACATTTAGTTTTTATATATTCTTCAAAATCTTCTTCATTCATCAATGGTAAATAAACCTTTTGTCCCCTTGATACCGGGAAATACTCTGAAACCATAACCGCCGGATAACTGCTTGTAAAATCCATACTTGTTACATTTTCACATTCTTCTTCCCTGTGCCACGGGTTTGCATGTGTGAATCCACCCGAAAATGCCTGTTTTAGCATTTCATATTCTTCCGGTTGTAATGTCAATTTACTTATGGTGTTTGCGTATTTCTTACTTTTTAAACATCTTTCCCTGCATTCCCGCCTTACATATCCTGTTTTAGTTAGCGGTATTTTATTTATTTTTCCTTCTTTTTCAATCTGTTCCGTAATATAATTCATTATAACCCGGACATCATTTTCGCAATACTTCAATTCCTTTTCCGTCAAATTAGTTTTACTATGTCTTAGCAAATCATAATTCAAATCACCAATCATTTTTACATTATGATATTTCGTACATTTCTCTGCCAGTTTTGCTAATCCGACGCCTGTCATAAGATATGAGCATCTGAATTCAATCCCCCTTTCCGTCCGTGCTGTAAGGGGTTTTCTTTTTTCTAAACTAAAAACTTTTTCAAAATTAAAATATTTATGTATGAATGCGAAATCATACGCCAAATTATGAACATATACCGGAATTGTTATGTATAATCCGCCGTTTACTTTCCGGAAATATTCCGTCAATTTTTCGGAAAAATCAACAAATTCTTCCGTCGTTCTTCCATATGTTACCAAACCGCACAAACCAAACATCCATATATATGTTGTTGCCCCCGGTTTGTATTTTTCCCGGTCCTTTTTAATCAATTTTGAATATGTATTTGCGTCTATAACTTTTTTATCGTTATAGAAAAAAGTTGTGTTTTCCGTGTCAAATGCCGATGCGACATTAAGATATTCAGCGTTTTCTGTTCTTACAATAAAATTGCTCCAATCACAATTTTTTATTCTTTCCAAAAAATCTGTTGGTGTTATCATTCCATTTTTCATCAATGGAAATACCGGTTTTTTCTTATCCATAATCTTGCCCCTTTGCGTTTAATCTTTATCAAGCCATTCATCAGAAATCGGAAAACCTCCGATTCCGCTCCATGTTGGATGTGCTCTTTCATTTTCATCTGCAATTTTCTTCATTAATTCCATTATGGTTCGTGCCCTGTTGGAAGTGATGTTAAACTTTGCACCGCTCCTTTTAGAATCTTTATAAACAATCATAAATGCGTTCAATGTGCTGTTATCTCCACCACCTTTTGTTCCGGGTATATAAAGGTCCCCGAGTCTGTCTCTTAATCTATGGAATGCCTTCCAAAATTCATCTTTTTCAACATCAGTAAGCTGGGCGTAATCTTGTTCACTGAATACTTCTTTTCCGGATGCTGTTGTACCGAGGCGTCTTATTTCTTCTTTTGCCCCTTTAATAGTCCCGGTTTTTTTGGATGCTGCCGAAACCAACCGGCGATAATAAAGTAGTTTTTCTTTATCCGTCATTTTAGAAAAACCACGAGTTAATCTCCCGGGTTTTCCTTTTGCTTCATATTTTCCTTTATCGCGTTCTGCCAGCTCTGTTATTGCTTTATATCCGCGCATTTCTTTATATCCAGCTTTTTCCAATCTGTCAGCTCGCCGGTTTAATCTGTTTACCAGGTTTGTTAATAATCTGTCTTTTTCTGCGTCATCAAGTTGTTTCCATTCGCTTGAATTATACGGCCTAATAGCCGGGTCAGCCTTTTTCATTTTAATCAAATCTCCTTCCGTTTTGTCAATGACATTATACCACAAAAAACGGTTATTCCGTATAAATTTGGTATTTCACATAATTTCACATAATTCACATAATTTCACATAATTCATTCATCGGTATGC
>JAEIGA010010823.1_pt1 | contig 13838 bp, 14 predicted proteins | sample 9270691 | NCBI WGS metagenome assembly JAEIGA01 (sample SAMN17057246, study PRJNA624740) | gut metagenome | biome: biome; isolation source: fecal sample | host: Bos grunniens | place: China: Xizang | collected 2019 | reverse complement strand
TTCCAACTCCCTTTATTCTTTGTGTTGAGTATCGCACTTTTCACAAAGTATATAGTACTGCAAACGCGTTTGTCAAGTATTGTTGGGCATATTTTTTCTTGCCAAGTGCCAACCCAATTTGCTAATCTGCTTATCAAGCTTAAGGAGTATAAATATGGATTACCAATTATTAAAATCAGAAGTTGAACAGAAAACCGCCCAAACACTGGAAGTTTTAAAGAATGAATACGCGGGTTTGCGCACGGGTCGTGCATCTGTGCATTTATTGGATGCGGTACGTGTTCCTGTTTACGGTTCCGAAATGCCAATTAACCAGGTTGCGACCGTTTCCACGCCGGACAACCATACATTATCTGTGACTGTTTGGGACGTTACGAATGCGCCTGCGGTTGAAAAGGCCATCCGTGATTCTGGTTTGGGATTAAATCCAATGACTGCCGGCGGTGTAATTCGTTTGAATATGCCACCTTTGACCGAAGAACGTCGTCGTGAATTGACCAAAGTTGCCGGTAAATATGCCGAAGATGCTAAAATTTCTATGCGTAACATTCGCCAAGATGCAATGGGTAAAATCAAACGTGCGGTAACAGACAAAGAAATTTCCGAAGATGATCAACGCAAATTCGAAGATGATTTGCAAAAGGTCTTTGATAAACGTGGCTCCGAAGTTGATGCTATGGCCAAAGAAAAAGAAGCCGACATTATGTCTGTGTAACATATTAAATTCGGGATACGATTATGTTGAAACTGTTTAAACGAAAACAGGCGCCAAAATCGACGTCTGAAAACAAAGACGTCAAAGTGCCAAAGCACATTGCGTTTATTTGTGACGGCAATCGCCGTTGGGCGGAAATGTGTGGTATGCCACCATTGATGGGGCATCGTGCGGGTATTTCCAATTTTGAAAAATTGATTGATTGGTATATTGCGCGTGGTGTGACAACGATAACATTTTTCTGCTTTTCAACGGAAAATTGGAATCGTTCCACCGAAGAGGTCGACTTTCTGATGGACTTATTCTATACAGAATTGACCAAGAATATGAAACATGCGCTGGAAAAGAATCTGCGTTGTCGTGTAATTGGTTCGCGCGCACGCTTGCCGGAACGGTTGGCAACACTGTGTGATGAATTGGAAGAACGTACCGCAGAAAACACCGGTGGCACGGTTGTGTTCGCGGTCAATTATGGCGGCCAAGACGAAATTATTGATGCTGTTAATGCGGCAATCGATAACGGTACGCCCGTAACACGCGACAGTTTTGAAACGTTTTTGGATACCGGTGATCTGTTACCGATTGATTTAATGGTTCGCACCAGTAACGAACACAGAATTTCTAATTTCTTGTTGTGGAAATTGGCGTATGCAGAATTGCTGTTCGTTCCAGAACATTGGCCTGAATTGGTGTCGGACGAACGTCTGTGGCAATACACTTTGGATGAATTTGCCGGCCGTAACCGCCGATTTGGTGGTGGTAAAAAGGCAAACTATCTGGGTAAAAAGAAATAAAAGGTTCATATCATGTCAAATACACAACAAAGAATTATTGTGGCCGTTATAATGGCGGCATTGGGGGGCGGAATCGCTTTGTTGGAATACTTTGGATTGCCGGCGGTACGTGTCGCGGGCATATTAATCGTGTTGTCAATGATTGTGGAATACATATTGGCATTGCGTCGTGCCGGTGCGGATAAGTATGATGCTCATCGTACATCCTTTGTTGTGTTTTTGGTGTGGTTGTTCTTGATGCTGTTTGCCGTCAATTCTGTTGGCGCGAAACCTTGGATAGTGTTGTTGTTATTGTCAATAATCTGTGCGGCGGATACCGGTGCATGGTTTTTTGGTCGTATGTTGGGTGGCGATAAAATGTGGGAACGTCTGTCATCTGGCAAAACGTGGTCGGGTCAAATTGCGGGTATTCTGTGCGGCACATTTGCATCTGTAATGTACGGACTGTTGGGGGCGGATGTATTTATGCCACAATTGATGTGGATTGGTATGTCTGTCGCTTTGTTGTCCCAGTATGGTGACCTGACGGCCAGTTGGGTTAAAAGACAATTGGGGATAAAAGATTTTGGTACAATACTACCGGGTCATGGCGGTATATTGGACAGATTTGATGGTTGGATTTATGTATTGCCGATTGCGTGGTTGGCGACCTTGGGTTAAAGATAAAGGAATGGTGAAAATATGCATACTTTGGTAACGATTATTGCATTATTGGTTGTATTGGGTGCTGTTGTATTTGTACACGAATTGGGACATTTTTTGGCTGCGCGTTGGGCGGGTGTTCGTGTGAATGCGTTTTCGATTGGTTTTGGTCCGGCCATAATCAAATGGCGCGATAAACGTGGCACATTGTGGAAAATTTCGTGTCTGCCATTGGGGGGCTATGTTCAGATTTACGGCCAAGAAGATATGTTTAACCGCAAAAAGTATGCGGAATTGCCGTCTGAAAAGCGTGTTGGGCATTATTTGTCTGCGCCTGCGTGGAAACAGTTTATAATCATTGGTGCCGGCGTATTTATGAACTTTGTGCTGGCGTGGGCGATTTACACATCGTTATTTATGTTTCATCCACGTTTGGTTGGAAATTCCCAATTGCCCGTTGTGGGTCAGGTTATCCAAGAATCCGTTGCATTTAATGCGGGTGTTCGTGCCGGTGACGTAATTGTTCAAATTGATGACGAACATATCTCAAATTGGGGTGAATTGGTTTTGGCCAAAGAATTGGCATCAAATCGTACTGCCAATATTCTGGTTGCGCGCAAAAATGAATTGGTGTCTATTCAATTGGCGCCCGCAGAAACATGGGGTATGGTTGCCGACGGGTCCAAACGTGCCGACCCAAAACGTCAAAATTTGTTCCAAGCAATGTATTCTGGTGCGCGTAAAACATATTATGAATCAAAAACATTGCTGGTTGTGTTAAAGCAAATTATAACCGGCGAACGTTCTTCAAAGCAGTTGGGTTCATTTATCACAATTGCCGAATATTCTGGCGCGGCCATGGCGGCGGGATTCTTTACGTTAATCAGTTTGATTGCGTTATTGTCGGTTAATTTGGGTGTTTTGAATTTATTGCCTTTGCCGGTTTTGGATGGTGGATATTTGCTGATTTTGATAATCGAAGCAATAACGCGTCGCAAATTACAGGGACGTGGTATGGAAATTGTGATTTTATTCGGATGGTTGTTGATATTGGGATTATTTATACTGACCATGTGGAATGATTTGGCACGTGTATTTGGATTATAATGGATTGATGTATGAAAAAAGTATCTTTGGTTGCGATTTTAACTGCTGTGATGACATTTCCCGCGTTTGCGGCACGTGTATCACGTGTTGAAGTGTTGGGCAATGAACGTATGGATGCGGAATCTGTTCGCATATTGGCGGATGTTTCCGTTGGTGACAATGTCGGCGAATTGCGCAGTAATGAAATTGCCAAGAAATTACAAGAAAGCGGTTATTTTTCCAAAATAGACGTCCGTATGTCTGGTAACGTTTTGAAAATTAATGTTACCGAAGCGCCAATCATCAATATGGTAACGGTCGAAGGCAACGACGACGTATCTACGGATGATTTAAAGGCAGAAATCAAAACCAAAGAACGTACATCGTATAATGAATCAACAATTGGTGCGGATGTGCGTCGTATGTTGACCGTGTACCAGCGCAAAGGGTTCTTTGGCACCAAAATAGAACCCCAAAAAATCGAATTGGACGACAATCGTGTTAATATCGTTTATGAAATTACCGAAGGTCATCCGACTTGGATAACGGATATTGATTTTTCGGGCAATAAAGTGTTTTCCGATCGAACGTTGCGTGGCGAAATTTTATCCCGTGAACACGCTTGGTGGCGTTTTATGACCCAATTTGACACGTTTGATGAAGACAGAATTCAATACGATGGTCAAATGTTGCGTCAATTCTATCTGCGCAATGGTTATGTGGACTTTGTTGTCAAAGATATTGCCGGTACATTTACGCCATCGCGCGAATATTATTCGGTCAAATTCACCGTTGATGAAGGTAATCAGTATAAATACGGTAAATTGGATATAGATAACCCATTTGATGACGTCCCGACAACTGAATTGATGGATGTTGTAACTGCGCGTTCCGGTGATGTTTATAATATTGACCAAGTTGATGAAACGATGTCTGCATTGCGCAGTGCGGTTGCGGACTATGGATACGCCTTTATCAATGTTGAACCAATTCCAACCAAGAATGATGACACCAAAACCATTGATTTGACGTTCCGTATTCAAAAGACCAACCGTATTTATCTGAACACGATAAATATATTGGGCAATGTGCGTACATTTGACAGTGTGATTCATCATCTGTTGCCAATGCGTGCCGGCGATCCTTTTTCATTACAGACAATCGAAGAAGGTCGTCAAAAATTGATGCGTACCCGTTATTTCAAAGATGTTCAAATGGTTCCAACACGTGTGGCGGATTCCAATATGATGAATTTGGATGTCAAAGTAGAAGAACAGCCAACCGGTGAATTATCTGGTGGATTTGGTTGGTCGAACATTAACGGTTTCATGGTTGATGCGGGTATTACCGAAAATAACTTTATGGGCCGTGGCCAAATTGTGCAATTGCGTGGCTCTATTGCCCAGTATCAGAAACAGGCATTATTCAGTTTTACTGAACCGTATTTGTTTAATCGTGCTTTATCTGGTGGTTTTGATGTGTCTTATACCATGTACGACTATTCATCTTTGGGCAGTTTTGGTTATGACCGTGATTCTGTGACTGTTGCGGGGCGTATGGGGTGGCGATTAACCGACCATTGGACCCAGAGTTTACGCCTGTCCGCATCATTTGATCAAAACTATGATATCCAAGTTGACTCTGGTTGGCAGAAAGCAAACCTGTACACATTGGGGACCAGTTTCCGTTATCATAATCTGGATACGAACTTTGCGCAAAATACCCATACGGGCGTCGTTGCGAATTTGGGTATCGCATATACCGGATTTGGTGGTACAGAATCATTTATGCGATACAGTGGTGACATCATAGGTATGGTGAATTTCTGGGATGACCGTTGGCAATTGCGTTCATCATTGGATTTTGGATATATCCAACCATTGGGTGATGATTATGTATCGCGTGTTTATCGTTATTTCTTGGGCGGCGAAAGTTTGCGTGGCTTTGATGTCGCCGGTGTCGGTTCGCGCAACTGGGCATACAGTACATATGCGCTGGGCGGATTGTGGAAAATCAACGGTTCAACCCAATTGAACTTTCCGATATTTATCCCCGACGAATATCAGATAAAGGGTTTTGTGTTTATGGATTATGGTATTTTGGGTAAGCCACCATCCGATGAAGACACATATACGTATTACAACATAACGCGTGATAACTATATTGATGACAATCTGCGTACATCTGCGGGTGTTGGTATTTATTGGAATACGCCAATGGGCCCAATGAATTTCAGTTGGGGTTGGCCATTAAAGATGACCGAATACGATCGTGAACAAAGATTTTTGCTGTCGTTTGAAACGCAGTTTTAATCTTGACGTGCGCTGCATAAATTTTTTATAATTTGTAAAAAAGGGAAGGGGAAACCATGAAAAAAGTACTGTTGGGTTTGTTTGTTGCATTGTGTCTTGCCGGCTGTGGTCAGGTTTATGATCGTGAACCTGTTGGTGTTGGCTTTGATAACAACGAATTGAAACTCAGTCCTTGTGCCTGCATTATGGTATATCAGGCCTAGTTTTTTTGCGAAAACAACGGGGGGATGAAAATTGGAGTATCCAGCCGATTTTGAAACAACCGGCTTTCCTGCGGGCAAAGTATTGGCGACAAATCGCGTTGTGGCGATATGTATCATGTTGGTCATTGTTTTGATTACTGTGATGTGTGGTTTGTTGCTGTGGGCCCAACGTTCTGTTCGTGTTCATCCTTTTTTGGTGTCGATTAATTCTGTTACGGGTCAATGGTCGATTGTCGGTCATCAACACGGTGATTATAAAACGGTTGATAATACTTCGGCATTGATGGAATCTGTTATTGCCGATTTTGTAAAATATCGTTTTTCTATATCGGCCGATGCGAACACCAACGCATCTGTATGGCAAAGGTGCGATTTAGCAAAAGATTGTTCTTTGGCGGCACACCAAGAAAACAGTATAATTAACCCCGACAAATGTGGTTTATTTTGTACGACGGACATTAAAGTGTTTGATGCTTTTGTAACAGACGTTATGCCTGTGTACGAACAATATGCAATTGCAAAAGATGTGCGCACAATCGACACATCTGCAATGCGTTTTCAACATTTGCACGGAAACGTGTATCAGGTTCAATTTACAATCAATTCCACGTTATATGGCGATATGCAGATTTTGGGGTATGCGGTCGTTGAACGCGATACCACGAATTATCCATATAATTTGGGGTGTTATGTGTCTAATTTCAGTGCATACAGGGTACAATGAATAAAAGCATTTTTAATTTTATCAAATCTGTTATATATGTTGGATTGACCATCCTGTGTGTTTGTGTGGCAACATTGCTGTACAATATGTCGGATAATATCCAGATAGATACATACTTTTTTCGTCCCGACCGGAATTTTATAGACCGGCCGGATGTCCCTGCGACGCCTGCGGATTTGGAACCTTCGAACAAAATGCGTATGATGCTGTTGGATAATTATATATCAAAAGTATTTGGTGTCACGCCATACGAAGATACCCAGGTAAAAGAAAAAATAGCATCGCAAATAACATCGCCGGCAACACGTGAATATTTGGAACAAAATATATGGCCGGAAACGCGCAAATTGGCCGCAGATAAAGTATTGCGTACGGCGACTGTTGAATCAATGACCCCAGAACCCGGCAGTAAAAATTATTGGCACGTTCGCACCAAGTTTACAACATGGCGCACCCCAAATGATTTCAGCCAAGAACCCGACATTCAATACGAAGATTGGTCTGTTGCATTTATGTACAGAAATGAGTTGCGCCCAGATGTCGCCGGCTTTACCATAGAACAGTATTTGGAAAATGGTATCATGGGCATTCCGCCAAATCCTGCATGGGTATTCTACTTTTATGTAACGGATATCAAGAAAAAGTAAGGCCAGATATGAAGTGCTGTAAATTATTTTCATCGTTTTTGTTGGCACTGTGTGTGTCATTGCCGGCTTTTGCGGAAACGGATGATACGTTTGATATTGTGGACAGTGCGGCCGGTGATATTATTACGGATTATGTGTCATTAAACTATGATGCCGATATTGCAAACGTTGGTGGTTTTGACATTGCAGGCATTATGTTGGGAATGGATTTTGATGCGGTTCATTCTTTGGTAACAGAAATCGGAAATTTGTATCAATTGCGGGATAAAAGTGCGATTATATACACGATACACCCCGACTGGAAAGCGAATTTGGATTACGAATGCCGTCAACAGGGCTTGGTCATCCCGACCGAGATTGAAACTTGTATTAATGGATTGGCGAAAAGTCGTGGTTTAATGTACGCATCAGAGTTGCATTTGGTGCGTCCCGAAACCGGCGAAAGTATCGATATATCGTTTACCAGTAATGCAACCGACAACGTTGTATGGCGTGTAATATACAAAAACGATGTTAACGACCAAGAAGGCATCGCGGAAAAGTTTATCAAGCAACGTGAAAATAAAGTTTTGGCATTCTGGCAACACGTATTGGAAAAATATGGCGAACCAAATTCTGGGTCTGATAAATGGATCAGCAGTGAAAATTCATATGATCCAATGATGACGGCGTATTATGGTGTGTTGGACTTAATTGATAATGGCCGCAATGCGTCGGATCAGGCCATCAATATCAATCAATCGCGTGAAAATTTCAAGGCAAAGCCATATGCATTCTGACACAACGTATCGTCGTGGATTGTGGGCCGAATTTTTGGCGCGCATGTATTTGCGACTGCATGGGTATCGGATTGTTGCGTGTCGTTATGTAACCGGTAAAAACACACATCGTGCCGAAATAGACATCATTGCCCGACGCAAAAACACTTTGGTTTTTATCGAAGTCAAATCTCGTCCTGATGTGAGAACCGCTTTTGCTGCGATAACGACCACGCAAAGATTTCGCCTGCGTCGTGCCGCCGAAACATACATTGCGCGCACAGGGTGGCGTGGTGATGCGCGTTTTGATGTTATTGCGGTATGTGGACGTAAAATCCATTGGATACGTGGCGCATTATAATTCTTGAAACTGGGGATTGGTTCCTGTATAATGTATGCATGTCTCAAAAACAAAAAGGAGAAGATATGAAAAAAGCATTATTGGCATTGTTCGCAGTATTGACATTATCTGCATGCATGGGCCATTATAAATCTGGCAATTGTGAATATGATTTCTTGTTGCACAAAGATATTTCAATTTCCAAAATCGTCGGCAATATGACAGGCGGTTGTTAATAAAAAAATCCCCATTTTGGGGATTTTTTATTTTGCTAATTTTTTGCACCAATCATTATCTGGGAAATTTAATTTTAACATTTCGGCATATCCGGATGCTTGTTCCGGCAATCCAATGGCGGTATAGCATTCTGTTAATCTGAACAGTGCTTCGGGTGTCATTACGGTTTCTTGTGCGTCTTTTATAACAGATTGCAATTGACTTATTGCGCTGGGCCAATTTTCTTTTTCCATATCATTGCGTGCTGAATACATAACTTTGCCTGCGATATAGTTTTTCAAGATATTGATTTTGTTTTCTGCGTTTTTCGCATATGGGCTATTGGGGAATCTTTGAACCAATGTTTGAAATTGCTGCAATGCGTACGCGGACATCCCCGGTTCACGGCGTACATCACTGACTTGGCGATAATAACACATCCCACGCAGGTACAGCACATATGGTGCATCTTTATGCCCGGGGTGAAATCGCATAAATCTGTCTGCGGCTAATATCGCACCGGCAAAATCATTATCCATATATTGTGCATATGCTGCCATCACTAACGCGTCTGGGGCCCATTGGCTGGCGGGGTATTGTGATTCTGCCTTCAAAAATTCAATGGCGGCTTCTTCATAGTTTTTATCGTTAAATTCGGTATACGCGTTTGCATATATTTCCGCCAGTGGTTGTTCCGCCACGATTTTATTATCAGAACCTGCGCACGCGGTCAATGCGATTAAAGTTGTTAATAGAATCAGTTTTTTCATCTTTTTATTCCTGTCTTGATTTTTTATTCCATATCGCAGTATAATCCAAACTATGAAACTAGGCAAACATATTTTCGGCGTTGGTGCCATGACAGGAATCAGTCGTATCTTCGGCTTTGTACGCGACATGTTGATTGCGCGTGTATTGGGGGCGGGGCGTCTGTCCGACGTGTTTTTGGCGGCATTTAAGCTGCCGAATTTATTCCGTGACCTGTTGGGCGAAGGCGCATTGTCGGCAATATTTATTCCAATGTACGCCGATTCAAAACACGATACCCGGTTTGCCCAAAATGTGTTTTCTTGGTTGATGGTTGGTTTGTTGGGTATAACGATATTATTTGAAATATTTATGCCTTTGATTGTGTGGTTCTTGGCACCCGGCTTTGACGCGGTTGCGGGCAAGATGGAATTAACCGTCACCATATCGCGCATAATGTTTGTCTATGTAATATTTGTATGTGGTTCTGCGTTTTTGTCGGCCATATTAAATGCCTTTTCTAAATTTTTATTGGCTGCATTTATGCCGGTGCTGTTGAATATTATGCTGATATGTGCGTTGTTGATTGCAATGTTCTTTGGTAATTCGCATGTGTTATACTTGATGGCTGGCACGGTTGTATTATCCGGCGTGATTCAGTTTGGAATATTGTGGTCCCGCATAAGACGCAATCATTTTGGGTTGCGTTTGGTTCGTTTGCGTTGGACGCCGTCTATTCGTTCTATGTTTCGCCGTCTTGGGGTCAGTATAGTTGGCAGTGGTTTTTACCAAATTACAATCATTTTGGGTACATTGGTGGCCAGTTTTCAAAGCGGCGCGGTATCGTGGCTGTATTATTCCGACCGTATTGTCCAATTGCCGTTTGCTATCATTGGTTTGGCGGCCGGTACGGTTTTGATATCGTCGATTTCAAATGCCTTGGCGTCAAATAATATGCGCAGTGTTTATATTCAACAAAATTCCACAATACGCCGATCTTTGATGTTGACATTGCCGTGCGTCGCAGGTCTGTTTGTTTTGGCGCACCCGATTATTCAATATTTGTTCCAATATGGCGCATGGACGGCAGAATCAACCAACGCAGTCGCTTTGGCGATTCAAATCCAAGTAATGGTATTGCCTGCAATGGTAATCAGTCAGGTTTACAGTAAAACCTTGTACGCAACCCAAGATGTTAAAACCCCTGTCCGTACCAGTATTATATCCTTGGTGGTCGCGTCGGCATTATATCTGGGGCTATATTCTTTTGTGGGCTATTTGGCCGTTCCAATCGGTGTGGTAATCAGTGGTTATGTAAAATGTGTCCTGTTGGGGCGCGTGTGTCGTGGGCGCGGTCTGACAAACGTGGACGGCCGTACGGTTCGCGCGGTGTGCATGTTTGGCTTGTTATCGATAATAATGGGTATGTTATTAACGTTGGTGCCAATAACTGGATTTTTTGTTTTGGGGTTGGCGATTTGCGGATACGGTGTATTATACCTGCCAATGGCATATTTAATAGACCGCAAAATTTAATCGGAAAATAAATTTGAAACGGGCTTTAATTTATGATAAAATACAAATCATAAGAATGTAAGGAGTCCTAAATCATGAAAAAAGTAATTTCTTTGGCGGTATTAACTGCAATGCTGTCTGGCTGTATGGATTTGAACCGCAGTGCAGACACATCTATGGCAACTTCGGATGGTTTTGGTGAAGAAGTTCTGGTTGGTGCACCTGCGGATGCGCAACCATCATTAAATGATTCATACTTAATGGCGCCGGCACCAAAATACTATGTCGGTACCGCATATAAAGTCGATGATGTACAATATATCCCTGTCGAAGATATGACATACAATCAAACAGGCATTGCCGGCATAATTCCTGCGGAATTAAATGGTCAAAAAACCAGCAACGGCGAAATGTTTGATGTAAACCAAATGTTGGCGACCAGCAAAACTTTGCCACTGCCAACAATCGCACGTGTCACAAATTTGGATAACGGTCAATCTGTTGTTGTTCGTGTGAACAATCGTGGTCCATTTGTAAATACCCGTTTAATGGACTTGTCACCTGCGGCCGCCCAAAAAATCGGTCTGAACGGGCAGGGTAAAGTACAAATCCAAGTTTTGCCTGATCAATCTGCGGCTGTAAAAAATGCAACATTGGCTGCAACTGCACCTGCTGCACAACCTGTCGCGGAACCTGTGCCGGAACCTGTCGCACAACCTGTGGCTGAACCGGTGGCTCAACCTGTACCGGAACCTGTTGCCGCACCTGCATCGGGTGATTACAGTGTTCAAATCGCCACATTCTATGCCCAAGACAGTGCAGATGCCTTGGCACAACGTATGAAACAATATGGCCAAGCCGTTGTTGTTAACGAAGGTGATATGTTCAAAGTTCGTATCATTAATCTGGATGCCGCCCGTGCGCGCAACGTAATTGACGCTTTGCGTGTTAACGAAGGTATGGCCCCTGGCTTGTTGAAATCTGGCCGCTGGGTAAATGCAGACAGCATTTAATAATCAATAAACCAAAACAAAACCGCCTTACTGGGCGGTTTTTTATATCAAATAAAACACGAACTGTTTTATTAACGTTGAAATGAAGCAACAAATGATTATGGTGATTTTTCGTTGTTTTTTGCTATCAATCTGGATTGTTCATCTGTTTGTCATCCAAATCGTCCAAAGTCACAATAATACGCGCTTGTTGCGTGATGTGCACATAAAGTTTTCAATCATTTATTGCGGGTTGCCAATTTTTCTAAATGTTTGGCACCATAACAAAAAATAAAATCCCCAAAATTGGGGACTTTATTTAATAAATGCAGATTGTTTACTATGGTGTTACTGTACCGCCAATGGTTAATCCGGGAACTATGATAAATCCATTGTCGTCATCCGGATCAATACACTGTGGGGTATAATCACAGCTGGTGATTTCATTAACCTTGTTAACCACGGCTGTTGTTGCGGTGTTCACCTTGTTTATATTCGTGGTGTTAACCGATATAGCCGATGTGTTTGCAGACACACTGTTTTGTAATGCTGTTATTGTTGATGAAGCAGACAACGTGTTTGCAAAATTTTCTGTCGTAATCGCCGTGGTGTTCAGCGTTGACAAAACTGGCGCCATGCTGTTAACCAAATTTTGTGTGCTCTGCAAGCTTTTATATTCGCTGCTTGCCGATAATTTTTTGCTAAAATTATCAACTGTTATCGCTTTGGTGCTGGCCCAATTGCCGAAAGCGGCACTGGTATGATAGTTACTCAAATCGCTTGCCAAAGCAAATCCTTGATCTTCGACCGCGTCCGCTGCTGCTGCAATCGCTTCATCTTTCGCTGTTGCGATTAATGTTGGTACACCGTCAACAGTGTTTTTCAGGTTTTTATAGATGCTCAAATCTGCAACCTGTGTGCCCAAATCTGCTGATTTCAGGTAACCCATACCGGCGACCAAGTTCGTGACGGACGTGTCAAGGTTGGCTGTCTTGACATAGTTGCCCAAATCGCTTGTCAAAGCAAATCCTTTGCCATCAACTGCATCTGCTGCTGCTGCAATCGCTTCGCCTTTTGCTGTTGCGATTAACGTTGGTACACCATCAACAGTGTTTTTCAGGTTTTTATAGATGCTCAAATCTGCAACTTCTGTTCCCAGATCTGCCGATTTCAGGTAACCCATACCACCGACCAAGTTCGTGACGGACGTGTCAAGGTTGGCTGTCTTGACATAACCGCTCAAATCGCTTGCCAAAGCAAATCCTTTGCTATCAACTGCATCTGCCGCTGCTGCAATGGCTTCGTCTTTCGCGTCTGCGATTAATGTTGGTACACCATCAACAGTGTTTTTCAGGTTTTTATAAATGGTCAAATCCGCAACCTGAGTTCCCAGATCTGCCGATTTCAGATAGCCCATACCGCCGACCAGGTTCGTGACAGACGTATCAAGGTTGGCTGTCTTGACATAACCACTCAAATCGCTTGCCAAAGCAAATCCTTTGCCCTCAACCGCATCTGCTGCTGCAGCAATTGCTTCACCTTTTGCTGTTGCGATTAATGTTGGTACACCGTCAACAGTGTTTTTCAAGTTTTTATAGATGCTCAAATCCGCAACCTGAGTTCCCAGATCCGCCGATTTCAGGTAACCCATACCGCCGACTATGCCTGCAACCTGTGTTCCCAAATCTGCCGATTTCAGATAGCCCATACCGCCGACCAGGGTTGTGACCGATGTGCCTAAGTTATCAGATTTTACATAACCACTCAAATCGCTTGCCAAAGCAAAACCTTTGCCATCAACTGCATCTGCTGCCGCTGCAATTGCTTCGCCTTTTGCTGTTGCGATTAATGTTGGTACACCATCAACAGAATTTTTCAGGTTTTTATAAATGGTCAAATCCGCAACCTGTGTACCCAAATCTGCCGATTTCAGGTAACCCATACCGCCGACCAAGTTCGTCAAACCGTCTTTCTTTACAAAGTCAACGGTCAGGTCAGAGAACTTAGCGTCAAATCCATCTTCTTTAACATACACGCCGTCCAAGCCATTGATAGCAACATTAACATCTTCAACAGTCGCAAAGTTGTAATTACCCAAAGCATCGGTCTTCAAGTAACCCAAACCTGCAACTTGTGTTCCTAAATCT
>JAEIGA010010822.1_pt1 | contig 13838 bp, 11 predicted proteins | sample 9270691 | NCBI WGS metagenome assembly JAEIGA01 (sample SAMN17057246, study PRJNA624740) | gut metagenome | biome: biome; isolation source: fecal sample | host: Bos grunniens | place: China: Xizang | collected 2019 | reverse complement strand
CGACGGAGCGAAGCGACGCAGCGTAGGCCGACATATAATGGCGAGGACCGTAGCGAAGAGGAGCTCCGAGCCGTTGTGGGCGCGTGTTTTATCATGTTAGCGGCATTTTGAAACAATGCCGTATTCCGAGCCACGCTTTATGCCACCCCTCCGGGGTTCGCATTTATTTTTTTTGGGGCGGTTCCCGGGGTTTGGGGCTTCGAGTCTTCGCTTTCTACGCCCTCACAGGCCGCCCCTTGCGGGGCTCCACCGCCGGGCTATTTTATACCGCCCCTCCGGGGCTCAAAATTCCGCTCGCCTACGGCTCGCAAACTGTTCTTCAACTTCCGATTTATCGGGTAGGCTGCCTTTTTTACTTATTGCGGGCGGCGCAATGGGGGCATGTGGCCTCCGGGTTGGTGCGGATGAAACGGTAGCCGCAAATGCGGCAGGTGAGCCGCGTGCGCGCGCGGCGTATTCTGCGAATCTTTGCCGCTAATTGCACGGGTAAAATAACGCAGAGCAAAAGGATGCCGCCGGTGTACACAAGTGCCTCAAAAAACTCGTGTGGCGCCATGGCTGCCAAGGTTTGGGCGAATGCGTCGTTCATGCGGCCGGGGGCTCCTCTCTATTTTCCGCAGGTTGCTCTGCCGGCGTTGTGGCGGGGGGTGGCAGCTCCAGCAGGCGTTTTTCATCCAAAATCATGGAGTCCGGGTAACGCTCAAAAATGTGCGTGCCGGGGGAGGGGCGCAGCTCCGGCTCCGCCTTGCGTGGCAAGCTGTGCCCCGCTGCTGTTTCGACACGGGTGGGGTCCACATACGCGGGCAGGATAAGGGGCAGGGGGCTGCGCAGTTGCATGCGCATGGCCGTTATTTCATCATTGATGAACATGACTTTTCCGTGCCCCTGCGGGCGTGCAGGCTCCGGCATATCCACCTTCACGAAAAAGAAAGCGCTGCCCACCACGATGGCCGCCAGTAGGAAAAACAGCGGCAAACACCCGGCCATGGGGCGTGAGTGCATGGCGTGGTACAGTAAGCTGTGTTCCTCTTTTTTCATTTACTTGATGGAGGGTCTACCGGCAATGGAGCATGTGAACTTGCGCTGCAGTACCATGTCGATGGCTTTTTGCAGCACACCGGCTGAGGTTGCGGGGTCACATTCGAGGATGATGGTCATGTTGTCGCGACGGGTGGTCATGCCGGCTGCCCATGCATCCAGCGTTGCGGGCAGGCTGTTCAGGCCATCCTCCAGCTGCACGCCCTCTGCATAGACTCGCGGCGCCTCACCAGCGGTAATGGTAATGATGTGCAGGTTGTTGCGATTGTACGAATCCATCGCGAAGTGCGAGGCTTCAGGGTACACATTCACACCGAAGCGCGGCAGTCGGTGCACCTGCAGCCACACGCAGAAGCAGAGTAATAGAAACAGATTCACCCCGGCTGCTATGAGAATGGGGTAACCCGGAGAACCCAAAGTGGAACGAACTCGGCGCATGGTGTGTGTGTTAGGTGTTCAGTGCGTGTGCGGAATGCTCTGTTGTCATTCCTTTTCGCTTGCCGTTTCCTCCGTGGCGGTGATGCTGCAAGAACCGCTGCGGCAGGTGCGGGGGGCTGCTTTCTCGGCCGCTGTGGTGTTTTTCGCCTCGGCACGGGCGTCACAGATGATGTGCACGCACTCCAGCCCGGCGCGCTCAATGTTGTTGATAATCTTGCGGGCGCGGGAGGCTAAGTACATGTAGAAGAGGTAGCAGGGTATGGCTATGGCAATACCTGCGGCGGAAAGGAGCAGGGCGCGCTCGATGGTCTCTGCCACCTGCGGCAGGGCTGCTGCGCCATCTGTGATGCCCGGTTGCTCATAGAACGCCACCATGGCCAGCAGTGTGCCCAGTATGCCCAAGAGCGGCAGCACCGTGGCGCATACCAGCAGAATGCGCACATAGCGCTCTACTCGGTACACCTCAACGGAGGCTGCCTCCATCGCGATGTCGCGCAGCTCACTGCGCTCGAGCTTCGGGCGGCTCAGCACGGACTCCACCACGCGAGCCATGGGCCCGGGCAGGCGGCGAACCTCATGCAGGGCTTCATTGTACTGCCCGCTGCGCATCAGCGCCGATAACCCGCGCAAGAAATCCCCGGAGTTGATGTTAACTCGGTGAAAGTAGAAAAGGCGCTCCGCTACCACAGCCAGCGCCAGCACGGCAAAAAACATCATGAGCCAGAACATCGGCCCCATGGAGATGATCATTTCCCACATATCACGGCTTATCGGTTAAAGGTTAATGAGAGATTTTGTTTGTTGTGTTCGTCAGTGTAAGTAAGAGAGGGGGGGGCAGCAGCGGCTGAGCCACAGCGGGCGAGCCGCTGCTGCAAAAAGGTGAGGTTACTTGCTCACGGGGGAGATGCAGTCCGTGCCCAAGTACGGTACCAGTGCCTCCGGCACGCGTACGGAGCCGTCCGGCTGCTGGCACTGCTCAAGCAGGGCTACATACAGGCGCGGAAGTGCCGTGCCGGAGCCGTTGAGCGTGTAGGGAACGCGCATCTTGCCGTCGGCATCCTTGTAGCGCAGCTTCATGCGGCGTGCCTGGTAATCCGTAAAGCAGGAGCAGCTGGATACCTCCAGATACTTGCCTTGCCCCGGTGCCCATACCTCGATGTCGTAAGTCTTGGCGGAAGAGAAGCCTACGTCACCCGTGCAAAGCTCAATCACGCGGTAGTGCAGGCCAAGCTTCTGCAGAATGCTCTCAGCATGGCTCGTCAGCTTCTCCAGCTCGGCAAAGCCTTCCTCAGGGCGGCAAATCTCCACCAGCTCCACTTTGTCGAACTGGTGCACGCGAATCATGCCCTTGTTCTCGCGACCGGCGGAACCGGCCTCGCGACGGAAGCAGGGGGTGTAAGCCGTCATTTTGATGGGCAGGTCTGCCTCTTTCAGAATCTGGTCGCGGCACAGGTTGGTTACCGGTACCTCAGCGGTGGGCACCAGGAACATGCTGTTGCCCTCCAGCCCGTACATGTCCTCCTCAAACTTGGGCAGCTGACCGGTGCCGTACATGCACTCGCGCTTCACGATGAAGGGTACTCCTACCTCTTGGTAGCCGTTCTCCTGCGTCTGGGTGTCGAGCAAGAAGTTGATGAGCGCGCGCTCCAAACGGGCACCCAAACCACGGTAGACGATGAAACCGGAACCGGAAATGCGGGTGGCGTCCTCAAAATTCAGCAAACCGCAGGCCGTGGCAATCTGTACATGGTCCTTGGGCTCGGCTATCTCCGGCTTGCTGCCCCATACGCGCAGCTCCGGGTTGGCGCTCTCATCCTCACCCACGGGGGCGGCATCATGCGGCATGTTCGGGATGTTGAGCAGCAGGCTTTCCTGCTCCTCTGCCGCGGCGCTTACAATGGCGTCAAGCTCTTTAATGCGCTCACCCACTTCACCCATACGGGCTTTCATGGCCTCCGCCTCCTCGCGGCGTCCCTCCTTCATCAGCATACCAATCTGCTTGGAGGTACTATTGCGCTCGGAGGAAAGCGCCTGCTTCTCCGTCTCGGCATTGCGGCGCTTTACATCACACTCCAGCACCTTGTCTACAAGCATCCAGTGGTCTCCACCGCGCAGGCGGACACGCTCCTTTACATACTCAGGATTTTCCCTGACAACTCGGATATCTAGCATAACACCACTATTCTACACCCTTGCGCCATATATTCAAGCGGAAAGTGCGCCTTTTCTCTCCCTTTTTTTGCTTTTTTATTTCCTTTTTTTGTTTTTTACGGATTCGCGCCCCGCTTGTCCTTTCTCCATCTTTGCGGTGTGTGTGTTGTTATTTCTGCTTGTAAATGATTTTATATTTGTTTTTGTGAAGACTTTATTATAAGCCTGAATAATGTTATTTCCTATAAAATGGGTGTATTATAAGGTAAGGAAAATAAATGTTTTGCGAATTTTAGGCTTGCTAAAATGTATGTTATATTGTAAAGTGTCCGTGCGATACGTGGAGTTTTCTGCGTGTTGTGATGACTTTGTTATTGTTGTTAGTGGTGTGAGTTACAGTCGTACGAAAATAGCAGTAACAGAAAGTCAAACGCTTCTATTTAATTAACAAATCACGTGTTATGAAACTCAGACTCCCTAAGGGAATGATTATTGCAGCAAGCTCTGCTGCATGGGTCGGTGTGTCTAATGCTGCCAGCTGGATGGATAGCATCGATGAACGCATCAATGTAGAAGCCGGGCAGACTCAAGCCTTGGCGGGGGATACGGTGAAGCCCAATCCTCAGAATCCCCACGCCATTGCTAAAGACGGTGACGGTACGCTCACGGTAAGTGGTGGTGCCACAGTTGCAAAGTACGCCAACTTGTATGTGCGTGAGGGTGAAATGGTTATTTCCGACGGTGCATCTCTGAAGCTTTATCCGGCCGCGACTCCGGGCTCCGCTGTAGACGGATACCAGCGCTACACATCTTTGGGTGTTGCCGGTAAGGATGCAGTAATGACTTTTGATAACGGTACTTATATCTCCGGCACAGAGTCTGCTCACTTTGTCGGTGGTATTGACGGTAACGGTATCATGAATATTACAAATAACTCCACCGTAGACCTCGGCTCCGGTAACCTCTTTGTTATCGGTGATATTTCCGTGGAGGAGGCTACTACTGCCGATGGCGAGTTGGATATGTGGAGCAACGCCACCACAGCCGAGGTAGGCGCAGCCCCCACAGCAGCTAACCGCTATGTGGGCTCCTACGTAACGCGCGAGGTAAACGGTAGCACCTACACCTTCGGTAAGGGTGTGGTGAATGTGAATGGAGGTTCTTACTTCAAGGCTACCTACGGCAACTTCTGGATGAGTGAGGGTGCGCTGAATGTCAGCGATGCCGGCACTCGCGTACAGATTGCACAGGATGGCTATGGCTACCGCTTCTGGATGTGCTTGGGGAATGGCTCCACTTCCGAGGTGAATGTGCTGAATGGCGCCACGATGGACGTGTATGCCTACCAGTTCTATACCAACTACGGAGATTACTCCACCGGTAACATTACTGTGGATGGCGGTTCTGTGCTGACGATTTATAATCAGCTGTACGGTGGGAATGAGGGGTCTTTCGTGGTTGGCTATCACGCCATGAACGGTGAGGGCAATGTATATGTGACCAACGGAAGTACTATGAACGTAGGGAGCTACAATGCCGTACTTGCGTGGGATGATAATTCCGGTGATAGTACCGCATACATTTATGTAGACGGAACCTCCAAGATGACTATGAATCATGTTAGAGCGTACACCGGTACTACCGTAGAGAATGCCGGTGAGATTTCTGTGTCCAGCTTGAAGCATTTAGGTGGTTCCATCATCAACGGTGGCAAGTTACAGGTTGCCGGTGATATTTCCGTTGAGGGTGGTGCTATTACCAACTCCGGCGTATTCTCCGGTAATAACCTGACGCTCACAAGCGGTTCTGTTACCAATGCCGGTACCATCGAGATGAATGGCAGTTTGACCATGGCCGGTGGTACCTTGGAGCTCAGCGTCAGCAACGCTAATCTGACTCAGGCAGACGTGACGGTTGGTGCTTTCGACGGTCAGTCCGGTACTGTTGTGCTGCGCGCCACAGAGAACCTGAAGGCCGGCACGTACCACATCATCAGCGTTCGTGATGAGGAAGAAGAGACCGTAGGTGGTGAGTCTGATGCTCCTGAAGCCGTTACTGCATCCGAAGGTGGTGTGCAATACACGCTCATCGGTGCGGATGGTCTGGAAACCTCTTGGGAAGGTGGTGACCTCTTCCTGACGCTCAACGAGCAGCTTATCGTATCCCGCGACCCGCTTTCCGATGCCTTGATGGCCGCTAACTGGGGTGTGTTCCACTCCTCTCAGGCATTCACCGGTACGCTGTGGGCTCCGCGTGCGGCAGCCTCCTGCACGCAGGTGGACAGCGACAAGGTGGCTTGGGCTACGGCATACAGCAGCTTCATCAGCCAGAATGATGCAGACAAGTTCAAGGGGGCTGATTACTCCATCTACGGTGCATCCATGGGTGTAGAGACCCCGCTGGGCAAGAACCGCATTATCGGTGTGGCCTTCGGTTACGACATGGGCAAGGCCAGCCTGCCGAACACCTCTGATATAGACCAAACCTCCTGCCACATCGCGGCTTATGGTCGCGCTGCCGTATGGTGCTTCGGAGAGCAGGGGAACCTCGCGCTCGATTGGTCCGCTGCGTACGGTAGCACCACTTCCGAGCACGATGCCGTGCCCGGTGACTGGACTCAGGATAGCTTCCAGCTGGATGCCCGCGCTACCTACAGCCGCAGCCTCTCCTCTCGTACGTCTGTCAGTGCCTTCTTCGGTGCGCAGTACTACTCACAGGAATCCGCTTCCACAGCCCGCGCGCAGGCTGATTCTATCAAGAACTTCCGCTTGATGCTCGGCACGGGTATTCAGCGTTCCGTAACGGATAAAACCGCCGTATTCGGTGAGGCTATGCTCCGGCAGGACGTGATGCGCGACAACCCGAATGTGATGGTGGACGGCTTCCACTATGGCACGGGTGCCAACCCCGGTCGCTTCGGTGGTAGCATTTCCGCCGGCGTGGAGCACCAGCTCAATGACGACTGGAAGGTTCGTGCAAACTACAGCTTCGAGGTCGCAGACGATCAGAACGTGCACTCCTTCGGTGCCGGTGCTTCCTATAGCTTCTGATTTCTGCATAGGACACGACAAATGCTAATACATGGGGCTGCTCTTCTCGTAAGAGCAGCCCTTTGTAATGATGGTAAGCGCGATAAATCGGAAGTTGAAGGGGAAATTGCGAGCCGCAGGCGAGCGGAATTCGGAGCCCCGGAGGGGCGCCATAGAATAGCCCGGCGGTGAAGCCCCGCAAGGGGCGGAACCCCGGGAAATGGCCACAAAAATAAATGCGAACCCCGGAGGGGTGGTATATAATGGCGAGGACCGAAGCGAAGCGGAGCTCCGAGCCGGGGTGGCGCGTGTCTTTTTGTTGTTAATGAGTTGCGGGTATTGTAAATCGCCACAAAAACACTATAGACACAAAGCATCGCATTCTGTCGGCCTCCGCGCTGTCGCTATCGCTCCAACGCTCCGGGCTCGAATATTAGGGGGGAGCCTACCGGTGGTTTCGTCGCTGCGCGACTCCACCACCGGCTACTGTCTTTCGCCCCTATCGGGGCTTCAAATTCCGCTCGCTTCGCTCGCCAACTTCCGATTTATCGTGATGAAAACATGCTTTGAAAATTAACGGTACGCCGGATAAAATGCTTCCCCGGGCTGCAATTTGTGAGTATAATGGCGGCGGTATGCAAAACGGTGAGCTTAAAGTGCAGATTCGCGCGTTTTCGGAACACGATGCCGCTGCGGTGGCATCATTATTTTACCATACCGTGCACAGTGTGAACGCCGCGGATTACAATGAAGCCCAGCTGAATGCCTGGGCTCCGGCGGAGGTGTTGGCAGAGGATTGGCGCCACCGTTTTGACGGGCGCTTGGCTTTGGTGGCGATTTATTGCGGGGAGATGGTTGGTTTTGCGGATATGGATGTGCCGCAAGCCTATTTGGATAGGCTCTATGTGCACCGTGATTACCAGCGCTGTGGCATTGCTACTGCCCTGTGTGATGCGTTGGAGTCTGCGTGCCCGGCAGGGGCGGTGATAAGGGTGCACGCCTCCCTTACAGCGGAGCCGTTTTTTGTCTCTCGCGGGTACTATGTGCAGGCCCGGCAAACAGTATCCTGCCGCGGCGTGCTGATGGATAATTGCCTGATGTGCAAGAAAAGGGCGTGAGCAGGGCGAGGCTTATTCCTGCGGGCCGCTGAGCTGGGTCAGCGTGGCTTCCGGGCCTTGCTCACCGTTGGCATTGGTGAGGGAGACGGGCAGCCAGTGTTTACCGGCTTCTAAGCGGTAAAGCCCGACAAAACGGCTGCGGTCTCCGGGAATTTCCTCGATGGATGTGGCGCATGCGCATTCCGGACAAGATTCCAGCGTGCCATCGTAGTTCTCAATCACCAACTCGAGAGCATAGAGCCCGCGCACCGGGGCGTGGAAAAGTACCAGTGATTGCCAGTGAGCGCCTTCTTCATCTTTCTCCCAACGCAAGGGCATGGCCTGCGGGTTGGTGGTGCCCTCTACATCATCCGTATCTTCATCCGCCGGTTTGTAGAGGGGCAGTTGCTTCGCGATACGGCGACAGAACAGCGCCCGAATGCCGAAATTGAGCAGGTAAACAACCGCCGCCCAGATGAACCACCAGTTGATGGCGGTGTTGAGGATGCCCACCTCGTTATTCATGTATGCCCAGGCTACGCAGCAGGCAAAAACGGCGGTAAGGAGCGCGCCAATCATGAAAAATCCGAAAATGGCGGGCGGATTGAACAGGCAGAGGAAAATGATGACGATTTGCGCGCGCAGATTCAGCTGCAAGATGTCTCTGTATATTTTGTGAGCCTCTTTTTTTGCAATGGCTTCCAGCTCTTCCTGTGTGGCGTTCTTCTTAATCTGCATGGCGGCAGTATAACATGTTTTGCCCGTTAAGGAAAGAGCAAATCCGGTGGATGTGTGTATGTAGCGCGTAAAAAAAGCCGCGCTGCCCAATGGAGCAGCGCGGCTGAAAATCAGCGGTAAAGGTAGGCTTTACCAGAAGATGATGTAGAGGGCAACGGTGAGGATGATAACCGCCCAGCCGAACACCTTGGCGCGGGTGGAGGTCTTCATCTCGATGATGCCCTTGTCCGTCAGCACCACGGCCTCGCCACCCTTGAGGTGGTTGATGATGGTGAGGATGATACCCACCACGCACACGGCGATGAAGGCGAAGCCCATGCGGTTGAGGAAGCTCTGATCCGTAGCGCCCAGCACCTCAATCCACTTGAAGGAGGCGTAGAACACGGCACCGAGGAGAATACCCAACCAACCGAAGATGCGCGGGCACTTCGGCACGAAGAAGCCGAAGAGGAACACTGCCAGCACACCCGGGCTAAGGAAGCCCTGGAACTCCTGAATGAAGGTGAAGATGCCACCGAATGCAGGGTTATCCAAGAAGGGCGCAATCACCGTAGCAATCACGGCGCAACCCAGCACACCGATCTTACCGATGGAGAGCAACTGCTGCGGGGAGGCAGGCTTGCCCATTACCTCGCGGGCTTTGCCGTACAGGTCCATGGTGAACAGGGTGGAGGCGGAGTTGAGCATGGATGCCAAGGAGCTCACCACAGCACCGAAGAGGGCTGCCAGCACGAACCAAGCCCAACCGGTGCCCGGAAGCAAGCGGCGGAGCAGGGTGGCAAAGGCGGAGTCATAGTGGTAAGCGGACAAACCGGTGGATACCACGTACTGCTCGGCATTGGCGCGGGCGTCCTTGGTGGCGTCACCCTCAAGCTTGGTCAGCTTGCCGGCAAGCTCTGCAGCGGCGGGCAGGGTGTCCTTCTTGGTGAGGTCCATAGCGACGAGCTCGCCGGCCAGCTTGTCGAACTCAGCGGTCTTCTCAGCGTCGGCACCTACCGTGGCCAGGTTGCGCTTCATGAGCTCAACGGCCTTTTCGCTTTGGTCCTCACGCAGCAGCAAGCTGGAGGCAACATTGTAGATGGGCTTCTTGTTGGTCTCGGTTGCAGTCTTCTCTACAGCGGTGATGACGGCAGCGTTGTTGCTGTCGGCCTTGTCTGCAAGGTCACCACGGAAGAGGTTGTATGCAAGAATGCCGGGGATGATTACCACGAAGGGAATGAGCAGCTTGAGGAATGCGGCGAATACCACACCCATCTGGCCTTCCTCCAAGCTCTTGGAGGCCAAGGTGCGCTGCATGATGTACTGGTTGAGACCCCAGTAGAAGAAGTTCGGAATCCACAGACCGAGCAGGTATACCGTCCAGGGCATGGTCGGGTCGCTTTCCTCGCGCATCATGTGCAGCTTGCCGCCGATGCCGTTCACGGCGGAGTTTGCCTCACCGGCGTTGAGCTCCGTCATGCGGGAAAGACCGTCCATGAACTGGCTGCCCGTGGTGGTCAGTGTGTCTGCCGTGGCCTGGGAGGCAACGCTGGCCGTCTCAGCAACGGGCTGGAGCTCGGCAGGAGTCATGCCACCGAGAGCCATGATGGCGAAGTAAGCCACCACACCACCGCCCACGATAAGGGCTGCACCCCAGATGAGGTCCGTCCAAGCGCAGGCTTTAAGGCCGCCTACGTACACGTAAACCGTTGCTGCACCAGCGATGATGAGGCAGCTGGTCCACAGCTCAAGGCTGAAGTATACGGAAATCACGTTAGCACCGGCGTAAATAACCGTAGCGGTGGGCACACCCACAAGGATGAGCAGGTTCACCAAGGCCATGGTCACGCGGGAGATGCCGTTGTAGCGCTCCTCCAAGAACTGCGGGATGGTGAACACACCGCGCTTGAGCAGCATGGGCAGGAAGGTGAAAGCCACAATCACGAGCACGATGGCTGCAAGCCACTCGTAACCGGCAATGGCAAGGCCCAGCCAGTCAGCAGCCTGGCCGCTCATGCCCACGAACTGCTCCGTGGAGATGTTCGCTGCCAGCAGGGAGAAACCTACCAGCCACCAAGTGAGGCCACGGCCGGCCAAGAAGTAGTCGGCTGCACCTTTCTCAGCCTTCTCCTCTTCGCTCTGGGCTTCGTTGCCATCAGAGGCTTTCCAAATGCCGAGGCCGATAACGCCCACGACTACAATGCAGAATACCACCATTTCCCATACCGGCAGCACGTCCACCTCCTCCTGAGCGGCAGGAGCGGGGGCTGCTACGGGGACGGCTGCTTTCTCTACGGCGGGCTCCTCCGTTACCGGGGCAGGAGCGGTCTCTGTCTCAGCGGCGGGAGTCTCCTCTACAGCGGCGGGAGTCTCCTCCACAGCGGCGGGAGTCTCCTCTACAGCGGCGGGAGTCTCTTCCACAGCAGCGGGAGTCTCTTCCACAGCAGCGGGAGTCTCCTCCACAACAGCGGGTACCTCGGCCGGAGTTGCCTCCTGAGCCCAAGCGCCGAATGTCATGAGCGCAAGGGCGCTCAGCATCGTTGTTAATTTTTTCATGTTGTATTATATGTTCGGATTAAGCCTTGTAGAGCACACGGGCACCTTCGCCCGGGCGGGTGATGAGGTAGGTGGTCTCAATGCCGAGGGCGTCGCGGTAGGCGTCCAGCATCTCGTTGGCAACCTTCTCCACATCCTCGCTCTTCACGAGGGCAACAATGCAGCCACCGAAACCACCACCCGTCATGCGGGCGCCGTATACGGAGGCAGCGGAGGGGATGGAGTCCGCCAAGCTTACCAAGGTGTCCACCTCAGCGCAGGATACTTCAAAGTCATTCTTCAGGGAGGCGTGAGAGGCGCGCATGGCTACACCGGCGCTGTCCCAATCACCGGCAGCAACGGCTGCGGCGAACTTCTCCACGCGCAGGTTTTCACCGATAACGTGGCGGGAGCGGCGGTAGCAGAGGTCGCCGAGGGCTTCTTTTTTCTCCTCCAGCATCTCCAGCGTAGCCTCGCGCAGGGAGGGTACGCCGAGAATTTCGCAGGCGTCCTCGCAGTTCTTGCGGCGGGCTGCATAGCCACCGTCTGCCAGTGAGTGCTTCACGGCGGAGTCGATAACCAGCACGCTGACGCTCGGGTCCATCATGGGGATAAGCTTGTAGCTCAGGTCCTTGCAGTCCAGCATGAGGGCGTGGTCCTGCTTGCCGTTGGCGGAGATGAACTGGTCCATGATGCCACAGGGCACATTCACGAACTCGTGCTCCGTAGCCTGGCCGATGAGGGCGCGCTCCGTGGGCGTTACATCTGCTCCGCACAGGGCTGCCAGTGCCGTGCAGGTGGCAACCTCAAATGCTGCGGAGGAGGACAAACCGCCACCGCGGGGCACGTTGGAGTCAATCAGCATATCCACAGCGGGCACCTTGATGCCGCGGCGCTCCAGCATGCAGATGACGCCACGCACGTAGTTGCTCCAGAAGGGGTCACCGGGTTTGGTGGCGTCCGCCGGGTCGATTTCAATCATCGTATCACCCAGAGCGCCAATCCAGCGGTGCTTGCCGGTGGGGGAGGGAGCCACGGCTACAACGTTGATGTTGTTGAGAGCCATGGGAAGTACAAAGCCGTTATTGTAGTCGGTGTGCTCACCAATCAGGTTCACGCGTCCGGGAGAGGCAGCTACCACTGCGGGTTTCTGGCCGAAGTATTCCTCGAAGTACGGGCTGATGGTGTCAACACTGATTTCGCGTTGCTCTAAATCCATAACGGATTATTTTTAGCATATTGCACAGCGCTTGTAAAGGCTAAACAAGGCAAACTGTTGGGAAAAAACGGCGCCGGCGGATTTGCCGGCGCCGTTTGGAGAATTCAGCTTACTGCTGTCAGGCGTTTTCCTGTGAGGCTGCTGCCACCCATGAGAATCGATCCGCCAAGCTTTGCCAATCTTCGCTCCCGTCTTGGCAGGTAAGCTCTTGGTCATTGATTTCGCCTTTGTAGTACATGCTGTGCAGCTCTGCTTCCGACAAGGGGCCCGCCACCTCCTCATTGTGGTACAGGTAGTACTGCTTGTTCTCAGCTTCCGCTTGTGCTGCAGGCTCCGGTTGCGGCTCGGGGGGCGGCTCTTCCGCTGCCGGTACAGGCGGAGGAACCGGTTGCTGCGGGGGCTCGGGCATGGGGGACGCCTGCGGGGGCGCTTCATAAGGTGTGACTTGCGGCATGCCGGGTGGGGGAGGTGGCGGTGCCGGGGCGGGGGCTGCCTGTGGCGTAATGGGCGGGGGCATTTGCGGTGCGCAGTTTGCAGCCCACACGAATGCTTGGGCAATGGGGAACCACTGCATCCCTCCGAGGGGACATACGCATGAGGTGGAGTTCACATAGCCATTGCAGTACATGGCGTACAGCTCCGCTTCCGTTGCCGGACCGTATACGGTACCATTGGTGTTCAAATGGTAGCGGATGAGGTGCGCCGGGAGTGGCGGGGGAATTGCTGCCATGGGGGCAGGGGCCGGCGGGGGCGGGGGTACTGCTGCCGGTGGTGGTGGCGGCGGCGGTACTGCGGCAGGTGGTGGCGGGGGTGGGGGGACATGAACCGCGGATTGCCCTAAAAAGGCGGAAAGCGAAACCCAGTGTGAAGTCCCGTTTTTGCAGACCTTCGCATTGTGAAGGATGCGCCCCTCTTGGTGCATGTGTTTGATTTTGTCCTTCGGGTACGGCCCGAGAATCTGCCCTTTCTGAGAAACGTGGTAAGTGGCTTTTGGTTGCTGAGGTTGTGGCGTTACGGCGTATGTGCCCGCGGTTAATTTTGTGTGGACCATGGGCTGTGGTGGCAGAATAGGCTTGCCGACTTTGCGCTGTGCTACTTCCGGAAATACCTTGTAGATGCGGTGCCATTTGTCCATTCCCTTTGACCAGCAGTACATGTTGACACTGATCTCCTTCCGCTTCACCATCTGCAGCAAGTCATCTTTGCTGAATGGTCCCTGCGGATTATTGCCATCCTCTGATACGTAGTAATTGCCCATTGCCAGGTGTTGTTGTCTCGGTATTGTCTTTTCTTAACTAGCACAAAGCGTTTTCCTTGTCAAGAATATAAAATCCCCGGCTTCTCATTCGCCGTGAATCTCTGATTCTCTATGTCCGGTTCCATTTATTTCGTCGATTTCAAATGGCGCGATAAATCGGAAGTTGGCGATTAGTTTGCGAGCGTAAGCGAGCGGAATTCAGAGCCCCGTGGTAACGGGGCGACGGACGTTAGGCAGGGGTGGAGCGGCGAAGCCGCGGAACCCCTGTTAGGGTAAGAAATTTAAATGGAACCCAGGGAACCTGTGGTGACAGAATGCGTGGCTTAAATTGCCGTATCGACTACAAAACAAATGCT
>JAEIGA010010821.1_pt1 | contig 13839 bp, 10 predicted proteins | sample 9270691 | NCBI WGS metagenome assembly JAEIGA01 (sample SAMN17057246, study PRJNA624740) | gut metagenome | biome: biome; isolation source: fecal sample | host: Bos grunniens | place: China: Xizang | collected 2019 | reverse complement strand
TCAACTTGAGGTTGGATATATGTCTTTTTCATATTCTTTGTACTTCTTAAAATATTCAATCAATTACTTTACCAATACTTTTTGACCGTTTACGATGTAGAGGCCCTTAGTCATCTTTTCTACACGGCGTCCGCTCATGTCATAGATTTCCAGTTTGCTTTCACCATTCACCACAGCGTCGATACCAGTAGTTTCGCCGAAGCTCAAGCGCAGAGCTTGTACATTGCTATTAGCAGGCATTTCGTAGTAAGCCTTGAAGCCATTCAGGTAATCACCGTTGTACTTCTTCATCATGAATGCATCGCCTGGCTTTTGCAATGTGTAGATTCTATCGTTATTAGGATTCGCCATCGTCGCTACAGTACCTTTCAATTCACCCACAGGAACAGAAGTATCATCAGAGATAGTGAAGTTGTAAGTAGCAGCAGTACCCATCAGGATCACACCAGTGTTAGCAGGGATCACGCTTTCCACTTCTGTCAGCGTCAAGTATTCACCATTTTGCACAGCAGTGTACACCTTCAATTCTTGACCTTCGCTCAATTCAGGGAGAGTCAACGCTACAGGAGCATAGAGTGTAGAAGCACCAGCTGTACCGATTGTAACGGGGAGAGTGGTAACCTCTTCGAGGATAAGGTCGTGTTCACTATGGCTGTCAGAGCTACAGTGATCTGTGAAGTGATTTGTGCCACTGCTATTGGCATGTATGTATGAAGTACATTGAATATTGTACTTACCTTTCGTACGAGGACTTGCACTAAAGGTAACGTCGGTCTTGCCACCAATAGCTTGCAGGCCGCGATCGTCACCCACTTCACGCAAGCATTGGCCTGCTTTGTAGGAATATAGCGCACCATTGTGATACAACCAAATAGAGGTATTACCAGTCTCTGCGGTGAACTGTACCCCCTTGACACTTGATGGCAGACTTTGCAAGTAGAGCTTTCCTGTGCTGTTGCCATAATCGTATGCTACGCGGAAGAACTGTCCTTCTTTGGGCATGTTGAGTGTTGCACCGTCGAGGAGGTTGGTGTAAGTATTGAGTTCATTCAATTTAGCACTACCGCTATTTTGCATTGCAGTCTTTGCTGCTTCTGCCTTGGTCGCATTGGCATCAGTTACTTTATATAGACCAAGACTTGTGCCAATCATATCCAATGATTCGTTGATATCAGCAATCAATGCAACGAAGTCGGGAGCTTCGTCAAATATCACCCAAGCACCCTGGTGCCCATTGCCACTATAGTGCGTAGCATAATGATAACCAGTGGCACTGGTAGAACAGAGATAACCTACACTACCACCGACGCTTGCCTTGAGTGTGTAATCACCATTGTATGACGCGTTATCTGGTACGATTTCGAATGCAGTTGCAGAGGCTTCATCTACATATTTCGCATTTTGAGCATTGCCAGTGGCTACACTGGTAACTTGAATATATTTGCCAGTCAACTGATTTTTGAACTTAAAGGTGAAACCTTCTCCGACATTGTATACCGCCCAATTAATCTTTTCGGCATAAGCTGCAGTGTTGTATGAACTATTGCCATATACATTAGCTTCAGTGACTTTAGGTACGAATGTATCGTCTGCTGAACTTGCCGAAAGGTAAACAGGATAGGCGTTTTCGTTGGTGTTGGCAGGCCAGTAAATATTGTGCCAAACAGTAGTATTAGCGTTGCTCACCTTGAAGGGAAGTGTCACTGTATTGGTGTAGGTATAAGTATCGCCTTCCACATTCAAGCTAGCCTTGTCGCCCAAAGTGATATAAGCATACTTGTTTGTCAAAACAGTGGCAACTTGATCAACAGAACATTCCACTTGTTCGCGATAAATATTGCCTTGTGCATCGGTGAGTTCGACGTTGATGTTTTTTACTGCATCAAGGTCGGCATTAGGAGAGAAATAGTTGGCCTTTGTGATGCTTTCGATAGTCAAGGGGGTGTACACCATACAGTATCCCTTGGTGTAGTCATCGTCATAGCAAGGCGCTTCCTCAAAGAAGAAACCGATGCGGCCATCTTCCTGCAAAGCCATTGCACTATAAGCGCTTTGCTGAGTACTAACTTGTATACCTTGTGTCCAATCTGCAGCAATTTGTGCAGAGGTATAGTTATCATCTGTGATTTCCTTGTACCAAATAGTTACGTCGCGGCGATCATAGAGACCACTTCCACCCTTGGGTTGCGACTGCAATAGGAGTTTTACAGATGAGCCGTCAGCTTTCTTTGCATCAACACAATAAGGTTCTCCGTTACAAGTGTTAGCGCCACCATTATTACATCCATTTACGTTTGTATCCCAAGAGCCTGCATTTGTAGCTTTGTCTGTATAAGTAAATACATTAAACTGACGACCACCGCCTCTACGAACACTTAATAATATCTGGCCACTGGGGAGAATTTCCACCTTAGGTTCATCTTGATTCGCAATAGGATTTTGACTTCCGCCGAGAATACTCCAAGTTAAACCAAAGTCATCGGTATAAATGACATAGTTTCCTGTACCAGAAGCTTTCTTCAACAACAAAGCTCCATAAATACGAGGTTTACCTGTATTGTTGTAATTTTCGTCTACAGCTAAACGACCACTACCAAAGAATGAGGAGTAGCCACTATTAATTGTAGCATCTGCATTGATAAATAATGTTTCTGAAATATCTTGCTTTGTCCAAGTTTCCCCATTATCTTCGCTATACAAGCGTACGGCTCTATTGTGTGAAGTAGCACTACCATTACCAAACATCACATCACCCGCAGCTGCCATCACAAGCACCTTTTCACCTACCACAGCAATTGCTGCGTCACCATAAGCACAGTCATCTGTACCACGAACGCAAGACCCCTTTGCTATAGTCTTTGTTTCGCTCCAAGTTTCACCATTATTATCACTATAGCGCATCACGAGGTCAATACCAGGATTTTGGGTACCAAAATTGTAACGACCGATGTCATCAAGGCTATAGCGATAGTCACTCACAGCTATGATACGACCTGTACTGGTGGTTGCTATCGCAGGTATACGATAAGAGAAGGGGTCGTCGTCGTAGAAGAGAGTGACATCATTTGTAGTCGTAAATTTAGCCACAAGAGGATTGGCTTCAGTAATCGCATTCTTTTGAGCTTCAGTCAGCGTAAAACTCTTGCCCAAGTTTTGCTCGCCAAGATAGAAACCTTGGAATGTGAAACCACGGTAGTCGCGAGTGAAAGCAATGACATCACCTACACCATTGTAGCTCATTTCGCTCACTGTCATATTTGCTGTAGTGAGCTTAGCAGATGATACACTGCCACCAAGTGTTGCTGTCACACGACCAAAGTGAGTGTTGGGATTGTTTCCATCCCAACCTTCTACCACAGCCTTCACATATAGATATTTTTCATATTCAGCTACACGGTCTGCCACCGCTTTCAGCTCAGCATCAGTCAATGTCTTGACTAAGGTCACTTGGTGGTTGCTACCATCGTCAGTCAAGTTGTCCCAACCACCAGTCCAGCTAATCAAACCTGATGCGTGGTTAGCAGAGTGGTTGACTACTGCTGCACCGTCTGTAGAGAACATAATAGGATATGTGGCATTGCTTGACTTTTTGAATGTCAAATCTTGCGAAACAGGAATTTGAACGAAAGGTACCGCAGTATTGTTGCTCGACTCCTTACCCATAAACATACCCTTACCGAGGTTGTAGAGATAATAGTTGTTTCTAGAAGACTTATATACGGTCCATTGGAAGTTAGCATCATCCTTGCTACCAGTCACGCCATTGGCTGTGTAAGCAGTAGAGATAACCTTGTCATTGCCATCCTTTGCACCCATCCAACCGCGAGAGGTGACGAAGGTGTAGACATTCCCGTTTTCGAAATCAGATATTTCTTTAACATAATCCACCTTCTTTATTTCATCCACAGTCAATGCGCCACTATATACTCTTACTCTATGAATTGTCGCATCACCTAGTTCTTGTGCTGCGTTACCTGCCATACCACCACCTATATAGATATTAGCATTAGCAAAGTCTTCCTTCACCATCTTTGGTGTAGCGATTTCGTAGGTACCAAAATCACGGTCCATTGTCCAACTAGTGTTCGTATCGCCAATGTATGACTTGAACTTATTGTTGGTCTTGTCAAATACATAGGCTATTCTTATGGTTGAATTTGTGGGAATAGTACCAGTAGAGAAATGCTGACCATCCTTAGCAGCTGCAAGATATGCGATAGCTGCGCCATTGTGTCCACATGCCATGTAGGAAGTGTTAGTTCCAGAGAAAGAAGATGGGACTGGTTGAGCAGGGTCGGCAACACAGAAGAATGCGCCACGACCAGAAAGAGAAGCGGCTGTAGTAACATCCAAAACGACCGTTAGATTGTCGAGTTCAAAGATCTTTGCAGCATCCTCATCGCTCAACCGAGAAGGTGCTGTGCCAATGTTGCTCACGTGAACGACAGGAGTCTGCGCCCATGTCCCGACACACGTCAGGATCATGGTCATTAATAGTAGAATTTTCTTCATTGTAGATTTAGATATTTATAGAGATTGTATATTGCTTGTTGATGTGGTGCATCTTGCACATATTATTACGCGTACAAAGATAATATAATATAGTCTATGAGATTGATGTTTGTCTGTGTAAATAAGTAGGTTTTATGTTTTACCCCCCCCCATTGCCATTTTGCTAAGTGGAGTTTGCAGAATAGAGGGTAAATGATTGGTAAAATAAAAGGCAGGGTGCTTTTGTATCCTATATATCCCTCCTTTTCTTTACCTAAAACAAAAATGCATCGATTGCCTGAGAGTGGCGCATCAATGCATGGCGATATATAGAGTTGATGTGTTGTTTGTCAAAAAAAAGGGATACCGCTGTATCCCAACCTTGTTAACCTTAAAATCTAATACTATGAAAAACACGATGCAAAGATAGGGGTTTTGGAGGGGTGGAGAGGTGTCGGAAGCATAAAAATGTGTGGGAAATAATGTTTTTTAAGGATTTAAGTGTAATTTTGCAAACTCAACTCGCCAAAAACTAACTTTTTCGCTACGGCGGGTGGCGACAGGCGACAAGGGGTGGGCTGGGCGTGTGAACTTTTGCCCCCGCTCTGTCCCCTCTCCCCACTACACACACAAAAAAGCAAAGCGTGATGCACATAGGCTATTATATCAAGCGCATTTGGATCAGGTTGTGCCGTATCTCGCACCGCAGGGGGTATGGCATACATTCGCCTTTCGCCTATAATATAGTGACGGGGGTGATCTACGAACGCACACCATATTATGCCTATGCAGAACTGGCTGAAACGTTTGCCGACGAGATGGAAGTGTACCCCCAAAGGGACTTGCAACTGTTGTTGCGGGTGTGCAACGATGCTGGGCCTCGTCGCGGGATCATCATTCGTCCAGAAAATGAAGCCATATCGGCATATCTGGGGAGAGGATGTGCCACGTGTCAATTTACAACGGTGGACGAGGTCACGCAAAGCAGTGCCGCTGGCATAGATTGGGCATATATAGGCGAGGGGGCTGACCTGGCAGACGTATCGTCTCGCGTGCTGCCAGTGATTTCGAGTCGGGGGGTGATGGTGATAAGGCATATATATCGCACGCCCGAGACTCGGGCTGCCTGGGAGCGACTGAAGGCCGACGAGAGGGTGCGTGTGACCTTTGACTTGTACGACTATGGGCTGGTCTATTTCGAAAGCAGGCTGAATAAGGAAGATTATGTAATTTGCTACTAACCGCAAAAGCGACAAGGTGTGATGACGGACTTAGGTGAACAAATGGAGGTGCCACGATGCTATACGACCGCGCTGGCTGATGGCACACGGGTGAGCAAGACTGATGCTCGCATAGTGGCGTGCGGAGAACTGGACGAACTAGGCGCCCACATCGGGGTCGTATGCGCCGGTCTGCATAAACTGATGGAGACTGCTGTCCCCAAACAAGTAGAAGTGTTGCAGCAGATGCGGATGCGCCTGTATGATGTGCAGCGCAATTTGTTTGCGATAGGGGCCCGCGTGGTCGGTGCTCAAACCAGGACGGAATTTGATTGGGCTAAGGCGACAGCAGTTTTAACAGCAGACATAGCACAATGGAGGCAGTGCGGTATCGGGTTTAGAGGTTTCGTTTTGCCTACAGGGTCGCAGATGGCTTGCAGCGTGCACATCTGTCGCACGGTATGCCGCAGGGCAGAGCGGAGTGTGGTGGTGCTGCAGGATCGGGATTCGGTGGAATACCTGAACGTCTTGTCCAAATATTTGTTTCACTTGGCACTATTTATCAACCATGTTGAGGGTGTAGATGAAATTATTCTCTGACAAAGCGTGATAAATAGGATAAAAATATTATTTTTGCGCCAAAATAGCGGGGCTCCACGTATCACGGGTATCACAGGTATTCTACAGATCCAAAAGATTCGTGTAAAAACAAGGCAGTCCAAAGATGCCGAGAGATACACGAGATGCGCTGGGAATAAGGCGGTCTCTGTAAAATGGTCGGACCGAAAGGAAAGGGAGGGGCGGCGTGCCGACTTTTGCCGCATGATTAATTTGTATTTATAACACTAAAAAAAAACTAAAGATATGTATTGGACATTAGAATTGGCTTCAAAATTAGAGGATGCGCCATGGCCAGCAAGCAAGGAGGAGTTGATAGACTACGCTATGCGTTCGGGAGCGCCTATGGAAGTCGTTGAAAACTTGCAAGAACTGGAAGACGAAGGCGAAATCTACGAGACGATCGAAGACGTGTGGCCCGACTACCCCACAAAGGAGGACTTCCTGTTCAACGAAGACGAATATTAAAATCGTCCTTACTTTCGGGACGTCTAAATAGTCTGAAACAACTGATGATAAGCGCCCGTCTTGCTCAAATATTATCACATCATGGATGTACCGCATTTGCCCATAGCAACAAGAACTTTGGGCAAATGTGGATTTTGTCTATGTTGTTGTTTATAATAGGCGGGGAAGCATGGGCACAACAAGCACCTGCCTTCGCACACTATTGGGATATGCCAGCACAGTACAATCCCGGTGCGGTGGGGAAATCGCCCAATCTGAACATCATCGCGGCCTATCAAACGCATGCAGTGGGCTACGAAGATGCTGGTGGCACGATGTATGCTGGCGCCGATATGGCGTTTCAACTGGGCCGCTCGCGACATGGTGCAGGTGTGTTGTTTGAAAAGGATCAAATAGGTCTCTTTGCTCACCAACGCTTTGCTGTGCAATATGCCTATCAGCAAAAATTGTGGGGAGGTTATCTTGGCATCGGCATACAGGCGGATTTGCTCAACGAAAAGATAGATGGTACAAAGGTAGACTTGGTGGATGGCAACGACCCTGCATTTCCCGGCACCGAACTGACAGGATCGAAAGTTGGGCTTTCGGCTGGTTTGCACTATCAGCACAAGTATTGGAACGCGGGATTCTCTGTCCTGAATATCATGGCGCCAACGGTGCTGATGGGCGAGACCAACGAGATAAAAATAAAAAGATTGTATAATTTTTCTGCAGAATACAATATTCGCACCAAAAATCCGTTATTCTACATAGTCCCCTCAACAATGCTACGCTTTGACGGCACTGCATTTCGCGCCGATGTGACAGCACGATTGCTCTACAAAAAGGACCAGCAGCGCATCTATGGTGGTGTGGGGTACAGCCCCTTGCGATCGGTGACTTTGTTTGTTGGCGGTAGATTCAAAGGGGTTGACATCAGTTATTCCTACGAAGCAAATACTGAAGGCATCGGCTTGGAAAGCGGATTTCACGAAGTGACATTGGGATATACGCTCGACTTAGACTTCGCAAAGAAAGGAAAAAACCTGCACCGCTCGGTCAGATTCCTTTGACAAAACAACTTTAGGCGATGCTTTATTTAAAGCGATTCACACTCTAAATCAGAATATACATATATAATATATGCAAAAGAACACATTTGAAAAATTCACTAAGCTACAAGGCAAAATGCACTTGGGCAGTATGATGCAATATGTATGCGTGGCTATGCTCTGTATGGCATTGTCGGCATGCTTTGGCGGTGATCGTGCAATGATGAACGGCGGAGAAGTGACTGGTCAGCGATCGGCAGCATTCACTGAGCCGGTGCCATTTGGTATGGTGGAAGTGAAGCGTGGGTATCTAAAAATCGGTCTTGAAAATAATGATACGCTGTGGGGGGTGGCTACTCCAACACGTGATATCTCGGTGGATGGATTCTGGATGGATCAGACCGAGGTGACCAACTCTATGTATCGACAATTCGTAGAGTGGGTGCGCGACTCTATCATTCGTGAACGTTTGGCTGACCCTCAATATGGTGGCGACGAAACATTCAAGATTGAGGTTGACCGCTATGGCGAACCCGTTACTCCCCACTTGAATTGGAATAAACCCATACCTTGGCGTAAACCCACCGAGGACCAAGAGCGTGCGATACAAAGCGTGTATACAAAGCATCCTATCGATGGTACAGTGATGCTGGATGTGAAGCAATTGAACTACCGCTACGAAGTATTTGACTACGAAAAGGCGGCACTGAGAAAGTATCGCCTGAACCCAAATGAGCGCAATCTGAATACCGACTTTGAAGTAGATCCAAATGAAGTGGTGATGATTTCAAAGGATACGGCTTATATAGACGAAAATGGAGAGATTGTTCGCCAAACAATAGAACGTCCTCTGTCTTCGCTCTACGATTTTTTGAATACTTACATTGTACCCGTATATCCAGATACGACTTGCTGGGTGAATGACTTCCCCAATGCAAACAATGAGACGTATATGAAACTCTACTTCTCGTCTGCTACATACAATGACTATCCTGTGGTAGGTGTGACTTGGGAACAGGCGGCTGCATTCTGCGCTTGGCGTACTGAGTATTTGCTTCGTGGCATGGGACCTCAAGCTCGCTATATCCAGCGTTACCGCCTACCGACAGAAATAGAATGGGAGTATGCTGCACGTGGTAAGGAGGGCAATCCCTATCCTTGGACAGGTGAAGAAGGCAAGAGTGATAAGGGATGCTTCTTTGCAAACTTCAAGCCAGACAATGGTAATTACACCGAAGATGGCAACTTGATCACATCACGTGCTGGTATCTATGGTGCAAACTCGAATGGTTTGTTTGATATGGCTGGTAATGTGGCAGAGTGGACAAGCACAGTCTATACGGAGTCTGGTGTAGCGGCAATGGCGGATTTGAATCCAGAATTAAAGTATAACGCTGCTAAAGAAGATCCATATATCCTCAAGCGCAAGAGTGTGCGTGGTGGTTCGTGGAAAGATCCTATTTCATACATCCGTTCGGCTTGGCGCACTTGGGAATACCAAAACCAACCTCGCTCATTTGTAGGATTCCGTTGCGTGCGATCAAAGGCTGCAACAGTTAGCAATAATACAAGTAATAAAAAGTAAATGGTGGCAGAGCGTTGCCTTATGCTCCATATATTATAGATAAGTCACAATAGGTAATCACAATATTGATTATGGCAAGAAAGATAAATTTTATAGTAAGACTCCAGCATTGGATGGATAGTGTTCCAGGACAAACTTTTTTGAACTATGCATACAGCTGGGGTGCTGCGATCGTAATCCTCGGTGCTTTGTTTAAGCTGACTCACATCGAGGGTGGTAATATCATGCTTTTCATCGGTATGGGTACGGAAGTCGTGGTATTCTTCCTTTCTGCGTTCGATCGTCCTTTTGACAAGACAGAAATAGGCAAAGAGTTGCCAGCAGAAATTGAGACAGACGAAGAGATTGCAGAACAGTTGGATCGTGAAGAAGGCTACTATGACGACGAAGACGACGAAGGCGAAATGGATGAGGAAATAGCAGAAGAAGATATAGAAAAAGAAGAACAAGAAGACGTCGTCGGTGAGGAAGAACATATTGTTGAGCCGAGTCAAGGGGGCGCTCCAATTTCAGGTCCCGCAGTCGCTGCTACTGTCAATGTCGGTCTGCCTGTTCAGGGAGGTACTATCGTCGTAGGCGGAGCTCCTGTTGTGCAAAATGCTAACGTGGCTGATGTTGCACCTATAGTTCAAACGACGCCTGCTGCAGCTATGACCAGCCCAGCCGTGGCACCATCTGCAGATGTAGAAAATCAGCAATTGGTAGAAGCTGCAATAACAGCAAATACTCCTGTGGGTGGACAGCCTTTCGAAGCAGAAGCGCAACGCTTGGCACAGATTATACGTGTTGCCAACGACGAGTTGTTGCATAGAGCACAGGCTGTGCTTTCTCCTGAAATGGAAGCAGCTACTCAGACTTATATAGAAAAACTGAACACCCTTGCAGAAACCTTTGCTAAGGTGGACGAACAAAGTGCTAAGCTGGCTAAGGATAGTGAGGAAATGGAAAATCTCAATCGCACGCTCACGGGTATCAATAAGGTTTACGAACTCCATCTCCGAAGCATCAGTTTGCAAGTGGGAACAATTGATCAAATCAACGAGCAGACACACAAATTGGCTCAGCAAATCGAGGAACTCAATGGCGTCTATGGTCGCATGATTCAGGCCCTCACAGTCAATATGCGTGGTGGTGCAGCGGTTGCTCCTGTTCAGGACGAGAAGTAAGAGGAATTGCTTATTGAGCGACTTTTCTAATGATTGTTTATGCGAATGGTTCGTGTGAAGGCGATGCTCGTCTGAATACAATTTCCAATTCGTTAAAAAAATAAGATTATAATGGCAGTAAAGAAAAATCCCCTTTCGCCACGTCAGAAAATGATCAACTTGATGTATATCGTCTTGTTGGCCATGCTTGCGCTGAACGTGTCGAACGAAGTACTCAAGGGCTTCGATCTCGTGGGAGGCAGTTTGCGTCGTTCGACCGACAATGCGGTCGAAAAGAACAAAGTGCTGTATCAAAATATGGATGAGCATTACAAAGGAAACCCTGTCAAGACTCAAGAGTGGTATGACCGGGCTATGGTCGTCAAGGGTATGTCTGATTCGCTCTGCGCGTATGCTCAACAATTGTCCTTGGCGATAGCTCGCGAGGCTGATGGTCCAGACGGAGACCCTGAGAAAATAAAGAATAAGGAGGACCTTGAAGCCGCTGGGCATGTCATGTTGGCTCCAGCCAAGGGGCAAGGTCGACTTTTGTTCAATCGTATCAACGGTTATCGTAAGCGTATTTTGAAATATGTGGACGATCCCCGCGAAGCCGCCATTATCTCTTCTAATTTGAGCACGGATGTCCCCAATGGCGAAGAATATATCGGCAAGGTATGGGAGCAATACATGTTTGAATCTATGCCAGCAATTGCAGCAGTCACAATGTTGACAAAATTGCAAAACGATGTGCGAGCTGCCGAGGGCGAGGTGATTCACTCATTGCTCTCTCATATTGATATGAAAGATATTCGTGTCAACGAGCTCAATGCTTATGTGCTACCAGAAAAGACCACATTGTTTGCAGGCGACGAATTTCGTTCACGCATCTTTATGGCTGCTATTGATACGACTCAGCGTCCCACGATCTATGTGAATGGTCGTAAGATTTCGCCTGATGGTGATTACAACTTCAAGGTGGGTGGTCCTGGCGAATATAGCTTCTCGGGATACATTGAAATGGCAAATTCTGTTGGCGATTTGATCCGTCGCAATTTTGAGCAGAAATATACCGTGATTAATCCTCCGCTTGCTCCAACTGGTGCTACTGTTGCAGCAGATCTTATGAATGTACTCTATGCAGGGTTTGACAATCCTGTCAGTGTCTCTGCTTCTGGCATCAAATCGGACAAGGTGTCACTCTCTATGACTGGTGGTACGTTGAGACAAACGGGAGCTGGCAAGTATATAGCACGCCCCAACGCCGTTGGGCAAGATGTTACATTCACCGTGACTGGTGTATTTGATGGCAAGACGCTCACTATGGGTACATTCACTTTCAAGGTGCGTAAGTTGCCCGATCCTACAGCTTTTGTTGTCGTGGGCAATGATCGTTTCCGTGGAGGTCGTCTGGGCAAGGGCGTAGCGATTGGATCATCTGGTATTGGTGCTGCTATTGATGATGGACTTTTAGATATTCCATTCAAAGTGTTGAGTTTCGAGACCGTCTTCCACGATCGTATGGGTAACGCTCGTCCTGAATCGTCAAACAGTTCGAATTTCACCGAAGCGCAGCGCAATTTGATGAGAGAAGTGCGTCCAGGTCAGCGTTTCTATATCACCCGAGTCAAGGTATTGGGACCTGATGGCATTCAGCGCAATTTGCCTTCTGCGATTGAAATAATTGTCAATTAGTGCCTCAGGGTGTCAGGGACGTTTCGCTTACTTGTGTTCACTGTTTAGACAAGAGCGCCTTGGGGTGAAAAACCAAGTGAAAGAAGTCTTTTAGTTCACCATAGATCAGTAATCGTTTACAGCAAATCGTATTAAAGATATGAAATACATGCATCGTTTATATAGCAACTTAGAGTTACGCACTCTTGTGTGTTTGTTTCTGTTAGCGACAATGGGGCTGACAGCTGTAGCTCAGCCTCCCGCTCGTCGTAAAGCTGCAGTGGAGAATAAGTCTACCAAGAGCGTACGCACAGGGTCAGCCTATCGCGATTTTCCCGTAGGCCAAGCCATGCCACAAGATGTGCCCTGGCGTCGCGACATCTATCGTACGTTGGATTTGACATTGGATGAAAATGCCATGCTCTATTATCCCATCGTTCCTCAGGATGGTTATGAGAGCTTGTTTACTTATATCTTCCACCTCTTGCTTCGAGGTGAAATAAAGGCCTATGACTACACCCTTGATGGTTTAGAAAATTTCAAGGAGAAGAATGTGGTCAAGGTGCGCGACTTGATGGATCGCTATCAGATCTTCTATGAGACAAATGGAGACAAGGTTCGTGTGAATGATGTGGACATCCCCTCGCATCAAGTGAAAGTCTATTTTATCAAAGAAAGCGAATACTACGATCAGAATACTTCCACCTTTCGTAAGCGTGTCACAGCTTTGTGTCCAGTCTTGAAACGGGGTGATGATTTTGGTGGGTCAGAGTCGCAATATCCTATGTTTTGGGTAAAGTATGACGACTTAGCCCCCTATCTCAGTAGTCTGGTTTTGATGGGATCTAACTATAACAATGCCTCAAAGCTTTCTGCTGACGATTACTTCACATTGGGACGTTACAAGGGCGCCATCTATCGCACCACCAATTTGCAAGACAAAATCTTGATCAACGACGTAGATGCAGACCCCGAAGCTGTGAAGCGCGAACAGCAACGCATCGACCGCGAGATCGTGGACTTCAAAGACCATATGTTTGGTCGTGACTCAGTGGCTATGGCAAAGGCAGCAGCCGAGCAGGCTAAGGCAGATAGCATCGCTGCTGCTGATGGCAAGGTGAAGAAAGACAAGGTGGCAAAGGCACCTACACGCCGCGCCGCAACACCAAAGGCAACCACTGTCAAAGCAGAAAAGCCCAAGAAGCAGAAGTCTGCAAGCAAATCCAGCGTCAGCAAGCCCAAGAGCAGTGCGAATCGCAGCAGCAATGGTACGTTGAGCGTACGCCGTGAGCGCAGATAAGAACATCCCGTGATATGCATACAATATTCGGATGCGGAATGTCCCATTTGTGGACGTTCCGCATCTTTTTTGTCAGTCCTTATGAAAACGACATCTCACCTTTATGAGAAAAGGTTAGGGATTGTTTGAAAAAGGTTAAGGTTTTTTTGAAAAAGGTTAGACTTTTTTTTATTACTGTCCGCTAAAACTTATCGAATCAGAAAAAGAAAGGGCTGATCTCCGATTTTGGAGTTCAGCCCTTTTTGGTTATCTTTGAGTTACCACACTTAAAGGTTAACCATGAGCAAAAGTACACATTTCTTCGGAC
>JAEIGA010010820.1_pt1 | contig 13840 bp, 12 predicted proteins | sample 9270691 | NCBI WGS metagenome assembly JAEIGA01 (sample SAMN17057246, study PRJNA624740) | gut metagenome | biome: biome; isolation source: fecal sample | host: Bos grunniens | place: China: Xizang | collected 2019 | reverse complement strand
TAGGCGGATATATTATAAATAAGCTGGGATATATTCCAAAGGTTAAGGACAAGCTTCAAGTGGAAAATCTGCAGCTTGAAGTAGTGGATATGGACCGTGCCCGAGTAGATAAAGTGTTGATTTCAAGGATAGAAATCGAAGCGGAAGAAGAATAAGAAGTTTAAAATTCTAGATTCATCCAAAAAAAGATGGCCAATATGGTCATCTTTTTTGAGCTTTTACAGCTTTTCCTTTTGTACAAAAAGATGGTCTATCCCCGGCCGTAAATCAGGTTATCAGATGATTTCAAGGTGAAAGGCAATCACGAGGCCAATTAAGAAAAAGAGCAGGAGCAAATCAACGATGCTTGGAAGTAAGAAGGTCCGGATTCCCTGAAAGACGGCCAGAGGGACAGCGAATTGACGTGTCACATTAAGCGAATTTTGCATCCAAGGAGGCAAGTTATATCTATTCATCCTTCGTTTCATGCGGAAATTCCCCCTTTTGCCAATAGTTTATTCATATGGCTAGGTTATTGTACCTTTGCCCAGTTGAATAATTTATATAAAATTGGGAAACACTGTTGACGTCAGACTACATACTTATGTATGATAACAGTATTAAAAAAATCCATTAAAAAGCATTGAATGGGAAGAGTACGCGGAAGAAGGCTGTTAGAGAGAGGAATCCACCGGCTGAAAGATTCCTTCAGTAACGAAATCCGCAGAAGGTCGCCCAGGAGCTGTTTTCGTGAACCATTTGCAAGTAGCGAGAACCGGTGAAGAGCCGTTATAATGAATGAAGAGCCGGAGTGTGTTTATTAGCGTATTCCGGAATGAAGGTGGTACCGCGAGACTAACCGTTTCGTCCTTTTGTCAAAGACAGAGGGATGGAACGGTTTTTTTTATTTTCCAGGACCCCAAAATAAAAGAATGAAGGAGAATGAACATGAGCGAACAGCAAAAAGAGATTGGCATGCCAACGAAGTACGACCCGCAGTCAATTGAAAAAGGCCGCTATGACTGGTGGCTTGAGGGCAAGTTCTTTGAGGCTGGCCAAGATTCAGAGAAAGAACCTTATACAATCGTCATCCCGCCGCCAAACGTTACAGGCAAATTGCATCTTGGCCATGCATGGGATACAGCGCTTCAAGATATTTTGACCAGAATGAAAAGAATGCAGGGCTATGACGTACTTTGGCTTCCAGGAATGGACCATGCCGGCATTGCTACCCAAGCAAAGGTAGAAGAAAAGCTTCGCAGCGGTGGCGTTTCCCGCTACGATCTTGGACGCGAGAAATTCGTTGAAGAAACATGGAAATGGAAAGAGGAATATGCTGGCCATATCCGTGAGCAATGGGCGAAGCTGGGACTTGGACTTGATTATTCTCGCGAGCGTTTCACCCTTGATGAAGGGTTATCTAAAGCTGTTCGTGAGGTATTCGTAACTCTTTATGAAAAAGGCTTGATCTACCGCGGAGAATACATCATTAACTGGGATCCTTCCACAAAAACGGCTATCTCGGATATTGAGGTTATCCATAAAGAAGTAAAAGGTGCATTCTATCATATGAATTATCCGCTTGCAGATGGCAGCGGTCATATCGAAGTAGCAACAACACGTCCAGAAACGATGCTTGGTGATACTGCTGTTGCGGTACACCCAGAAGATGAGCGCTACCAGCACTTGATCGGCAAAACATTGCTCCTTCCAATCGTTGGACGCGAGATTCCAATCGTTGGTGATGAGTATGTTGAGATGGATTTCGGTTCTGGTGCGGTTAAAATCACACCGGCGCATGACCCGAATGACTTCGAGGTAGGTAACCGTCACAATCTTGAGCGCGTTCTTGTGATGAATGAGGATGGCACAATGAATGCAAAAGCCGGCAAATATGAAGGCATGGACCGCTTCGAATGCCGCAAGCAAATTGTTAAGGACCTGCAAGAGGCAGGTGTTCTCTTCAAAATTGAAGAGCATATCCACCAAGTCGGCCACTCTGAGCGCAGCGGCGCGGTAGTTGAGCCATATCTTTCCACACAATGGTTCGTTAAAATGGGGCCGTTGGCAGAAGAAGCGGTTAAACTGCAGGAGACAGAGGGCAAAGTACAATTTGTTCCTGAACGCTTCGAGAAGACATACTTGAACTGGATGGATAATATCCATGACTGGTGTATCTCCAGACAGCTATGGTGGGGCCACAGAATCCCTGCTTGGTACCACAAAGAAACGGGCGAAGTGTATGTAGGCCGAGAGGAGCCGGCAGACAGCGAAAACTGGACACAGGATACAGACGTTCTTGATACATGGTTCAGCTCTGCCTTATGGCCATTCTCAACAATGGGCTGGCCTGAAAAGGATGCGGAGGACTTCAAGCGTTATTATCCGACTGCAGCACTTGTAACAGGCTATGATATCATCTTCTTCTGGGTATCCCGTATGATTTTCCAAGGGCTTGAATTCACGGGCGAGCGTCCATTCAAGGATGTCTTGATTCATGGTCTTGTACGTGATGAACAAGGACGCAAGATGAGTAAGTCCCTAGGAAACGGCGTCGACCCAATGGAGGTTATCGATCAATATGGTGCGGACTCTCTTCGTTACTTCTTGACGACTGGTAGCTCCCCTGGGCAGGACTTGCGCTTCAGCTACGAGAAAGTAGAATCTGTATGGAACTTCGCGAATAAGATTTGGAACGCATCCCGTTTTGCCTTGATGAATATGGACGGTATGACTTATGAAGAAATCGATTTGAGCGGCGATAAATCCGTGGCAGATAAATGGATTCTGACGCGCTTGAATGAAACGATTGAAACAGTGACAAGACTTGCTGATAAATATGAGTTCGGTGAAGTCGGCCGCGCCCTTTATAACTTCATCTGGGATGATTTCTGTGACTGGTATATCGAAATGGCGAAGCTTCCGCTATACGGTGAAGACGAAGCGGCTAAGAAAACGACTCGTTCTATCCTGGCTTATGTGCTTGACCAAACGATGCGCCTCTTGCATCCATTCATGCCATTCATCACAGAAGAAATATGGCAAAACCTTCCTCATCAAGGCGAATCCATCACAACGGCTTCATGGCCAGTGGTGAAGGATGAATTGACTGATGAAAAAGCGTCCGATGAGATGAAATTGCTTGTTGAGATCATCCGCACTGTCCGTAACATCCGTGCAGAGGTAAACACGCCGCTCAGCAAGAAAATCAAGCTTTCCTTGAAAGCGAAAGACGCTGAAACTATGGCTGTCCTTGAGAAGAACCGCAGCTATATCGAGCGCTTCTGCAATCCGGAGGAACTGACAATTGGTACGGATATTCCGGCTGATGATAAAGCGATGACCGCTATCGTGACAGGCGTTGAATTAATCCTTCCGCTACAAGGACTTCTCAATATTGAAGAAGAGCTCAAACGACTTCAAAAAGAGCTTGAGAAGTGGCAGAAGGAAGTCGAGCGTATTGAAAAGAAACTCGGCAATGAAGGCTTTATGAAGAAAGCGCCTGAAAAAGTTATTGAAGAAGAAAGAGCGAAATTGGCTGACTACCTCGAAAAACGCGAAGCAGTCCAAAATCGTTTGAAAGACTTAGAAGAATTAGCTTAATATAGGATTAACCATGACACCCTGTTCGAATCAAGAACAGGGTGTTGTTATAGGAAGTGGAGTGATTGGAGTGATTCACAGCTATGAGGATGCACGCATGTTTTTGGATGAGCGAGCGGCAAGACTTGGCATGGATTTCGGTCTCGAACGAATCGAACAGGTGCTGAAAAGACTCGGAAATCCTGAAAGAGAGATTCCGATGGTCCATATTGCGGGTTCTAACGGTAAAGGGTCGACTCTCACCTTTTTGAAGGAGATTCTGATGGCCCAAGGGTATGAGGTGGCCACATTTACATCTCCTTATCTCGAGAAGCCAAATGAGCAGATAAAAATCAATCACGAGATGATAAGAAATGAAGAGCTCGTTTCCTTATTGAATGAGCTTATTTCTGTATTGTCTGAGATTGAAAACGACAAAAATTATTTAACCTCCTTTGAAATTTACACGATTCTTGCTTTTATGTACTTTGAGAGAAAGCGCCCTTCTATTGCTTTGATAGAAACAGGGCTTGGGGGCAGGCTGGACTCGACGAATGTCATCAATCCGCTGCTCGCAATCATTACAACGATTTCACTTGAGCATACGCAAATCCTCGGAAATACACTTGATGATATTGCCGCTGAGAAGGCCGGAATAATCAAGGAAGGGATATCTGTAATCACGGGCGTTGAATCACCAGATGCGTTGCAGCCTATCATAAAAAAAGCTGTCGAGAGGCATGCTCGATTATTTCGGATTGGCAAGGATTTCTGGACGGAAAACCGGGCTTTGGAGGAAAACGGAGAATGCTTTGATTTCCGTGCGGGAGCACTTTGTTATTCCGGGCTTAGATTGAATATGCTTGGAGCACATCAGCTGAGCAATGCTTCGCTTGCTATTCAGGCTTGTAATTTACTTAATCAGCAATATGGTTTACGGATTGAAGAAGAAAGCATCCGTACTGGGCTCTTGAATGCGAGATGGGAGGGGCGGTTTGAGCAAATGTCCGTCAATCCGGTTATTATTCTTGATGGTGCGCATAATCTGTCCGGTGTTCAGGCATTGCTTGAAACAGTAGAGGAACGATATGGGGATAAGAATGTTCACTTTATCTTTGCTGCCTTAAAGGATAAGGATTACGGAACGATGATTAAAGCGATTGAACAAAAGGCCGCGAGCATCACGTTTACACAGACCGCGATGGATCGTATGAATGAAGTGGAGCGATTGTATACCATCAGCACACATTCAGAGAAATATGCAGATGCGGACTGGCGAGAGGCGTTTAGAAAGACGCTTGAACGAATAGAAGAGAAGGATGTTTTGGTTATCACCGGTTCTTTATACTTTTTGGCTGAGGTACGGCCATTCATCATAGAAGAAAAAAGGAATCCATATACTTAATGGCTATCAGTCTTTTGGCCTCCTTTATTCATCTTTATGTGACATTATTCGGAGTATTTGGTAAAATAAACATATGCAAATGGATATATTTACCCATCCCCTGGCAAAGCCGCTCTTGCCCCTATAACGAGATAAGATAACAGGGGGAATTTAGAGGTTGTGCCTTTGTTAGGTTTTGCCGCTATGAGTGGGTCAAAAAGCAGTTATGTTATGAAATATATCGAGAAGGATGCTCATGAAGTTACTATCGACCAGTCTGCGAATGCATGAGAATCTATTTGGGGGGGAGATTCCTATTAATAGAGAAAAAACAGATTTGGGGAATTCGGCTAGGCCGGCCGGAAAAGCGCATCATTCAGAAAAATCAAAGGGTCATTCTGCTGTCTCCTTTAAGCGAGCTGGAGACGGCTTAACAGCAAAAATCAACTATGCAAGCGGGACAGCGGCAGCAAAGGTCCCGTTGAGCGCTGAATCTAGAGGTGGAACCGGATGACCAGCCTCTACATACTAATCTTCCTCACCGGTCTCATACTTGGTTCTTTTTATAATGTTGTAGGTCTGAGGGTTCCGCAAAAGGAATCCATCGCAGCGCCGCGGTCGGCTTGCCCTTCCTGCGGTCATCCATTGTCCCCGCTTGAGTTAGTCCCTGTTTTATCCTATGTCTTTCTGAAGGGAAAATGCAGGGAATGCCAATCTCGCATATCTTGCCTTTATCCTATCATGGAGCTTGTGACGGGGATATTGTTTGTTACAGCTCCTATACTGCTCGGATGGAGTGCGGAGCTCCTGGTCGCCTGGACGCTTATTTCCCTTTTGGTGATTATTTTCGTAACCGATATCGTATATATGCTGATCCCAAATAAGATTTTATTGTTTTTTACCCTCCTCTTTATAACTCTGCATCTATTCATCCCTCTCATCCCTTGGTGGGAAGCGCTAGCTGGAGCGTCAGTTGGTTTTTTGATTCCGTTCCTGATTGCGGTCTTCAGTAAAGGAGGAATGGGGGGAGGGGATATTAAACTGTTTTCCTTAATCGGCCTTGCGATTGGAGTAAAGGGAGTGCTTCTAACCCTTATGTTTTCGACGCTTTTAGGGGCGATATTTGGGCTGGCGGGCCTTGTTGCCGGTCTTGTAAAAAGAGGTGAGCCGATGCCCTTTGGACCGTTCATAGCAATGGGGGCTATGGCGGCCTATTTCTTTGGACAGGAAGTGCTAGATTGGTATTGGCGGCTTCTATAGGAATCGCTGCCTCCGGCTGGGGGAGTTGAGTAATCCCAGAAATTTGACGAAAGCTTTTTGGACAAGGCGACAAGAGTCTTGTTCTTTTTTTTGCACCGGGTGATAAGATGGACTAAAACGCGGAGGCCATGCAATGGACAAGCCAACACGGGAGAGAACCATCATCGTCAATGTGAACGGAGAGCAAAGAGTGTATAAGTGGATTGCAAGTGAGGACCCGGGAGTGCGGGAGACGCTTGAGCAAGTGGCTAGCAGTGTCGAGGAAGAACCGGCACCACCGATTTGGATTGTGCCAGATACGGGTGATGAGAAAGCGGCGATTGAGGGAGAAAAAAAAGCAAAGAGAAAATGGGTTTTTGGGAAGATTAAGAATAAGAGAGGCTTGTTCGGAATTGGTCTGCCTGTTTTCGTGGCTCTTGTCACAGGGACGTTGTTTGGAATCGTTATCCTTCAGATTGTCCTTTTTGGCGGGGATGAGAAGACAGGTGTGCAGCAGGCTGGAATGCCAGCGCTAGGAGCGGCAGTATCAGAATCTGAGGGAAAACCAATCAGCAAGGAATGGACGACCTTCATGGTTCAAGGTGGAGTGTATTCCTCGAAGGAAGCAGCCGAGGAGCGGGTCCTGCTCTTAGAAGAGGACGGATATACCCCCATCATCCTGAAGCAATCCGAGAAATGGTATATATATTTAGGGACAGCAGGAAGCCTTGAGGACGCTAAGCAATTAGCTGTGCTCTTTAACAAAAAAGGAACAGAAACATACTGGAAAAAAGTTGAGTTTACCGGGAAAAGCAGCAAAAACTATACAGCATCAGAGCAAAAGGCTATAATGGCTATGCATCATAATGTGCAGCAATACGATCTTGTCACTGCGAAGCACTTAATGGGCGATAAGACCATTGCACCCAAAACAGAGGAGTTTTCTCTAGATAAGGTTCCGGACAGATTGCAGAATATGTATAATTTGAGTCAGAGTATGAAGAAGCTCTGGGGACAATATCAACAGGAATCAAGCTCAGACATATTGATGGAAATCCAGCAGTATACTCTTCGATTTGCGGTCGAGTGGAATAAACTGTAAAACATTTCTCGGGAAATACAATAATAATTCAGAAGGGCGAAGCGACCCTGTTTAAACAGAGAGTGGATGAAGCCGCTCTTTTTTCTTTGAGTGAAAGCAATAGGGAATTGAGAAAGGTGTCGCATTCTGTTAGGATTAATATGTATCTCCCTATCTAAACTATTTATCATAGAAGGTGACAAAATGGATTTAATCTTAGCTTCTTCTTCCCCAAGAAGAAAAGAATTGCTTGAGCTTCTCGGCATCCCCTTTCAGGTAAGGGTAAGTGATGTGGAGGAAACCTATCAGGATGGACTGCAACCTGAAGAAATCGTCATGGAATTGGCGCGAATAAAATCAATTGCGGTCGCTGAAACTAACAAGAAATCCATTGTGATAGGTGCAGATACGATTGTCGTCTCCGATGGGAAGGTATTGGGAAAGCCGGCGGATAAGGAAGAAGCTATCTCTGCGCTTAGACAATTATCCGGAAAGGTCCATCAGGTTTATACAGGCGTGGCCCTTATAAAGACAGGCAATACCCATCTTTTCTATGAAAAGACTGACGTGGAATTTTGGCCGTTGGAAGAGAAACAAATCGAACAATATGTGTTGACAGGAGAGCCGTTTGATAAAGCGGGTTCCTACGGCATTCAGGGATATGGTTCCTTACTGGTCAAAAGAATAGAAGGAGATTATTTCACGGTTGTAGGATTGCCCGTTTCAAGGCTGAATCGGGAGCTTAAAACAATCATGCATACATAGAATACCCCGCTCCGTCAACGGAATGGAGGATGATATGGATACGCAGATTATGATTCGGGACTACCCGAAGGATGAGAGACCGCGTGAGCGATTCCTGCAATACGGGGGAGAAAGCCTCTCCAATCAAGAATTATTGGCCCTTCTGCTCAGGACGGGTACAAAAGAGGAGTCCGTAATGGTATTGGCCAGTCAGCTTTTGAAGAGATTTGACGGTTTAAGACTATTGAAGGATTCCACGATAGAAGAAATGACGGCGATCAAGGGAATTGGGGAAGCGAAAGCAGTCCAGCTGGCTGCCGCTATGGAACTTGGCCGCAGAATCAGCAACCTGACATATGAGGAGCGGTATGTAATCCGTTCTCCGGAGGATTGCGCGAATTATTGCATGAATGAAATGCGCTTTTTGTCACAGGAACATTTTGTCTGCATTTACTTGAATACCAAAAATCAAATACTTCACAAACAAACAATCTTTATCGGCAGCTTAAACGCCTCTATTGTCCATCCCCGGGAAGTCTTCAAAGAAGCTCTCCGCAGGTCGGCAGCATCTATTATATGCTTGCATAACCACCCCTCAGGTGACCCAACTCCAAGCCGTGAAGATATTGAAGTGACGAAACGCCTAGTAGAGTGCGGAAGAATCATGGGAATTGAAGTGCTGGACCATTTGGTTATTGGAGAGAAGAAATATATCAGTCTGAAAGAAAAAGGATATTTATAATACTATGAATTCAAAAAGGGATGAGCTATAATATATCGTATGATTTTTAACAGGGTTTGTCTGCATCCTTGTACGAGAAAAAGCTCTGTTATTCGTTGTTATGGTGGGAATATGGCGAAAATCCTCGAAAGTTCTTTCAGACAGAAGAATGGATTTATGCAGATATCGACAATATAATAAACAAAGTCATGGAGATAAACGGTTTTACTTATATAGAAAGATACAACGAAAAAATTCATGCCTAATATGGAATACGTTTCAGAAAGGGAGATATAAAAAAATGCTAGGAAATAGAGATTTAGGAATTGACTTGGGAACTGCGAATACGCTTGTATATGTAAAAGGAAAAGGCATCGTCGTGCGCGAGCCATCTGTTGTGGCTTTCCAAACGGACACAAAATCTATCGTTGCTGTCGGAAATGACGCAAAGAACATGATCGGGCGTACCCCGGGAAATGTGGTTGCGCTGCGTCCGATGAAAGACGGAGTAATCGCTGATTATGACACAACAGCTATAATGATGAAGTACTACATGAAGCAAGCATTGAAAAATCAAGGCTTATTTGCCCGTAAACCATATGTCATGGTTTGTGTGCCATCTGGCATCACAGCAGTAGAGGAAAGGGCAGTCGTTGATGCGACTAGACAAGCTGGTGCGCGTGACGCTTACACGATCGAAGAACCGTTTGCAGCTGCCATTGGTGCTAATTTGCCGGTTTGGGAGCCGACAGGAAGCATGGTCGTTGATATCGGCGGCGGTACAACAGAAGTGGCTATCATCTCCTTGGGCGGTATTGTAACTAGTCAGTCAATTCGCATTGCCGGTGATGAAATGGATGAAGCGATTGTCAACTATATTCGCAAAAATTACAATCTAATGATTGGTGACCGTACATCTGAAGCAATCAAATTGGAAATTGGTTCTGCTGGAGATCCTGAAGGTGTTGAGAATATGGAAATCCGCGGACGCGACTTGTTGACCGGCCTGCCAAAAACAATCGAAATCACTCCTGATGAGATTGCAAAGGCCTTGCATGATACAGTGTATGCAATTGTTGACGCCGTGAAGAATACATTGGAGAAAACTCCGCCAGAGCTTGCGGCAGATATCATGGACCGCGGAATTGTCTTGACTGGCGGTGGCGCATTGCTTCGTAACCTTGACAAAGTTATTTCCGAAGAGACAAAAATGCCAGTCCTAATAGCGGAAAACCCGCTTGATTGTGTTGCAATCGGAACAGGAAAAGCGCTCGATCATATCCACTTATTCAAATCTAAAGCAACAAGATAAAAAACGAATAAGGCCTAAAAATCCCGAAAGAGGATAATAACGATGAAGGAGCAAGAATATGCCGCAATTTTTCTTAAACAAAAAATTGATTATCTTGCTGATTAGCATCATCTTTCTGGTGTCTTTAATAGGGTTCTCACTTAGGGAAAGAGATGGACTAAGCTGGCCAGAACAGTTTATGAAGGACTCTGCCGGCTTAGTACAAACCGTTTTCCATAAGCCCGCTTCTGCAATAGCGGGCTTTTTTGAGAATCTTTCCGATTTAAGAAATACATATGAGGAAAATAAAAATCTTAAAGAACGCCTGGAAGAGTATGTGAAGCTTGAAACAGAAATTTATGATCTTGAAAAAGAAAACGAAGAATTACGAGCAATGGTCGAAAAAGAAGAGTCGCTCAGCGATTATACCGTCACACAAGCGACCGTCATCGGCAGAAGCCCTGAGCGCTGGCATGAAACGCTGACTGTCAGCAAGGGTAGCGTAAACGGGATTGAAAAGAATATGGCCGTCATTACTGCAGAAGGATTGATTGGAAAGGTAAAGAGCGTATCGCAATTCACCTCCACTGTTCAGCTATTGACAGCACTTGATCCGCAAAACCGGATATCTGCCGTGGTGCAAGGGAAAGAGCCTGCGTACGGTTTTATTCAAGGGTTTGACGAAGACAAACAAGCGCTAATGCTGACTGGGCTATTGTATGATGCTGATATTAAGGAAGGCTCTAATGTTGTGACTTCCGGCCTTGGAGGTGTATTTCCTAAGGGGCTTGTCGTCGGTAAAGTAGAAGAGGTTATCATTGACCAATATGGCCTGACGCAGACTGCTTTTATTAAGCCTGCGGCCAATTTCGATGATGTCAACGATGTTATGATTGTTAAACGTTCAACAACAGAAGTTGATACAGACAGTACTGAGGGGGATGACCTATAATGAAAATTAGGGTATTCCTTCTAGCGGTGCTTGTCTTTATTTCAGAGGGTATTTTCGTTGAGGTATTCTCAGGTCCTCTCTATAGGACCGATTATATCCTCGTACCAAGATTTATCATGATTTTCTTGGTTTTTCTGACTGTATACGGCAAAAAGGAAATGGCCTTATGGTATGGATTCGGGCTTGGAATCTTTTACGATGTGGTTTATACAGAAATACTAGGCATATATACGTTCACAATGCCATTGATGGTCTATCTTTCATCCCAGCTGATGAAGGTTTTGCAGACGAATTTAGGGATTGTCTCTGGGGTCAGTCTAGTTGTTATTTCTGTCTTAGAAATCATCGTGTATGAATTAAACAGCCTGATTGGTTTTGCTTCATTGAGTTTCATTGATTTTGCAAAAATGAGATTGCTGCCATCGCTGCTTCTGAATCTTGTCTTCCTGCTTTTATTTGCGTATTTATTTGCGAAATGGATGAGGAAATGGACCATTGATGAAGACTTTTAAGCGGCGGAGCACCGCTAAAAGAGGGATTGTCAGCGCTCATGTCGAATTAAATTGCATTGAGGTGAGCACAACGTCATGGGGAAAAAAACTGTACAGCATGTTATGATTAAAGGTAGTAAACAAGGATTAATGATTGTCATTGATGACACATCTTCCTTTTCTGAAGCAATGAGGGACCTGGATGAGAAGCTGTCCATTCATCATCAGCACCTGGCGAATAATGAGCCGGCATCCAGTATAAATGTCACTATACATACGGGTAATCGATATTTAACGGATGAACAAGCGACACATCTCGTGGAGCTAGTCGAGAAAAAAGGATATATGACGGTAAAGGGAGTCGAATCCAATGTCATCCTTTTGGAAGAATCGAAGCGGATGGCGGAGGAAGTGGCAGTAACAAAGGAAATGAAGATTGTCCGCTCGGGCCAGGTGCTTGAGGTCAAGGGAGATCTTCTCCTTGTTGGTGATGTCAATCCAGGAGGAACCGTTAAAGCTGGCGGCAATATTTTTGTGCTGGGCACATTGCGCGGCCGGGCTGAGGCGGGGATATATGGCAATAAGGATTGCGTGATATCAGCTTCTGTTTTTAAGCCGGCGCTGATCACGATAGGGGATATATTGTGTAACTCCTTTGATCATCATGAGCAGGAGGACCGTGTGATGGCATGTGCTTATGTAGATCAAACGAATGAAATTATGTTTGATAGATTACAAGTCTTGAGTAAAGTGAGACCGAATATATCCTTATTTGAGGAGGGCGTATAGCCATGGGAGAGGCCATCGTAATTACTTCCGGCAAAGGCGGCGTCGGTAAAACGACTACAAGTGCCAATGTCGGAACAGCCTTGGCGTTAATGGGTAAAAAAGTCTGTTTGGTCGATACAGATATCGGATTAAGAAATTTAGATGTTGTCATGGGGCTTGAGAACCGCATCATCTATGACTTGGTGGATGTTATCGAGGAAAGATGTAAGATTCATCAAGCGCTCGTTAAGGACAAGCGTTTCGAGGACAGGCTGTATTTAATGCCGGCCGCACAAACGGCAGACAAGTCTTCGGTTACCCCAAAGCAAGTAAAGAAATTGATTGATAGCTTAAAGCAGGATTTCGATTATATTATCATTGACTGTCCTGCCGGAATTGAGCAAGGCTACCGCAATGCCGTGGCCGGAGCGGATAAGGCCATCGTCGTGACAACCCCTGAGACAACGGCGGTACGTGATGCGGACAGAATTATTGGTCTTCTTGAGAAAGAACCGGATGTGGAAGCTCCTAAGCTTGTTATCAATCGGATTCGCAGTCATATGTTAAAGCAGGGGGATGTACTCGATATTGACGAGATTACCCACCATCTATCCATTGATTTGATCGGAATTGTCGTGGATGACGATGATGTTATCAAGGGTTCTAATCAAGGCGAGCCCATTGTATTTGACCCAAATAACAGAGCATCAATCGCCTACCGGGATATCGCACGGCGTATCTTGGGTGAATCCATTCCGCTTAAGCCTTTGGAGGAAACGAAGACTGGTGTCTTTACCCGCATTAAAAAATTATTTGGCGTCAAAAATTGACGATATAAGCCTGCTGCAGGCCATCATGATGGCCTGCAGCGGGCTTTTTTGTGCTTTCTCCCTTCTAGTCATAGCTTGGACGAGGGAGTCATACTTTTTATAAACAAGGTATTTTCTTAAGGGGTGAAGGGGATGGCATATAAAAGCAGCTCAGACGTCAGAAGGCGTATTGCCAAGCGGCGTAAAAACAGGGGGCGGAACCTGGCTCATCATAATTTGGAAGAAAGGAAGAGTGCTCCTATACTGGCAGACAAGGAGCTTGATTGGGGAACAGATAACATAGTTGTTTATGAGGAGGGAATCAAAAGTCCTCCAGATAAGGTCTTCTTCAAAAAGGAGTGGCTGCTGTTTCAGCTTTTGGCATCTATTTGTCTTGTGCTTGTGATGGCCATCATTTACCGTACATCCGCACCTTGGACAAATGAGGCAAGGAATGTTATCAGCGGTGTGTATGAACGGGAATTTCAGTTTGCGAGTGTTGTGAATTGGTTCGATGAAACCATTGGTCAGCCATTTGCTTTCCTGCCGGAAAATCCGGCTAAAGAAAAGGGGGAGAATTTCTCCCTGCCGGCGAGCGGAATCATTATGGAAAACTTTGAAAAAAACGGTCAAGGAGTAATTGTGAAAACAGCAGCAGCGGCCTCTGTCGGGACAGTCAAAGAAGGCGTCGTGATTTATGCGGGAGAAAAAGAAGAGTATGGGAAAACGGTCATTATCCAGCATGCCGACAAGAGCGAGTCTTGGTATGGGAATTTAGATTCGATTGACGTTAGCCTAT
>JAEIGA010010819.1_pt1 | contig 13840 bp, 11 predicted proteins | sample 9270691 | NCBI WGS metagenome assembly JAEIGA01 (sample SAMN17057246, study PRJNA624740) | gut metagenome | biome: biome; isolation source: fecal sample | host: Bos grunniens | place: China: Xizang | collected 2019 | reverse complement strand
GATATAATTGCTCAAAAACCTTATCATATTCATTCAAAAGCTACAATGGGAACTATTTTTAATGAATTGAACGTTCTAGGTATTGAACTTTTGTTACAAGTATTACAAGCTTATGAAACTCAAGAATTACCAAGAATTCCACAGCCATTAGGTGATTTTATTTCAGGCAAAGGACTTGATGATAGAGATACTTATATAAATTACAATAAAACAGCAGAAGAAATAGAACGATTTATTCGCGCTCTAAATCCTTTTATTATTGCAAATACTACTTTTAGAGGGAATTTGATGCGTATAATGAAAGCGGAAGTCGCATCAGACGCGTTCTGTATTCCTCACCCAGCTGGAACTGTTGCAAAGATTGAAGATGATAAGTTCTTTATAGCAACTGCAAAAGGTTTAATTGTGCCAACAGTTTTGCAGTTTGGAAGCTTCTTCATGGGTGATAGCAAAGATTTTATTAGAATTGTAAATCCTAAAATTGGCGAAGAGTTTAAATAGAAAGTTATTAAGACGTTAGGGCATTAAGTTGTTAAGTTCGTATAAAAATAATAACAATAAAACGCGCAACACTTTGAAAATTACAATAACGAACTTTAAGTCGTAAAGTCTTAGGGAGTTAAAGACTTAATTGAAAGAGGGAATATGGATAAATTATATTTTTTAACAGCGGGAGTTCCGCTTAGAGCTGGCACAAAAGGATATGGTAGAGGTTTTGAAATCCATGATGAGATGGGTTTGGATGGACTTGAATTAGAGTTTGTACATGGCGTAAGGATTTCTGATAAAAGTCGTGATGCTGTAGCTGATGCTGTAAAGAATTCGGGTAAGATTATTACTGCACATGCACCTTTTTATGTAAATTTAAATGCTCGCGAAGAGGATAAGGTTGAAGCAAGTGCTCAAAGGATTATTGAGACTGCAATGACAACAAATGAGCTTGGTGGATATAGTATAACTTTCCATGCTGGATTTTATTTAAATCAAGATGCAGAAATAGTGTATGGAAAAATTCGTGATCAGATTAAAATTATTACAGATTCTTTGAATAAGGCTGGTAATAAAATATGGATTCGACCAGAAACTACCGGGAAAGCGACTCAATGGGGAGATTTAGATGAAATAATACGAATTTCAAAAGAATTTGAGACCGTACTTCCTTGTGTAGATTTTTCTCATATTCATGCTCGATATAATGGATTTTGGAATACTTATGATGAATTTGCTTCAATTTTTGAACAAATTGGAAAAGAGCTTGGACAAGTTGCTTTAGACAATTTTCATGCACATATTGCTGGTATTGAATATACTTCTAAAGGTGAAAGAAAACATTTAAACCTTGAAGAATCTGATTTTAATTATAAAGATTTATTGAAAGCGTTTAAGAATTTTGGAATAAAAGGTGCAATAGTTTGTGAAAGTCCGAATATTGAGGATGATGCAAAACTCTTAAAGGATTATTATATGAGTCTATAGTTTATTTAAAGAGGGATTATATGAGATTAGACGGAAGAGAAAATGATGAATTAAGGAATATAAGATTTACACATGGTTTTACGAAACACGCATTGGGCTCAGTGCTTGTAGAATTTGGAGATACGAAGGTTATATGCACAGCGTTTGTAGATTTAAAAAAACCAAAATGGATGGGAGATGATGATAAAAGAGGTTGGGTGACAGCGGAATATTCTTTGCTTCCATCTGCAACAAATACTCGTTGTAAAAGAGAACGTGATAAGGTTTCAGGAAGAACGCATGAAATTCAAAGACTAATCGGCCGAAGCCTTCGCGCTTGCGTTGATTTAGAAAAAATGCCGCAAATGACAATTACTATTGATGCCGACGTTATTCAAGCTGATGGTGGAACTAGAACTGCTAGTATTTGTGGCGGATATCTAGCTTTAAAAGATGCAATAGAAAAACTTATTTTATCAGGAGACTTGCAAGAAAATCCTATTTTAGAACCAATAGCAGCAATTTCTATTGGTATTGTAGATGGTGAAATTAAGCTTGATTTAAATTATGAAGAGGATTCGCACGCGCAAGTTGATTCAAATGTAATATTAACTAAATCAGGTAAGATTATTGATTTTCAAACAACTTCTGAGGGTGAGCCTTATGAATATGAAAGAATGATAGAATTATTTGCGGTTGCAAAATCTGGAATTAATAAAATTATTGAAATGTATTGATATACACTGAAGCTGAATAGTTTAGAAGATTTTACTTTTTCTTTTCCTTTTAGCGGATTATATTCTACAAGTCTTGTGGAAGATATACTTGTTGTAAAATTTTCTTTAATTAATTGTTTATTTTTTTGTAATAAAATCAAGAACTCCGTTTATAAATGTTAATGGATGTACAGGGCAACCCGGTATATATAAATCTATTGGGTATTTTTCTAGAAATTCTCTATTTAATTTAGATGAATTTTGGAATACACCACCAGAAATAGCGCATGCTCCAGCAAGAATAACTATTTTAGGATTAGGTGTAGATTTATAGCAATCCTCAAGTGCATAAGCCATGTTTTCCGAAATAGGCCCTGTTATTACCAATCCGTCTGCGTGTCTTGGTGAAGCCACAAAATCTATACCAAATCTACCCATATCAAAGTTACAGTTTGAGCAAGCGTTAAGTTCCATTTCACAGCCATTGCAGCCACCGGCTGATACTTGTCTTAGTTTTAAAGATTTTCCAAATATTTTTCTTATTTCTTTTCTGGATTCAATCGCAAATTTTTCATAATTTTCAACACTTGTATCTTCAGTTATAATCAATCGTTCTCTATTAGTTGAAGCCAATTTATAATAGTTACTGAATTCTATTGCATCACATTTACAAGCTCCACAGAGTGTACATTTACCTAAGTCTATTGAGGTAGGGTCTGATTTTAATGCTCCTGTTGGGCAAATAGAAGAATCAAAATTACTTGATTTTATGATAGGAAATCCTCTAAATTGCTCTCGCATTGGAGCATTTTTAATATCTGGAATATATTGTTTCCCTTGAAAATATTTTAATTTTAAAGTATCTAGCATTTTTTATTCCTTTTCTAAGTGCATAATTTTATAAATCATTACCGCAATAAGACAAATTAAAGCTTTTATTACATAATGGAAAGTCTGAAATACCATTATTTCTAACTGCCATTGCAAGCATATACCAATTATTAAAAGATGGATCTTTCATTTTATATCTTAATAATTCTCCATTTGCACCAGTTAATGCAATATGTATAACTTCCCCTCTCCAGCCTTCAACAATAGAAATTACAAAGCTATTATTAGCGAGGTTGTTTTCGACTGCAACTTTAATATTATCTTTTTCTTCTTTTAATCTATTTAAAAGTTTTTTTACAATTTTCATTGATTGTTTAATTTCTTTATAACGAAGCTTGAATCTAGAATGCACATCTCCGGTAGCTTTAAATGGTTTTACAACGTCTAAAGAAGTATACCAATTGTCATTCAAGTCGAATCTAGAATCTATATCAACTCCGGATGCTCTTGCAGCCATACCAACTGCTCCCAATGCTTTAGCAGTTTCTGTGCTTACTACACCAGTTCTTTCAAGTCTTGAGATTACTGTAGGAGAATTCAACATAGTCTTTGTTGTTCTATCTACAGTTTTTGCAACATCATCTAACATTGTAATAATTTTATTTGATAAATCATCATCGATATCAAAATTAACACCGCCGACTTCAATTAGACCTCTTCCAAAACGGCTTCCTGAAATCTCTAGTATTGTATTAATTACAAGAGTTCTAGTCACTCCAAAAATTGAAGCCCCCATTTGGTAAGCAATATCTCCAGCTATTGCTCCCATATCGCCAATATGTATTGCAATCCTCTCCATTTCTAGTGCTATTCTACGTATAATTTGTGCTTTGTTAGAGATTTTTGTATTAGTTAAAGCTTCCATCGTTTGTGAATATGCCATGTTATAAGCTATTACCGAATCACCGCAAACGGATTCAGCTAAACGGTTATTAAATTTTCTTGAGCTAGTAAAAATTTCTTCAACCCCACGATGTTGGTAACCTAACATTATTTCAAGGTCATAGACTTTTTCTCCATGACACATAAATCTAAAATGTCCTGGTTCAATTACGCCAGCGTGAATAGGCCCTACTGCAACTTGGTGAACTTCGTCTCCGCGCATCTCAAAAAACGGGTAATCATCTTGATTTTTTCTTAATGGTTTTAGCCAAGCATGATTTAAAGGCTTGATTCCAAACTCTTCATAAAATTCACGTTCAAATATATGAAACTGTGGATAAGTTTGTGTAAAAGACTCGTATTCTTTTATTTCTGGTGTGAATAATGTAGATGTAATATAAAGCTTTCCGATTTTATCATCTGCTAATACTACATAAAGTCTAATATTATTGAATTCTTGTTTCCCGAAAAAACCAATTAATCTATGATTAAATTTACAAAAATCTAATTTGATTTCCTCTATAGAAATAGTTGGAATATCGTTTGAATTTATTACTTTATTATTATCAGTTATTATCCAGTTCATTTTTTAAACCTCTAAAATCCTAAAACAGTGTTATTAATTAAAATCACAATACTTTCTGGCATGTAAACACCTAGTACAAACGCCAGAGTTAAAAGTATTATTTGAGGAATATACATTGTCCAATTAATTTTTTTTGCATTTGTAATTAACTCAAGTTCTCTATCTTCTGGTGGCATAGAAAAACTCATTTTAATAACAGCCTTTGCTAGGCCATAAAGTATAATTGTCAAAAGCAATAAAAATATTATGCATAAAATAATTTTATGTTGTAAAAGCAAATCTTTTATAATCATAAATTCGCTTATAAATAATAATGAAGGCGGTAAAGCAACAATGCCAATTAAAGAAAGAATCCATAACCAACCAGTTTTTTCATCAATACTTAGTAATCCTGATACTGATTTTATCTTCTTAGTGTTATATATTTTTAAAACATTTCCAGAAGTTAAGAAAAAAGCAGCTTTTATTAATGAATGGCCAATTAAATGAATAATTGAAGCAATCGCAGCTAGTCCACCTAAAGCAAGTCCTATAATCAAAATCCCCATATTTTCAATAGAAGAATAAGCTAGCATTCTCTTGTAATTATTAATATGATACACAAATACAGCAGTTATGAATAAAGATAAAAATCCCATCGCAAGCATCATAGTTCTTGCATAGCTATCTTGACCAGCACTAACCATAATTCCAAAAACATTCAAAATCATAAGGAATGCTGAATTTAAAAGAGTTGCGGATAATAAAGCACTTATAGGAGATGGTGCTTGAGCGTGCGCATCAGGTAGCCAAAAATGCACTGGAGCTAAGCCCATTTTTGTTCCGATACCGAACATTATAAATACAAATGCAAGTTTTAGCCATAAAGGATCAAAAAGTTTTGAGTTTGCATATAAATCAGTAAAATACAACGAATTTAAGTTTCCGGTAGCAAATGTGAGAAGTATAATTCCGACAAACGCTAGTGCAATTCCGATTGAGCAAATAAAAACATATTTCCAAGCAGCTTCAATTGAATGCTTTGTTTTATGAAAATAAATTAAATAAGCACTAGCTAAAGTTGTTCCTTCAATGAATACCCAACTCACTCCTAAATTTGTGCTTAATATTGCGCCTGTCATTGAAAGTACGAAAAATAAAACCATATATGTATAATGTCTTAATTTTCTCGGACTTTCACTTTCGTCTTTAAGATATCCATTATTATAAATTGCAACTGCTAGAAATATTATAGACATTATTAAAAGAAATATTATATTTCTAGAATTTACAGCAAAGAATGAACAGGGCTGCCAAAAAGGAATAAAATCTTTACCAAAAGAGGCGCTTAATGCTGTAATAAAATGTATGATAGCATAAATGTTTAGCATCCAGGTATTAAGATATTCTTTCTTAAAAAAATAAATTATTAGACACGCTAATAGCGGAAACAATAAAACTAAATTAATCATTATATTCGTAATCCTTTAAATCTGATAAGTGCGAAACTTCTAAATCATGAAACTCGTGATCAATTTCACGAATAAGCATTCCTAAAATAAATACTGCGATAAATAAGTCTAATAAAACTCCTAAATTTACAATCATAGGAATTTCTTTTGCAACAGCTAGAGAAAGTAAAAATATACCATTTTCCATAGTGATAAAGCCTATCACGTTAGAAAGTACTTTATGTTTTATGGTAATTAGCCATAGGCTAATAATGATAATTGCTAAAGATGTGCCAAAGTACATAGGATTAATTATTTTGAACTCTGGAATTGTAACATTTGCGACTAAAAATCCCGCGAATAATATGACGCTCGAAATTACGAGGCAATAAAAATGTGGAATATTTGCATCTGTGTCTCTATGTGCATGAGTTTTTTTAATTACTTTTTTCAAAAACCACGGAATAACGTATGCTTTGATGACAAGAGTTTCAAAAATTACAAATAGAAAACCCCAAACATGAGCGGAATTTAGCATAAATGCCTCTTTATTTGCAAATATTGAAAAATTAAACCACGGCTCTTTTGCGAATCCTGCTAGGCAAACTAAAAATAGCATCCAACCTTGCGCTACCAACATATTAACGTGTGCAGCTAATCTACTTGTAGAAGCTATATAAATCATTGATAATCCAAGTAATATTATAAAAATATTTTCCATAAATTAATTCCCATATAATCTATAAGTTACAAGTGCTAAAATTAAAAGCGCAGTGAGTGACATAATAAAGATGAATTCAAACACGTGAGTCATTCTAAATCTTGCGATAGCTGATTCAATAGTACCCACTAGTATTGATATTAAAGAAGTTAATGCTAAAAATACTAGTATTGTCCATATAATAGGTAGCTCTAGTGGAAGGATTAAATTTGCAATTAAGGCTTCAAATAAGAAAATCTTTATTGCAGATGCCCAAGTTATTAATCCTAAATCTATTCCAGAATTATCTAATACCATAACTTCATGAATCATAGTTAATTCTAAATGTGTTGTAGGGTCATCTACTGGAACTCTACAGCCTTCAATTAAGAGCATTATAAACAGAGTTAATGCCATTAAAATAATAATTAAATAACCGTATACACCAGCGCTATCAAGAATTGTTTTGAAACTGGCGAAAGTATAATTTTGACTTAATGCAGCGATTGAAGCCATTGCAATAAAAAATGCTGGCTCAACAATTGTAGAAAAACAAGCTTCTCTAGAGGCACCCATGCCTTCAAAACTGCTTCCAGTATCAAGCGCGCCTAATAAAGAGAAAAACTTTCCGAGTCCTAAAATATAGGCAAAAATTATAAAAGAAAATTGTAAATCAATTATGGCTTGTCCGTTTGCTAGAGGCACAAACAATGACGCAAATAAAACTGTCGCAAAAGTAATTATCGGTGAAAATTTAAATACCCATGATGTTGTTTTGCTATAGACTGCGCTTTTTTTTATTAATCGTATAAAATCCCAAAGAGGCTGAAAAATGCTAACACCTTTTCTTCCTGACCAAAAAGCTTTAGTTTTTTTAATTATACCAATCATCAAAAACGGTACTGTTAATAATATTAATATGTTCAATATCTTTATAATCATTTCTAGCCTCCAAACACAATTAAACCAATAATTGCTGCTACAAGGAAAATTAATCCGAAGAGAATATATTGTTGCATATTCCCATTTTGAATTCTTTCAAATTTAGATAATATTTTTTCATCTAACTTCACAATTGGCTCAACAATATAGGCTTCTTCGATATCTTCTATTTCTAATTCAAAGTATGCATCTTTAGGAAATAAGTCTTTCGGTTTTTTAATATGTGAAATTCTTTTAAATAAAGGTTTTAATGTTGAGACAAATAAGTTATCATAAGAAGAAGGCGTATATTGCATGTGATTGTTAGGCTTATTATATCCACATCCCCAAGTTGTATGCTCTTCTGATTTTTTATTAATTGTATATCTAAACGCAAATATAATTAATAATATTGATAGGAATATAAATAAAATCCAGCTTATAATTTGAGTTAGCGATACGATAGACTCAAAAATATAAATTGTTAATTCAGTTTTTACAAAAAGTAAAACTGGTGAAAGAACAAATTTAATAATAGACTGAGGAAATAGGCCAATTAAAAGACAAGCAGATGTTAATATTCCCATTGGAATTAGCATAATGCGTTCTACATCAGATTTTACATGTTCAACTTTATCGCTTCTAGCTTCACCTAAAAACATTATTCCACTAGCTTTTGAAAAACATAAAATAGCCATTGTTCCTGCTAATGCAAGAGCTGCTATAGCTATTACAAAAACTACAAATAAACTGATTTCACTAGACGGAAGCCCTAAAAGCATGCCAGCATATATAAGGATTTCACTAACGAATCCATTGAAAGGAGGCAAACCACAAATAGCAACTGAGCCTAGTATGAACATTAAGCCAGTATAAGGCATTTTCTTAATAAGTCCGCCTAAGGTTTCTATATTTCTTGTATGAGTTTGTAAATAAGCATTTCCAGCAGCGAAGAACATAAGTTCTTTAAAAATTGAATGGTTTAGTATATGTAAAAAAGCTCCTGTAAAGCCAAAAATCGCAATAATAGGATTCAAATAAGCTAGACCTAACATACCAACCCCAATACCTACCCCTATTATTCCAATATTTTCGATAGAAGAATATGCTAATAATCGTTTTATATCGTGTTGTGTTATTGCATATAAAACCCCATATAAAACAGTAATAATAGCAATTGTAAGAACAAAGTAAGATATAGCTTTAGTTGGCATACCTGACATTAATAATATTCTTAAAATCCCATAGATACCTGTTTTAATCATTATGCCAGACATTATTCCTGAGATATGAGACGGAGCTGCTGGATGTGCATCAGGCAACCAATTATGAAATGGTACGAAACCAGCTTTAATTCCAAACCCTAGAAATCCTAAAATAAATGCAAGGTTTGCTAGATGAGGATTGTTCGCCATAGCATTTGCATAGGCATTAAAATCAAAACTATTTGCGCTATTAGTAAGAATTGCAAACATTGCGATTAAAAATATTACTGATAAGTGCATATAGACAAGATATTTTATTGCAGCCTTACGAACTTCTTTTTTTTCACCTTCAAATAGAACCAAGAAAAATGAAGATAATGACATTAACTCCCAGACTACAAGGAAGAATAGGCCATTATTTACAACAGTTACGGCATACATTGAAGCTAATAAAATCATTAAAAAGAAATGATGTGTTGAAAGATTTTTATTTATATTTAAATAAGGTTTTAAGTATCCATTTGAATACAAAACCCCAAGAAATCCCATTATTGCTATTATTATAATAAAGATGGCTGAGAGCGCGTCAATGGATAATGATATTTGACCAAATATTGATGAATAAAACGCGAAATCTAAGCTTTTAGGATTGCTTATTATTGCTTTTATAGATGATATAAAAGCAAGTATTGATGATAAAAAGACTGATACTGAGCAGATTTTTTGTTTTGTACCGCCTTTTGTAAATAAAGTTATTATTGCGCCAAAAAATAATATTATTATTGATAAAATTAAATATTCCATACGTCCTCAAGTCTTATATAGCCTTACTTCTTATAAGTAAGTTATAAAACTAAAACGCCTAAAATACAATAGGAGGATATATGAATATTTAAAATCGTATAAATATATTAAGATACTGCAGCTTTTTTAAGCAGTTCTATATGTCCTTTAAGTAAGAAATCTGCAAATTTTCTAGTATCAATTTGAGCGCCGACAATTGCCATTAAACCAGGAGTGAGCTCCATCATCATATTAACTAAAGTTTCTTTTTCTAAGAAAAACATAGACTTTATTATATCTGGCTTAAGAAGAGTGTTCATCACTTCTAAATATGCCATATTATCAAATAGAGTCATATATTTAGGCTCGTCTTTTGTTAATTGAAAAGTTAGTTGTCTTTGGACATCTGGATCTATTTGTGACATGAATTTTTTAAATTTTTCATCGTTTAATTGATCAAGCTGATTCATAAACTTATCAAGGCCAACTTCTTCCATGCGTTTTCCAGTAACGCCTTCTATAAAACCTTTTAAAAGATCTATTGGCATAAGTTTAATCTGTTGCATAACATCTTTGCGGTCTAAATCCTTATGTAAGAAAAATTTTTCTAAATCTTCTTCTTTTAACAACATGACTATTTGCTCTAAGGAAAAAGCTTCGCGCACAACTCTGATTAATTCTTCTGGATTTACATTTATTAGCATTTTTAATAATTTTTCTGAGGTAAAGAAATGTAGCCCCATAACAAGGTCTTCTTGCATTAATAAAGGAAGAATCTCTGTTTTAGTTTTATCATCCATATTATCAATGATTCTAAATTTATTCTCTGGATCAGCTAATCTAAATAATCTGATTAACTTATCAGGATTGTCATATTCTTTTTGAGCAAAACTAACAGCTGCAGTATTTCCACGACTAGTCTCTGCTTCAATAATTTCATCAATCGTAGAGCGACCATAGCCTTCTAATCTAGAAGACGTTATATTTATTCTATTTGCGAAATACTTCATATTTGCGTCTATAATAAATGCCATAGCTCTCCTTAATTTAATCTTATATATATAAAGTATTGAAATGTTAAATAATTGCCTTTTTTGTGAAGTTTTATTACAGTATATTTTGTAAAAATATGCTATAATATATTATATGAAAAGAATTATATTTTATACATTAATATTATTATTAATATTTACAAATATTAGAGTTGATGCAGCAACGAAGATTACAGAGAAAGAGATTAAAGCTGTTGCGTCTGATGGATTTAATATTAACGCAAAATTAACTTATCCAAAAATTAAAGGCCAGCGTGAAATAGCTACTGTAGTGCTATTACATTCTCTTGGTTATAATTCTCAATGGTGGGAGGATTTGCCTAATAATCTTTTAGAAAAGGGATACGCTGTCTTAGCAATTGATTTACGCGGGCATGGAGAAAGCGTATATAATTCTAAATTAATCAAAAATTCATGGAAAAATATGAAAAATTCTGCTTTTGCTAAATATCCTGATGATATTGTTGCAGTAATAAATCAAGTAAAGGCTGAAAATACTAAGAAAATATTTTTCAATAATTGGGCAATTGTAGGAGCAGATATAGGAGCGGGTGCTGGTGTTATTGCAGCGGATAAGATGCTGATTCATCCTAAGACGATTGTTATGTTATCGCCGGTTATAAAAACAAAAGGGCTATATATACCAGTAAGCATGGCGCATTTAGATGGTGTAGACTTTTTATCTATATCAGGTACAGATGATATAATGTCAAAAGAAGCAGAATCTTATTTAATCAAATTTGCTCAAGATGAATTTATAACATATACATCAGAATCAAAAACAACTGGCATGATGATGATAAAGAATGATCCTAGCTTAAGTAAAATGATCGCAGAATGGATTAGCGCGTATTTAAATTAAATGCTTGCACCTTTATTTTTAAGCTTTTCTAGGGCATTTTTAGCGCTTTCATATTTTTGACAAAGCTTAATTACAAACTCAATCGCAGCTTTATCTTGCCTAATTGCATCTTTAAGTTTGTAGATATCTGCAAGTTGAAGCTTTGAAAAATCTTCTTCAGTTGGATTAAACAAATATTTATTTAATAGTTCTTGAGATTCAGCGTCTAAGCCTTCAATATTGTGCCTAAATGCATACCAATTATAAAAATGGTAAATGAAGTAATATTTATTCAATTCACCTTTTGGCAAGATGAACATTTCTTTTGTTTTCAATGCAAATTTTTTATTAACAAGAAGCGATAAATAAAGAGCTTTAAATCCTTTATATGGATATATAAACCCTTCATTCATTCCTATAGAATGTAGGTATTTAGAATTATCAATATAAAAGACCCCTGTATCGTGTTTTTTTATATAATCTAAAACTTCAATAGGGTTATAATTAGAGGTTTTTAGGATTAATAAAATTTCATCCTCAATCTTTTGTTTCTCGCTCTCAGCTAAAGAATCTAGACTCAATAGACAGCCATCTTGAAAATATTTTTTGCGTCGTGAAGTGTTTTTGATTGAAAGAGTCTTATTTAGACTTTTCATTAATAGCTTCTCTTGTACGGACAAAACAAATAAAATTATATCTTTAAACCAACTCATATAATGATTATTGCATTAATCGATTATTTATTCAATAATTTTAAGTGAGATATTTCATTTTAATTATTTCTTGCTGTTGATTTAATAAATAATTATTTGTGGCAGCATTGATAAAATCATTAGGCTTCAGTGTCATTACAAGTTTTTCATCAGTTTCTTTTATTAATTCTTGAAATTTTTTTGGGGAAACTTTTCTTAAAACATTTTCTTGTAAATTAGCTGGTAGTTTACTATAGAATTTTTTAGTTTCTTCATCAATTTCATCATTTTGAATTATCTTTATTAAATCTCCAACGTCTTTAATTTTTTTATTTTCATTATTATTTAAACCAAATAAATTTGATATTTTCTTTAATATTGGCGAAAATGGTGTAGAATTTTTGCTAAATTGAACGGTAGTATAATTTGAAGAAGGTGGTAGATCTTCTTGAGAATCTGATCTCGGAGTTGATGGAGTTTCATATACTGATGTATAAGTTGTTTGTGTTCCAGGCGCAGTCGGAGTCGCAGTCGCATCTGAAGTTGGAGCTGAAGTGGTTGCGGATTTATAGTTCAAAGGATTATCTGGATGTAAATTATTATAAATATCCGTGAACTTTCCATCAGTCACTTCATCCATTAATTTATAAAAATCCTCTGGAGACATCGTCAATGTCTCAGGATGTTCTTCAATATAATCTGATACTTCATTCATGACATCTTTGTAGAAATCATTGCCTGCTTTTTGGCTAATGTCGTTAATGTCTGAACAAATTATATCCAAAAGCTCTTTTTTTGTTGTTTCGTCAACAACTTTATTAACACCAACCCCCGCAACCTGACCAGCATTATCACCTCTTAAAAATATATCTAATGCTAACAATTTTAATTCTTCTTTAGTTAATTCTGATTGATCTTTTTGTTTAATAGCATTCAGTTTAGCAATATTTTCAGGGGTATAAAATTCTAAAGCATCATCCTTAGAATTTTTACGATAATCTTTTATATGTTCTTCATCTTTATATTCAAAAGCTAATGCAGTTATATTCATTGTTGCGGTAATATCAGGGACTTTTCCATTTTTATCTGGAGTTGTGTTTAAAGCTTTAATATATTCATAATCAGATTTATTACAAAATTCTATTTTTTCAGCTGTTTTAGTGATAGTATCTAATATGGATTTATAACCATCAAATCTATTATCTGCATATAAAAATTTTATAGCTTCTCTAAGTAAGTCACGTTCCTCCTTTGAACTATTAAATAATAATTTTTCAAAGTCTGATAATTGGAATTTCTTATTTTTATGATCGTCAGTACTATTTAAAAAAGTATCATTAAAATAGGCTTTTAGCTTTTCTAAACGTTCTTCTTTAGATAATTCATTAATATCACAATTATACATTACTTTAATACGTTCAGATAGTGATTCTGCAGTGCTTTTACCGTTATCACGAATTTTTCGTTGTTGTTTTCTAAAAGCTTCAACAGAACTATACTCAGAAAGTTTTAGGCTTCCATTCAATAAACGAGCATAATTTGTGACTAAATCTAAAGTTAATTCCTTTTTACCATTTCTAATATCGGCAATATCTTCATGTATTGCTTTTAAAGTAATCATTGCTTTTGGTGGTACACTATTTTTACTATGTTGCTCTAACAGTTCTTTCATATAGCAATTATCAT
>JAEIGA010010818.1_pt1 | contig 13841 bp, 11 predicted proteins | sample 9270691 | NCBI WGS metagenome assembly JAEIGA01 (sample SAMN17057246, study PRJNA624740) | gut metagenome | biome: biome; isolation source: fecal sample | host: Bos grunniens | place: China: Xizang | collected 2019 | reverse complement strand
CGTCAAAATGGTTTTCGTTGTTTTTATATGTGTCAGAAATTTTATATCTTACATCAATCAGCCTTCCCCAACCTACCGCTGCGCCTGCGTCATAGGAAATATTCGGAATAATATATTCCGTTATCATTTCTCTTTCCGCTTCTGTTCCAAATTTCTCCATTTTCTTATCAATATACACCTTTACAACATAGTCCTCACCCGTCCAGAAAAGAACGTCCATAAAATATTCGGACATTTCTCTGTCCTGTGTGAGCTTGGGTATACACATAGCATAAGAAGTTAACATGTAGCAAGGAACGTAGTATCTGCCCTGCTCCTTATCAAGCATTGGGAACGGGACAATACCAATATTTTCAACCTCCAACTCTTCCAAATGAATCAGATTTTCAACCTCCAACTCTTCCAAATGAATCAGATTTTCGACCGAGAACGTAACCTGATTATCATTAAAAAATATTCTTGCACCATACGTAATAAACGCTTCTTCGTCGTGGTTTATCGTTTTTAGTATGGTGTTTATGACGTCATCTGTTCTGTCGCCTTTAATGGTAATCTCCCATTGACCTGTAGCTTCGTTTACCCCAGCATTTTTTACACCAAAATAGTCATAATAATTGTAGGGATTCAGTGCAGTTCCATAGATATCATTTCCACGTATACCGTCACCGTTATCGGAGTAAGCAGCCTCCGAGTAAGCAAAAAGCTTATCAAAGGTCCATTCACCTTTTCTTACCATATCATAAATATCATTTGTTATTTCTTCGGAAAGGAGATCCTTGTTAAACAAGAGAATGGATGAAGTATCTATATCAAGAGTGGAAAAGCCGCCCGTTACAAAGAAAGTGTGACCGTGAGCCGTGTAGGTCTTAACTGAGTCGCTGTTATAATAGGTATTATCGAAATCAATAAACGCCCTGTTTGCAAGGTCATATACGTATCCACCCGCAACTATTGAATGGGCGTTCATCAATCGCGGCAACGCAAGGTCATAATTTATATTTTTCGCAATGGTTGCAGCTTCAAGTACATTATGCATACTTGCCTTAGTTGCGTTTATCCAGTTAACCTTAACACCGTACGTGCTTTCAATGAACTTGTTACGCTCAAGAACTGCATTTTGAATTTCCACACCAAATTTAGCATCATTTTCTTCGGTGATAAAAACCTCGGGCATTGCCCAGGGCGCACCTGTAACATACCACGTGGAGCAAGCAACGTTTAAGGTTTTACCCGACCACGTATCTCTTATATCGGTCTTTGATGACCAAGGAGCATTGGGATCGATTGTAGAAGGAGCCTCAGTAGTCGGCGCCTCGGTTGTGGGCGCTTCTGTTGTTGGGGCTTCTGTTGTAGGTGCTTCGGTTGTGGGCGCCTCCGTTGTTGGAGCTTCTGTTGTGGGGGACTCAGTAGTTGTGGTTACATCATTTCCGCCACAGGAAACAATTAAGGGTATTAGCATCAGTACCACTAATAAAATTGACATTAACTTTTTCATATTTTTCCTCCTTTTTATAGATACTAATATAATCGTATGATTCACTTATATTCTATCATATGCGAAAGCGCTTGTCAACAGAAAAATTTCTATTTTCTTCGACTCAGGAAAAATATTCTATGGTAAAATATTTTTTCCATTTATAAATAGAGTCCATTATATGCTAAAAACAGAAAAATCGGCAGAGGCGCAATGCCTCTGCCGATATGTTTTATTTGATTATATGTAATCTTATTTAACTGTAACGATTACTTCGTGCTCGCCGCCGTCGAATGCGGGGATAACGTTACCTTCGATAGCCTTACCGTCAACTACTACGGATACTGTTACGTCCTTGTACTTAACGTCTGCGTTGTCGATTGTAATGTTATACGTTGCGCCGCGGAAGCTACGCTTCATTGTACCCTTTGCAAAGGGAAGGTGAGGATCAACCACAAGTCCCTCGTAGGTTGCGCGGATACCCATCATATAGCTTTCCATTGTGTTTGTGTACCAAGCAACGGAGCCTGTGATCCAGCTGTATTCCATCTGGAATGCGCTGTTCTTGTGCTCGGGACCGAGGTAGCAGTTAGCAAACATAAAGGGTAAGCACTTATTCTTGATCTCTGCGTTGTCGCCTTCGATATAACCGGGAGCGATCTTCTTAAAGAGGTCGTATGCAAGGTCTGCCTTACCGTACTTAAGAAGTCCGAGGATCATCCAGATGTTTGTATGAGAGTAAATAGTACCGTTTTCACAAATACCGGGCTCCATAGAGGAAATACGGCCGATTGTGGAGTCAAATTCCTTATAGGAGGGTGTAAGAAGCATATAACCAACGGGAGTTGCCATATGCTCGTCCATTGCGCTGATAAGAGTGGCAGCTCTTTCCTCGCTTGCAACACCGGAGATAAGTGACCAGCACTGAGGCTCCATAAACATCTTAGCGTATTTATTTTCGTTTGAGCCGAGGGGCTTGCCTGCGTCTGTGTAACAGCGGCGATACCATTCTCCGTCCCAAGCGTTAGCATTGATAGCATTAACGATAGCCTCGCGTCTTGCAAGGTAATCCTTTTCCTTTGCCTCGTCCTTCATAAACTTAGCAAGCTCTGCCATTTCAAGAAGCGCCTGTGCGTAAGCGATGGAAAGCCATACGCTCTCACCCTTACCCTCCTTACCTACACCGGTAAGGGAGTCATTCCAGTCACCGAATTTAATAAGGAGAAGATCGTGCTCACCCTTATTGGACTCAAGGAAGTTAAGCGCTCTGTCCATATGACCGAGGATAGTAGCCTCTCCCTCGTCTCTGAAAGGAACAACTTCATTGAGGAAGTCGATATCTCCTGTCTCACGAAGGTATGCGGTAAGTGTAAACTCAAGCCAGAGTGCAGAGTCGGAATAAGGCTTTGTATCTACGGGGTTCCATCCACGTACTGCCATACCGCTTGCGTACTGATTAGCTACGGCTTCCTTAAGGATCTCTCTTGTTCTGTCTGTCTTGAATGCAACTACGCCAAATCCGTGCTGAACGATATCACGGTATCCGTTATATCCCCAACGGCACCAGGTAGCGCCGAAGTTGGTAGCGTGCTTGCCCCAGAAGTTGATAAGACGGTCAAGATGATTATCCTCTGTTGTAATGTGGTTCTGTGTATAAAGTGCCTTATAGTAGGACTTAACCTCGTCAAAGTATTTATCCTGATCCTTGAGGTACTTGTCCTTGTAAGCCTTGGAATCGTTTTCGCACTCGCCAATACCGAGTACGAGGCTGATAGCCTGCTCCTCGCCTGCCTCAAGCTCCATATCAAACTGCATTGAGCAGATAGTTGCGTTAGCAGAGCCAATGGAGTTTCTTGCCTTGCCCTCTCTTACCACCTGAGGAGCGGAAAGTGTACCGTAGTCGCCAACGAATACGTTCTGGCATCCGTCAGAGCCTACTACCTTTCTGTCCGCGATCATAAATGCGGTAAGATAGTTATGAGGCTTGATAAAGGGGTGCTTTGTCATATAGAAGGTATTCTCACCCTCGTCAAAGCGGGTAGCACGGTAGAAGGTATCTCCGTAGCTGTCAAATCCCCATTTGAACTTAAACTGGATCTGGCTATATGTGAAGATGGAGTAAGAACGCTTCTTTGCGCCGTCGTTCTTGAAGGAAAGCTTCCATATTTCGCAAGCATCCTTACCAACGGGAACGAAAATTCTCATTTTAGAGGTTGTATCAGCGGTCTTATTCTCTATTTCCGTGTAGCCCATACCCTGAGTACACTTGTAGGACTGATAGGGGTGGCACACAGGCTCCCAGTTTACAGTCCAGAATTCACCCGTTTCATTATCTCTTACGTAAACGAGACGGTTGTAAAGATGGTCCTTACCGAATACGTCGTAGTCACAGATACGGCCAACGCCTGTATAAAGCTGAATGCCTTCCTTACCGTCGATCTGGTAGTCGAAGCATCCTATACCTGTCTGATGAACATTTGCATAGCAGGAATCGTTGAAAAGAAAGTTGTCAAAGGGACGGGGTGTGGCGGGAGAGGTTATAATAAACTCGTCGCCGGATTCATTGAAATAACCGTATTTATATTCCATTTCCATTTTATTTCTCCTATATAAATGATATTATCGTGTTGCTTTATTACTTAAGGGTTTCAAGCTTTCCTTCCATAAGAGCAAGGAAATCCCTATAAATGTAGTCGGTAATCTGGCTTCTTACTGTATCGAAAATGGTATTTCTTGTAAGGCCGCGATTTGCGGATGCTTCGGTTTCAACGAACACACCGTTTACGTAAGTGCCCTCTGTACGGTATATGATAACGTACTCGGAGCTGAGCTTGTAGTATGAGTATCTTTCTACGATACCTACGGTTTCACCCTCTGCGGGATTAAGCTCTGCCTCGATGGTGTAAAGATGATTTGCGGGATCAGAGATGATAGCGCTTATCTCTTCGTCATTAAGGGAGTTGAATCTTGTTGCCAAGGGATAGGAAACGAGGGTGTAGTAGAACTGGTTAAAGGGCTTAACGGTCTCGTTGCTTTCATCCTTATATCTGCCGCTCTTCGTAGTGATCTTAATAACGTTGTTTACGTAATTGATATAGAAGGTCTCCTCACCGTACTTGTATACGGATGTAGGAAGCTTGATAGTAAGGTTCTTTATACCCTTGTACTTAACTCCGTCAGCCTTGATAGCCTGGCTGAAGCCTGCACCAACGGTATTTGTAGCAGCCCAGTTAATAACCTTTGTTTCGTCCAATACAACGGACTCAACGTCCTTATACTGATTCTGAGGAACAAAAGCGCTTTCGGGAATTCTTACAAGAAGCTTGATATCGTCCTGAGATGCCAAGGTGTAGTAGAAATTCATCTTATATTCCTCATCGTAAATAGGCTTACTGATGAAGAATGAGGGAAGGTCCTTGCCCTCTGCATTCTGCGCGTATACGAAATAACCCTCGCTATCGGGAGCTACGCCGTATTTTGCAAGAGTTGCCTCATCGGGATCTATCTTTATAACACTGTCGCCAAGGAACTGAGTATAGAAGATAGCGATGGAGTTAAGAACGTATTCATAATCCGCTCTTGTGCTCTTGATACCAAATCCCTCGTCGTTAAGAACGTGGTAATAGTAATCCGTGCTGTAAATGCCCTGGGAATCAAGATAACGGTCAGCTGTAAGAACGACAAATCTCTTAAGGTTATTAAGAGGACCCTTTGCAATGTAGAATCTTGTGATATCTACCATAGCCTCGGAGGGTGTGTTGTATCCTATATTGATAATGGGGGATACGTAATCCGCAAGGGTAGCAAGTGAAGCCTCTGCCGTGGAGGAGAATCTGTACACGTGGGGTCTGTCGTCAATGGAAACGTAGTAGGAGGGGTTGCCTGTAAATGCAAGGTAGCCGATTCTCATTACGTGAGTTTCAACCACGCCCTTGCTGTTTGTAAACTTTACCGTAAGGATAGCCTGACAGGTCTCATCCGTTACTCCGTACTCGATCATTTTCTCCTCGGAGCAGTCTCTGTATACCTGATTGTCTACGGTAATGGGGGTAAGTGCGTGAGTTCTGAGATACGCGTAGAAAGATTCGTCAAAGGCAAGGCTTTCGTATCCGCCAACTACGGTCTTAAGCTTTCCGTCACTTCCCTTTATTCTTTTAAAGGTGTATTCATCCTTGGCATTCTTTACCGTAATGGAAATGAGCTGATCCTCTGTAATAGGCTCGTAAAGGGTGAGTCTGTTTGAGAAGATTCCCTCTCCGTCCTGAGGTACGGGAGATTCCGTATCATCCTCAAGAAGGGGAAGAACAACTGCAAAATAAACCACTACAAGCGCAATAAGAGCGATAAGCATTACTGCCAAGGTAATAATAGTTTTTTTGTTTTTTGTCATCTGAGTTTTCTCCTGCGAATAATTACAGCTCCTGCGATAACGAATGCAAGAGGAAGAACCGTAGCCATAACAACGGTTACGATATTAGCCTCTCTTGCCGTGATATCAAGGCTGTAGTTGACAAATACCTTGAAGTCGATGTCAACGAGGGAGGGAGTATCCTCCTTAGCGGCAAGGGTATGTACCAATGCCATCATCATATCTCTGTTTGCGTTAGCGCTGCTAAGAAGGTTCTGGTTAGAGGTAAAGCCGTCATTGGGGCACATAAGGAAGTAGGAATATTTTTCCTTTGTGATACCGTTATATGAGCCGTTTACGTCAGTTTCTGCAGCGGCAGTTACGGTAACGAGATTGTAAACGCCCTTATTGCCGTTAAGCTCAGCTGTTTCGCTTGTAACGAGAATAGGCTTAACGAACTTACCGAATTCGCCCTCCTGGTCTCCGCTGTCGCTGAGATATCTTTCGTCTATATCAATTACGTTTGCGTGATCGATAATAGCCTTAGCGGAGGCAAGATCCTTAAGAGTTCTGAAATAGTTGTTAGCAGCCGTATTATTGGGAACGTATGCTCTGATAGTATAGGGAGTGCTGTTAGCAAGAACAGTTGCGGGGTCCTTAATAGGATTTTCAGTTACGCCAAGAGGCTTAACAGTTACACCGAAGTTTGCCTCAGCGCACTCATAAAGGTTGGGAAGGTCGATATTGTACTCTGTGAAGCAGAATATAGTACCGGAATTCTTAAAGTAATCAACAAGCTTCTTTGTTTCAGCCTCGGTAAAGTCATACTTGGGCTTGTTGATAACGATACATCTCGCATTATCGGGAATTGCCTCTGTTGCAAGGTCAATGGGCTTAACCTCAAATCCGCTCTGAGCAAAGATTCTTATAAGCTCTCTTGCGTCGGTATTGATGTCTGTTGACGTTTCGATGGTAAGGTAGTCAACGGGCTTGCTCTCATTAGTCCAAGACTTGAAGGAGGTCTCGTTGTGCTGCCATGTGAAATAAACTGTGGGGCTTTCATCAAGAGCAAGGCCGAGAATGGAGGATGTAAAGAGCATTTCTCCGTTATATGCGTAAAGTCCGCCTGATGAATCGCTGCCGTAGAATGCATTGTAATGGAATACTCTGTACTCACCATAGGTGCCGTCAGCATTCTTTCTTGCGATAATAATTACGTTCTGGCTGAGGGAAGTACCTGAATCGGAATAGAAATTGTTCTTGAAGAAGGTATATTCCTCTTCGATATCGTGGTAGCTGAGAGTAACGTTTTTGGGGAACTTAAGGCTGAGCTGCTCTGCTGTAGCGTGTACGTAACCGATAGCACCTGACGTGCTGCTGATCTCGAACTTATCGCTGATCTCATCCTTATCCTTTGCAAAGATGATCTCGATCTCTACGTCTCTCTTGTCGAAAAGGTCCTTAACGGCAGTTTCCATCTGCTCTGACATGGTAAAGAGTCCTTCATCTGTCATATCGAGCTGCCATTTGTACTTTTCGGAGAAAATAGATACCATGCCGTTAAGCACCATTATTATTGCAATAACGATAGCGCAGAAGGCAATGTTTATACTTGTGTATTTAACGTTTTTTGAGTCGGAAAGCGACTTTAAAAATCCTTTTTTCATTTTTTCTCTCCTTTCAATTAGCGGTATCTGCGTGACTCAAACACACGGATAGTAAGGAAAACGAACACGCCTGATACGGAGAGATAGTAAATAAGCGCTCCAAAGTCAAACAAGCCGTATGTGAAATTGTAGAATCTGTTGTAAATGCTGAACCAGTCAAGAATGAGTCTGATAGCAGCGGAGTTTATATATCCGTTAAATATAGTGATGCAAAGCAAAGCTGCAAGAATACCAAAGGTAATAACAACAGCGGCAAACTGGTTTTCCGTAAGGGAGGAAACGAACATACCGATAGCGATAAAGCTCATACCTACGAGAAGGATAGCGATAGTGCTGCCGAGGATCATTACGAAGTTTGGAGGCATTGTTGAGCTGAGAGCATCCTTTACTGTGTATGTGTAAAGGGGAATGTAGTTAAGCATGGAAGCAAGAACTACGATAACGTACATTGTAAGAGCTGCAAGATATTTGCCAAACACCATTTTAGTAACGGAAACGGGAGCTGTAAGCAAAAGCTGCTCTGTCTTTGTTCTCTTCTCCTCACTGAAGGATTTCATAGTAAGGATAGGAAGTATCATTGCAAGAATGATAAGCACCAAAATAAAGTAGGTGCCTGTGGATGAGGTCGCATTCATAAGGGTGGTAGCGCCGAGGATAGCTCCGAAAAGAGCCAAAGAGATGGCAAGGAAAATATATCCTGTGGCTGTTGTGAAGTATGAACGCAATTCGCGTTTAAAAATTGCCAACATATCTATTATTCTCCTTTCTTCTTTCCTGTTTTGTCAGTAAGTCTGATAAATATGTCCTCAAGATCAGTACCAACCGCCTCAAGACCGAGCATGGGCCAATCCTTGGTAGCGAGGGTTCTGAAGAGCTTCTTTCTGATATCAACGTTAGGCGCGCCCTCAACTATGTAAACGAATGCGTCGGCATCACGCTCGTTAAGAGCCTCTACGTTAACGATACCGGGAATTGTGCGAAGCGCCTGAGTAACCTCTCTCTGAGGTCCTGATACCTTAACTCTGTAACGGAGATTTTCCGTAATTGTCTTCGTAAGGTTTTCTGTCTTTTCGTCGGCAACGATCTTACCGTTGTTGATAACGACGATTCTGTTACATACGGACTGTACCTCGGAAAGAATGTGTGTGGAAAGAATTACGGTATGTGTTTTACCGAGATTTCTTATAAGGTTACGCACCTCAATTATCTGCTTGGGGTCAAGACCAACCGTAGGCTCGTCAAAGATAATGATGGGAGGATTACCGATAAGTGCCTGAGCAATACCTACTCTCTGCTTATAGCCCTTGGAAAGATTTTTGATAAGTCTTTCTCTTACGCTTGTTATCTTTGTGATTGTGCATATTTCGTCAATATGCTTTGCCTTGTTAAGGGTGCAACCCTTAAGCTCGAACACGAAATCAAGATATTCCTGAACTGTCATATCCACGTAAAGCGGGGGCTGCTCGGGAAGGTATCCGATAAGCTTCTTCGCCTCAAGAGCATTTTCCAAAATGTCTTTACCGTCAACAACAACGGTACCGGACGTTGAAGCCAGGTAACCGGTAACAATGTTCATAGTCGTAGACTTGCCCGCACCGTTAGGACCGAGGAAGCCAACGATCTCTCCGCTGTTTATAGTAAAAGAAATATCGTCAAGAGCATACTTGTTTCCGTACTTTTTAACGAGATTTTTAATTTCTACCATTATTTTTCCTTTCTGTTTTGTATCATACGATTTTGTAGACTTTTAAAGTATAACATATATTTTAAAATAAATCAACAGAATTATTACTAAAATTTTTACCTTTTTACATATTTTTTGTAAATAATGCATAAACTTATGGTTAAATATGCTCTACTTCATCTCCAAATCTACCATACGTACCTTAATTTTACTTAAACAACCCTTGTATATTTTGGCAAGGATAAAAAGCTTGATTGTGTCATTTTTGATTGAAAAACGCACACGTGGAGAGGCTTTTTAACAAAAAAGTACGGACCTGTGTCTGTAAAACAGGTCCGTATATTATTTTGTGATGATTTTAGTCAAGCTCGTAGGAGTATACGCGGCGTCCTGATGTAAAATTACCGAATATGTACTTTGTGCAAGCGGATTCGTTCATTATATACACCTCACCGTCGGGCATATATATGATCTCCTCTGCCATAGGAGGCGCCTTTACGTCACGAACGAGACATTTTGAGTCAAGGTAGGTAAGGGGTACCTTGGTACCGTTAAAGTCGAACTCACCCGTAGAAGCAATATTGGTATTGTACTCATACAAATGAGATATGGTAAGACCCCAGGACGTGGACAAAATAATGTTGCCCTTATCCGTCATTGTCATGCCCTGTACCTTGTCAGTTGTGGAAATTACGCCCACAGGGGTAGGGCTTTTTACATTTCCTGTTGCTTTATCAAGCTCAAACACGGTAATGATAGCCGAATTTTTATCTCCTGAGGGAGTGGTAAACTGATGATCGTCGGGAGTGTGGTATCCACCCTTGGGATAGTAGAATGAGCCCGCATAAAGCTTGCCGTCAAAGACCTTACAGTAAGCGGCATCGTTACCCGTTTTTATCTCACCGCACTTGGTAAGCTTGGTATCTCCGTCAAAAAGGTCAGACATAAGGAAAATATCACAACCGTCTGAATCGGGAATGTAAACGTAATTACCGTAGTAGGCAATACCGCCTGTGTGACCCGTATGGTCGCTACCGTCCTCGTTTTTCAACTCCACAAAGAACATAATCTTTCTTGATTCCTCGCTGATAACATACACTCTGGAGGCGCTGCCATCCTTCATATATCCACTTGTGAGAAATACGGATTTTTCGTTAACGTAGTCAAAGCCCTGAGGCACGTAGCCGTCGGAAAGGCCGGGAGTTTTCATCTCCGCATCCGCATCTAAAAAGAAGCGCGCAAAGAACAACTTCTCCCCAAAATAAACGGCGAAAAGTAAAAAGAGTAATATTGCAAGTATAACGGCAATAGTTCTTGCTGTTACTCTCAAAATTTTATTTTTCATATTTCAACACTATTATTTAAGCGCCGGTGGACCAAGAGGGATCTTCCTTCAAAAAGTCGCCAAGAGCCTCTGCACCGCCCTGAACGATCTCGTCGTACATAGCGCCAACATCCTCGCCAAGATCGCAGGATACAAAGGTAAACGCCATAAGAACGATCATTAAAAATGCAAGTATCTTTTTCATAATATATAGTTTCCTTTCCCCAAAATATATCTGTATATTTATTTTATCATCACGAAAACAAATTGTCAATAGTTTATTGATTTTCACTTTTTCTTATGCTATACTTAAGGTATCTACTTTACAATATAATATATAAGGACAGGAGATTATTATGGATAGAGTAAAAATGGGCCTTATCGGTCACGGATGCAGAGGATGGGGACTTTTGGAGATGCTTCTCTCCCTTGACGACGTTGACGTAATTGCCGTTTGCGATAAATACGAGGACCGCGCAAGATCAGCCTTTGATAAGGTAAAGGAAAAGAATGGTAACGAACCCTTTATGACCACAGATTACAAGGAGCTTCTTAAGACAGAGGGCCTTGATGCGGTGCTTATCTCCACAGACTGGGAGCTTCATATTCCCATTGCCATTGACGCAATGAACGCAGGAGTAGCCGTTGCCCTTGAGGTTGGCGGCGCATACAGTGTACAGGACTGCTTTGACCTGGTTGACACCTGGGAAAGAACGAGAGTGCCCTTTATGTTTATGGAAAACTGCTGCTACAACAGAGACGAGCTTCTTGCTACCGCTATTGCAAGAAAGGGCCTTTTCGGAAAGATCATCTATTGCTCCGGCTCTTATTCCCACGACCTTCGCTCCGAGGTGACGAGAGGTAAGGAAAACAGACATTACAGACTCCGTAATTATCTTACGAGAAACTGTGAAAACTATCCCACCCACGAGCTTGGTCCCATTGCAAAGATACTTAACATCAACAGAGGAAACAGAATGGTATCCCTGGTATCCGTTGCTTCGGGCTCCTGCGGTATGGAGCAGTACGTTGAGGACAACAAGGACAACATAAATCCCGAGCTTATCGGCGTTAAATTTGCACAGGGTGACATTATTAACACGATTATCACCTGTGAAAACGGCGAGCAGATACTTATAAGACTTGACACCTCTCTCCCCCGCTCCTACAACCGTGAATTTACAGTTCGCGGCTCCAAGGGTATGTTTGAGCAGACCTCCAACTCCGTATATTTTGACGGACAGAAGGAATACTGGTCACCCGTTGAGTATTTTGACGAGTACAAAAACACCGCAGAGCAGTTTAAGGATATGCTTCCCGATTGCTGGTCCACCATCACACAGGAGCAGCTTGATGCAGGTCACGGTGGAATGGACTATATCGAATTCCGTGACTTTATCGACAGACTCAAGGCAGGAGAGGAAATGGCTATCGACGTATACGACGCGGCTGCCTGGATGGTTGTAACCTGTCTTTCCGAGGAATCTATAAAGGAGGGCGGTATGCCCAAGGCTATCCCCGACTTTACAAGGGGCGCGTACAAAACAAGACCCTCCCTTGACGTAGTGAAGTTCAATTTTTAATTGATATAAATTTTACATATTTCAGAAAGGAGAAATAAAATGGATCAGGAAAACAAAAATGTTGAAGCTACCAACGAGGATAAGGCTTTACAGTCATTCCTTGACGGTACAAACGATTACGAGGAGGAAAAGGCTCCCGAGGCTCCCAAGCTTGTAATGAGCAAGGGTGAGGTCCTTATTTCCGCTTTGTCCCTTTTTGCTCTTGCAATGTGGACACTCAGCAACTACGGCGCGGCTATGATCTGTACAATTGCAATAGCTGTTGCAGTATTTACAAAGTCAGGCAAGGACGCTATGCACACAGTTACCGCAAACGCACTTGCTCTCGGTACATTCATTATTGTAAAGGCAACTCTTAACGTTCCTTCTATAATTGCTGAGGTTTTATACAACTACGGCAAATTGTCTGCTTTAAACTACGCAAGCTTTTCAAGAATAATTTACGTTATCAACGCGGCATTGAGCATATGCGTATTTGTAGTGTTCGTAATAAACGCATTCCAGCTTTTGTCAAAGAAGCGCTTGTTCATCTTCGGTAAGGCTGCGGCTAAGATCTCCGATAAAGAGGACTGATATGGATAAGACGTTTTCTTCCCTTATGGAGGAGCTTAAAAAAAGACAGTTTAAGCCCTATTATGCGGAAAACGGGGAGGAGGCGGTACGCACCGTCCTTTCCGTAATAGACGAGGAAATGATTAAAAAGGGAAAGACCGAAAAGGAAATGCAGATCTCCTTTGGCGGTTCAAGAACTCTTTCCGAAATTGACGTCTACTCCGCTATTGAAAAGTACAACGTCCTTGACCCCTATACATTCCCCACAAGACAGGAGCAGCACGAGGCAAAGCGCAGAGCTCTTTTATCCGACGTTTTCTTAATGAGTGCAAACGCTCTTTGCGAAAGCGGCGAGATAGTAAATATTGACGGCAACGGCAACAGACTCGGCGCTATGATATGCGGTCCCGACAAGGTGGTAATGGTTGTTGGCAAGAACAAGATAGTTAAGGATAAAGCTTCCGCTATGGAGAGAATAAAGACTATTGCCTGCGTTAAAAACGCACAGCGTCTTTCAAGAAAGACTCCCTGTGCTGAAAAGGGCAAGTGTGAAAGCTGTCTTATTTCGGGACAGACCATTTGCGGACATACCGTTTACACAAGATATTCCTCTATTCCCGAAAGAATCGTTGTAATTCTTGTAAACGAGGAGCTTGGCTTCTGATTTTAAAAGCTTCCCAATACGAAAAGCAATATCAAAGGAGGATGACGTGATTAGCGTTGACCTCCTTTATATTATTTATTAAAATATTATAAAAATATATAATAAAATATGAAATTTATATTGCAATTTATATAATTATGTGTTACAATACTCCCGTAAGAGATGAATTTCATCTATAAATCTTTATGGAGGAGGATCAGACAAATGCCCGAGTTCAAATTTGAGATCGTGAAAAATTTCGGTACAATCTCCGAGAGCAACAGCGGTTGGGTTAAAGAGGTTAACCTTGTTAGCTGGAATGACCGTGAGCCCATTTACGATATTCGCGCTTGGCAGGAAGGCCATGAAAAGCTCGGTAAGGGTATTACTCTTACAACAGAAGAGCTGAAGAATCTTAAAGAATTGCTTAATACCTTGGATATCGAATAAAATTATACCCGACCTTAGCTAAGGTCGGGTGTTTTGTTTTTCTTTTCTCTCTTGATTTATCGAGAGGAGCAAGCCCCTCCCCTACGGCGAAGCCATCTTATCACCTATCACTTATT
>JAEIGA010010817.1_pt1 | contig 13842 bp, 9 predicted proteins | sample 9270691 | NCBI WGS metagenome assembly JAEIGA01 (sample SAMN17057246, study PRJNA624740) | gut metagenome | biome: biome; isolation source: fecal sample | host: Bos grunniens | place: China: Xizang | collected 2019 | reverse complement strand
GTTGTCACCCTCTCTGAGCTTGAGTATTTGCTTAAATCCAAATGTGTTTTCTATTACAACAATGTGACCTAAATCCTCTTCAACATCCTCGATGTCATTCTCGCCAATTCTTATTGTAAAACTTTTGCGACAGCCTTCACATTCAAATACAACGGTCTGACCGATGGGGTAGCCGGTTGCATCAAATACTGTCGGATGGTCGCATTTGGGACAGATTATTTTTTTCATTCGAAAATACTCTTCTTAATTAGTGTAAATCCAGGCATCCGAGAATGTCGCCTGCACAGCAGCGAGTGCCTCCTGAGCCTCTTGAAGTGTTGCGTATGCACCTGCCGAGATGCGGAAACGTTTGCCACATTCTACAACGCTGTATTCCATTGAAGCTTTGGCAGACAATTCGCTGATAGCGAGTTGCGCCTTATCGCTGTTGGGTGTGCTGGCAACTATTATATGGTGCATTTGTGATGCAGCTGCCGGCATTTGTTCCTCAGAAGCTACAACCGGTTCAATAACGGCTGTAGATGCTTCTGTATCTGCTGCAACAGGTGTTTCAACAACTTTAGTGATTGCAGGTTGACCGATAGGGTGGATTTCGCATTTGCTGTCTGTGGCAGTTGTGGCCGGTGCCTGAGCGCCAACCTGCTGCATCATTGATATCTGTTCGGGCGACGCAAAACTGCCAAGCGAAGCCTTTGTATCATTCTTGAATGTGTGATCGCTGAGCGGTGTCACAAAAATGAACATTATGATTACAGCTGCAGCCACAGCTACATACTGAGCAATACGGCTGCGACTTATAGGTATTGTGATTGTCTGCTCCTTTTTGTGGCTCAGCATGGGGATTGGCAATGGTATAAAACCATGATTTTCGGGGTCGTCAATGCCATTTTCCGAAGCCTCGAAAGAGATGGCTCCATTTACATTCATAGACAACAGTCCAAGGTCACCCAAATATACTTTGCCTTTGCGCGACAACTCATTTTTCAATTTACGCACATCGTCCTGCACTAAAGTTACAGCCTGATTATGAGATATTCCATAAGTCTCCATGTAGGCAGTAGAGAGAAGTGCATCATCCATCAACACACGCGGATTGAATCCCAAGGTGCGACGAGGTGGTATATATAATTTATCGTCGGCATTATAATATGCCGGCAGACGCTGAGCAAGGAATGCTCCAAGACCCGGTACAATTACACAATCGTGACGGGCTATCAAGCGCGAAATATGTCTGTCTATTGTTATCATCGGAGCAAATTTAATGAAAATATTTAATATGAATGGAAGTTTCATTTATATTTTTGAAATTTTGTTTATTGTATTCTGTAAGCGATTGATAATCAATAGCATTTTTTCTTGTTGGCTAGACTTTGCTTTAATCTTTAACTTTTAGTTTAAGCACTTATAGTTATATTGCTATAAATCAATGGTATAATTATTACACAAAAAGTTACCACAGCTGTTCGAGGCAGCCATGGCAACTTATGTTCCAAACAGGTTGGCAGGTTTCAGAATGCAATACCCAACCTGAATCCAAGATTGTTCAGTATGTTCTGTTCGTAGCTCATTATATTACACTTGTTGGTCGCAAAACTATAATAGAGAGCCATGTGAAAACCTATGCCGTTTGCCCAGGGATAGTAGTTGAATCCAACCTCGGGAGACATAAAGAATCCCCATCTATCCTGACTCTTTTCAAATATGTAGTAATAGTTGTTGAACTCGGCATAGCACATTCCTAACTTCATGCCCACGTATGGCTGAAAATCGGACTCAATGAAACGATAGCGCACCAATGCACCAAATGGCAATGTGAACATCTGATGCTGCTGTCGGCTGCTCATCGACAAAGTTTCACTGAGCTTTATGGTCTGACGGGGAAAATACTCGTTATTGGTGTGAAAACTGAGAAAACCTCCGACAGCCAAGTCCTGCATTACATAATATCCTCCTTCGAAATTCATACCCCAGCCGCTGGCATCATTGGAGAAATTGTTTCCCAATGGAATATTGAACTGCCAATCGACATTGAAGTAGCTGTTGAGCGATACCTGCGCTTTGCTTTGAGTGGGACAAAGTGCTGCCAGCAGCAATATTGTTCCCATCAATATATTTCTGATTGTTTTCATATTGGTTGTTTTTGACATTGAATACTGATGTTCTTATTTTGATAGATATTCCGACTGCGAGAAAGCCTGATTTATGGCATCTACCGTCTTGCTCATACTCAGAGAATTGCCATTGAGCAGTCCACAGATATATGCATTCCAGACTACTGTCAATTTGTCGGTGTTCAGGAGACGGCTTTTCATATCAACAAGTTCGCCTATAATTGAGCCGGTACTGAAGCTGTAGGGTATAAAGAAGGGGTAGTACCAACCATAACTGTTCCAGTTCCAGTAACCGGGATAACTGTTCCACCACGGATTGCCATTGACATAATCGTAGTAGTAATATGTGCTGCTGACGTAACTGAGTTGAAGCACAATGTCAGCCTCTTCAGGGAATTCAACTTCCACGTAGCCACAGTCAATCATATTCTCACGGAACTGGTCGATTATTTTGGCCGATGAGGCATTATTCCAATAGGTTGGAATAGTCTGTTCGCTGATGAGCAGGATACTGTCTATTGTGTAGAAGGTGTTCAGTGAACCGAAATTGCTCTCTTTGTCGTAGTTGGTATATACGAGATAGTCATTATCCAACTTATCGGTGTCGGGATTCTGTTCGCAGGCTGCGAGCAGCAGCAATGTCAGCGACAATAGTATTAATTTGCTTTTCATGATTAAAAAATTTGATGGTTGTTAGAATTTTGGGCCTTACCTATTTTTTGCGCAAAAGTTTATGCTTGAAATCCTTGGAAACAGGTTTCATCTGCTTGTCAAGCTTGCTTAGAGCTGTGTCACCATGCAACATCAGGTTGAGAGTGGGCTGTTTATTGGCAGAAACCAATTGGTAGACAATGGCAGTAGTGTCGTCAGGCATACCTATGATGACAATACTCTGTCCGTTGTCCTGTACTTTAATTAACGAGGTGTCACTTGTGAAGGTGGAAAGAATGGCGTATGTACCATTTTCGTCTATTCCCAGACTCTTTATTGTCAATGTATAGTCGGCAATGGTGCCATTGTCCATGGGCATCAACCCTTCATAGACAAATGTCTGCAAGTCGGCAACAGTGGAATCATTAGGCATGAAAATGCTATCAGTTTCTGTTTCAATCACTACACCTTGTTGTTTGTTGCCACATGAGTTGCATGATGCAACAAAAAACGAGAAAATTGTGGCTGCTAAAAAAACACTTTTTTTCATTCTGCTTATAATTTTAGGTTATATGCAGAATAAACATTGCCGGAGGGGTAGTGGTTTTATTTTCGAATTTAATTATGAGAAAAAAAGGTTCATTTTAGTTAACAAGACCCGGCACATGAAACCCGCAAGAAGAGCGGTTGCAATACTATTTCAATCGGCAACATCACCATTTCTTCATCAAATGCTTCTCTTCTCCCACTTGGCGAATTTCATGTAAACAAAACATAATATACCAAGCAATATGCCATACAAGATTTCAGCAGTCCAAACATATTCCACCTTTGTAGTAAGATGTGTCATTGCAAAGATGAAAAGGGTATATATCATAAGAATGCTACTCTCCAGATACAAGGCTGCCGATGTATTTCCGGTACCCGAAACAGCTTCGAAATAAGCATTACCTATGCCCTGAAAAACCGTTCCACTGCATACAACCAAAATAGAAGGAACCACCAATCTGGCAAAACTCAAATCATCGGTGTAGATACCGATAATCTGCATCGGGAAAATAGCGACAATTATCACTATCGGAATTGTACAGAGCAGATAGTTCTTCAATATCCTGTTTATTATCGGAAAAACAAAATCGGAATGTCCTTCACCAATAATTCTGCTTACCAGTGTATTTGTTGTAGTTGCAAATGCAAAACAGGGCGTAACGAGAATCATATAAATGCTTCTTGTAATGGAGGAGATTCCGGTGGCAGTTTCACCCATCTTCTCAATAAGCACGAAAAACACGAACCACACACCGAAAGACAACAATCTCTGTATCATCGTAGGTGTCGATATTTTCAGGATTCGCCCCATCAATCCCAATTCTAATTTATGAATCCCGAATAAGTCAAATTCTCTCTTTCTCAATGCAAAATAGCTGTAAAAAGTAAAGAAGAGGAATGCCGACACCTCTGCACATAATGAAGCCAACGCTGCACCTCCGATACCCATCTCCGGAAAACCCATTTTGCCGAATATCAAGCAATAATCCAAGGCAATATTGACAACAGCCATTATTACGGTGGAATATGTAATGACCTTTGTACTGGAAAGTCCTACATACAAAGCCCTGTACAGAAAGTTAAAACAAACGAAGATGATTCCAAATTGACGATATTTTATATAATCCAATGACGCATCATATATATTTGGCGAGTCGATGAGCCAAAGCAGCAGACGGTCGGAGAAAAAATACAATGTCGAGAACAGAATAAGTCCCAACATTAAAACAAAAAAAGAACCATGCCCAAAGATGACACCTATCCGTTCATAGTTCTTCTCGCCGAAACGACGTGCAACGATTATCTGGATTCCCGTTGCAAAACCTGCAGCCACTGTGGTAAAAACATAATAAAAAAGTCCGGCAAGCATGGAAGCACCCAAAGCTATCACGCCAATATGTCCCAAAAAGGCAGTATCGGTAAAACTTATTACAGTCTGAGCCATATTCCCCAACATAATAGGCAACGCAATACCCCAGATTTCCTTATCCGTTATTTGTGTTTTCATCTGATTATTCTATATACAGGAAGTGCAATTCACCTCCTTATCTCTAAATCAATCGGATATATTTCCCGACAATAGACATATTAAACAACCATTATGCCGTTATCGGACATCATTAATACATTTCAATGTATTCGTATGAATTTCCTACCTCCTGCAGATAACGTGCAAATTGCTCTTTTGAAATTACGACTGTCGCATGATTGTCATTGGGGTGAAAGCTCAACAAGTCATATTGTTCCAGATTTTTGTCCAGGAACAGATGCACATGATTGTCCGTGTCATTTATCAATCCGAAAGGAGATACCGACCCGGGAGTAATACCAAGGTACTTAACCATACGTTTCGGAGATGCGAAAGAGAGCTTACCCTGGTGCAGTCGTTTTTCGAGGTCGTGTATGTCAAGGTCCTGCTCACAGTCGAGGACTACAAGGTAGTGACGGTTGCCTTTATGGTTTCTAAAGAAGAGATTTTTACAGTGTTTCGACCCATCCTTTCTCCAATGCTCTTTTGCAATGCTTATTGTGGGTGCTTCGGGATGTTCGTAATAATCATACGTATAGTTATTGCTGTCAAGGTAGTTGAGAACCTTTATTGTGCGTTCCGATTTCATTTGTTCTGTTTTTGCTTCTGCTTTACACAGAGGTTATTGTTAGTGATTACAAAGTTATGAATTTATCGCGAGTGATAAATGATTTTACCGCAAGAATTTGCAATCCGGCAATTAATCCGAACATATATCAATGTAGACTATTGACCAAATGCAGAGCCCCTCAGTCTTCAAAAAAATACAAAGGGGAGTGCCAAGATAAAGAATGGCACTCCCCAATAAAAGCATTGCTTAAATGCTGTTACTTCATAAGCTCTATGCTGCGTTTGACAAATTTGTTCAGCGCCTCGCCTGTAAGCATATTGTTCTGCAACAATGTGATGTCTACAAGCTGGTTCACACAGCTGTCGGCAACAGCATATTCGGCAAGAATAGCCTCTTTGTCGCTTTTTGCCTTAGTGATTTTCTGCTCAATAGACTCGAGTTCATCCTTTTCGCTCTGAGGAATTTCGTCGTCCTTCTTATCCTTGCGAGCATCGTAAAGTTCCTTGCGACGTGCCTCGAGACTCTCCATCTCCCCGTCGATGGGAGAGAGTTTATCGGCGCAGTTGCTTTCCGCTTCGCTCAACACTCGTTTGATAAGAGGATGATTCTCGTTGAGTATCACATTGAACATATCAGGCATATCTCCGTAGAAGCTCATGCCGGACTGTATGGCTGCCATCTCTTTCATTCGGCGCATATACTCAGCCTGGGTAATCATCATAGGAGCCGCCTCCTCGCCCATAGCCTGCACCTGAACATAGAACTCTTTCTTCTCCATCTGAGGCATACGGCTCTGGAATACACCGGTCAGAATGTCGCGCTCGCTGTTTTTGAGTTCCGATGCTTTTTGCTCCTCTTTTACAATCAGACGCTCAACCGTATCGCTGTCGACGCGTGTAAAGCGTGTCTTTTCAAACTTACGTTCGAGCAGACTGACAAGAGCAACATCCAGCTGACCATCCATTAACAGCACATTGTAACCTTTGGCAGTAGCAGCCTCAATAAAAGGATACTCTTTATTCTTGTTGTTTGCATACAGATAGATTACATTACCATCTTTGTCTGTCTGCTCGGCACTTACAAGTGTCTTGTACTCTTCGTATGTATAAAGTTTACCTTCTGTATCCAGCAACAGTGCATACTTGTTTGCCTTGTCATAAAAATCCTCCTCAGTCAACATTCCGTAGTTGATGAAGATTTTCAGGTCGTTCCACTTATCTTCAAACTCCTTACGGTCGTTCTTGAAGATTGATTGCAAACGGTCAGACACCTTTTTAGAGATGTAACCCGATATCTTCTTGACATTAGCATCGCTCTGCAAATATGAACGTGATACATTCAAAGGAATATCCGGTGAATCGATTACACCATGCATCAGTGTCAGGAAATCGGGAACAATACCCTCAACTTCGTCGGTTACATAAACCTGGTTGCAGTACAGCTGAATTTTGTTTCTCTGCATATCGATGTTGCTCTTTATCTTGGGGAAATAAAGAACACCGGTCAGGTGGAAGGGGAAGTCTACATTCAGGTGTATCCAGAAGAGAGGTTCATCGCTCATGGGATAGAGGTCGCGATAGAACTTTTTGTAATCCTCGTCCTTAAGTTCCGAGGGTTTGCGTGTCCACAGCGGGGTAGTATCATTTATGATATTATCCTCTTCGGTATCAACCTGCTTGCCGTCTTTCCACTCCTTTTTCTTGCCAAAGGCAATTGATACGGGCAGGAATTTGCAATATTTATTAAGGATAGAAGATATGCGCGACTCTTCGAGAAACTCTTTGCTGTCGTCGTCGATGTACATGATTATATCTGTACCTCTACCATCTCTCTCTGCTTCGGTTATTTCATATTCGGGACTGCCGTCGCAACTCCATTTTACAGCTTTGGAATCATCTTTATAAGATTTTGTCACAATCTCGACACGTTTTGACACCATGAATGCCGAATAGAATCCAAGACCAAAATGTCCGATGATTGAGTTTGCTGTATCCTTGTATTTTTCAAGAAAGTCAGTTGCTCCGGAAAGGGCTATCTGATTGATGTATCTGTCTATTTCCTCGATTGTAAGACCAATACCGTTGTCGCTTACCACAATCGCATCATCTTTGAGTGTAACAGTTACTTTAAGGTCGCCAAGTTCGCCTTTGAACTCACCCTTCTCGTAGAGAGTCTTAAGTTTCTGTGTTGCATCTATTGCATTCGACACAATCTCACGAAGAAAAATCTCGTGGTCGCTATAAAGAAATTTTTTAATTACGGGGAAGATGTTTTCTGTCGTTACCCCAATGTTACCTTTTTGCATATCTATATTTGTATTTTTGTGATTATTCCAACAGAATATAAACAAAAAAAATGCCAGATGTATCACATCTGACATTTTGTCATATTCAAGATTCAAAAGTCACATAACAGGTCACTCACGTTTGTCATCTTGAACCACGAAGAGAAGTTTGTCATTCACTGTGTCAACTTCAACTTTAATCGTGTCGCCTGCATTTATCTTTTTGGATATTATGAGTTCGGACAATTCATCCTCGATATAATTCTGAATAGCACGCTTCAACGGACGCGCTCCAAATTGAACATCGTATCCCTTGTTTGCAAGGAAATTTTTGCCTTCGTCAGTCATCTGAAGAGCATAGCCCATCTCTTTTGTGCGCTTGAGCACCTGGTGCAATTCCAAATCGACAATCTTTACAATGGCATTCAAATCGAGCTGGTCGAAATTGATAATCTCGTCTACGCGGTTTATAAATTCGGGAGCGAAACGTTTGTTCAACGCCTTCTTTATAACCTCGCGTGAATGTAATTTATTGTCGTTTGCGCTTTCGGCAAATCCTATACCTTTACCAAACTCTTTAAGTTCCCTTGTGCCTATGTTTGAGGTCATTATGACAATTGTGTTGCGGAAATCTATTGTACGTCCGTAACTGTCGGTGAGACGACCCTCATCCATCACCTGAAGCAGAAGGTTGAACACGTCGGTGTGAGCCTTCTCAATCTCGTCGAGAAGAACAATAGAGTAGGGGCGACGTCTTACACGCTCGGTCAACTGACCGCCCTCTTCGTATCCCACATATCCCGGAGGCGCTCCCACCAAGCGAGACACGGTGAACTTCTCCATATATTCACTCATATCGATGCGTATGAGCGCATCGGTTGTGCCGAACATAAAACGGGCAAGTTCCTTGGCAAGCAGAGTTTTTCCCACTCCTGTGGGACCGAGGAACATGAATGTACCGATAGGTTTGTTGGGATTCTGCAGACCTACACGACTGCGAAGTATGGCTTTTGTCAGTTTGTCGATTGCCGCATCCTGAGCCACAACCTTGCCTGTAAGGTCGGACTTCATGGTTGCCAAACGACTCCATTCATCCTGCTGCATACGTTGTACGGGAACGCCGGAAATCATTGAAACAACCTCGGCTACCTTCTGGTCATCGACAATCTGACGTTCGTTGCGAATACTCTTTTCCCACTCCTCTTTCATTTCGCGCAGGCGCTCTTCCATCTTCTTTTCGTAGTCGCGATAGTTTGCAGCACGTTCAAAATCCTGACACTTTACTGCCTCTTGCTTCTCGCTGCGTGCAACAGCAACAAGTTTCTCCTGCTCCTCAATCTCTTGCGGCACAGATATATTGCTCATGTGCATACGTGCTCCCACCTCATCCATTGCATCAATGGCTTTATCGGGGAAACATCTGTCGGTGACATATCTCTCGGTCAATGCAACACAAGCCTTCAGAGCATCGTCGGTGTAGGTTACATTATGATGATTTTCATATCTATCCTTGATATTCTGAAGGATCTGCAAAGTATCCTCAGCGGAGGTCGGCTCCACTATAACCTTTTGGAAACGACGCTCCAATGCACCATCCTTTTCAATGCTTTTACGATATTCGTCGAGGGTGGTGGCACCGATACACTGCACCTGTCCGCGGGCAAGAGCGGGTTTGAGAATGTTTGCTGCATCCATTGAGCCGGGCGATGAACCTGCGCCTACTATGGTGTGCATTTCGTCGATAAAAAGTATTATATTGGGATTTTTCTCCAGTTCTGTGAGAATGGCACGCAGACGCTCTTCGAACTGTCCGCGATACTTTGTTCCTGCAACAACTGCTGTCATGTCCAACGAAACCACTCGTTTGTCGAACAACACTCTTGATACTTTGCGCTGCACTATGCGCTGTGCCAGACCTTCGACTATGGCAGATTTTCCTACGCCGGGCTCGCCTATCAACACAGGGTTATTCTTCTTGCGTCTACTGAGAATCTGGGAAATACGCTCAATCTCCTGTTCGCGTCCCACAACGGGGTCGAGCAGACCATCCTTGGCAGCCTGAGTCATGTCAAATCCGAAATTGTCCAACACAGGAGTGTCGTTTGACGATGACTTCTGCTTGGTGTCAGCAGCAGCCTGACGTGCTCCTGAACTATTGCGTGCAGACTCTTCCTCTTCTTCGTCATCTTCGTCGGTAAAACCGAATCCGTCGCGTACATCGGGCTTTATGTGAAGCGCCTCGCGCACATCGGAATAGGTGACATTGTTCTGCGACAAAATAGAAGCAGCATTATTGCTCTTCTCTTTCAATATTGCAAGCAAAAGATGCTCACTGTCAACATTATTACTCTTCAACATACGTGCTTCCAAAATACAAAAACGTAACACCTTCGATGCATCCTCATCCAGAATTATGTCAGGTGTATATTGACTGTTGTCACCCTCAGTTTCAACTGAGAAGCAACGTTCTATGTCCTCTTTTAATTTCAATATATCGACGGACAAATTGTTCAATATGTTCATTGCGGTACCGTCTTTATCGCGCAACAAACCCAGCAAAAGATGCTCCGATTTAATGCTCTTGCACGAGAGACGGGAAGCCTCTTCCCTGCTGAAAGCAATTATACGGGACAAATTTTCAGAAAATTGGTTGTTCATAGTTCATTCCTCCTCATTCAATAATTCAATCAGTTTGTGAACAATACAAAACTGCCAAAAAGTCAGTATGCTGAATTGTGGCAATTCTGTAAATCCGGCTGCGAAATTAGTACAACGACCAACATTCGGCAACTAATTTTACATAACATTCCTTACAAAAACCGTGCCAACATATTAAAAAAGCCAAAATAACGGCAAAAATGACACAAAAACAGAAACAACAATCACATAGTTAGAAGAATCAACACCTATTCTGCTATAAATAGTAAAAAAACATAAACTATAGGTTATATAGAGCTATTTTTTTGCCCGTTTCGTTTTTTTTGTGTAATTTAGCACGTTTTTTAGCGGGAATAAAGTCCGTATCCTTAAATCAACGAATAGAAATTAATAATACACATATATTAAATGATTGACAACGACAGAATTATAAAAATCAATATTGAAGAAGAAATGCGTTCTTCATACATTGATTACTCGATGTCGGTTATCGTAGCACGTGCGTTACCCGATGTCCGCGATGGTCTGAAACCTGTACATCGTCGTATCCTATACGGAATGATGGAGTTAGGAAACACATCAGACAAACCATACAAGAAATCAGCCCGTACCGTCGGTGATGTACTTGGTAAGTACCACCCCCACGGTGACTCATCAGTATATATGGCACTTGTGCGTATGGCACAGAATTGGGTAATGCGCTATCCGTTGATAGATGGCCAGGGAAACTTCGGTTCAATCGACGGTGACTCACCCGCTGCCATGCGTTACACCGAGGCGCGTCTGCGTAAGATTGGTGAAGACATGGCCGAAGACCTCTACAAAGAGACAGTAGACTTTGTTCCCAACTACACAGCTGAGACAGAAGAGCCCACCGTGCTGCCTACCCGCATCCCCAACCTTCTGGTAAACGGATCATCAGGTATTGCGGTAGGTATGGCAACAAACATACCCCCACACAACCTCAGCGAGGTTATAGACGCCAGTGTTGCATTTATCGACAATCCCGACATTGATGTAACAGGCTTGATGGAATTTGTAAAGGCTCCCGATTTCCCCACAGGTTGCGACATCTACGGCGTGGCAGGAGTAAGAGAGGCATACGAAACAGGACGCGGCAGAGTAGTGATGCGTGCCGTATGCGAAATTGAACCCGGAGAATATCACGACAAAATCATCGTGACAGCAATTCCCTACAACGTCAACAAAGAGGAGTTGATTAAGGATATTGCAGCAATGGTTAACGAGAAGAAAATCGAAGGAATCTCTAACATCAACGACGAGTCTGACCAGTCAGGTATGCGTATTGTAATCGACGTAAAACGCGATGCCAATGCAAACGTCCTTATTAATAAGCTCTACAAGATGAGCGCCCTGCAAACATCTTTCAGTGTAAACTGCATTGCGCTTGTACATGGCAGCCCTCGTCTGCTCACACTCAAAGATTGCATCAGCAACTTCATCGAGCACCGTCACGAAGTAGTAATACGTCGTACAAAATATGATCTGCGCAAGGCTGAAGAGCGCGCACACATCCTCGAAGGTCTTATCATTGCATCGGACAACATCGACGAAGTGGTTCGCATCATCCGTGCCGCAAAATCACCTTCAGAGGCAAAGAATGCCCTTATCGCACGATTCAACCTCAGCGAGATACAGGCAAATGCCATTGTCGAGATGCGTCTGCGCCAGCTCACAGGTCTGCTCCAGGAGCAGCTGCATGCCGAGTACGATGAGTTGCAGAAGAAAATCGAGTACTACAACGAGATTTTGTCGAACGAAGAGCTCTGCAAAAAAGTTATCAAAGACGAGCTTATCGAAATTAAGGAAAAGTATGGCGACGAACGCCGCTGCCGCATAGAATACAGCGCATCAGAAGACTTCAACCCTGAGGACTTCTATGCCGACGACGAAATGGTCATCACCATTTCACACCTCGGTTATATCAAACGCACACCACTCGTAGAGTATCGTGCGCAGAACAGAGGCGGTGTGGGTTCACGTGGCAGCGATACACGCGACTCAGACTTCATCGAGCATATCTACACTGCCACCATGCACAACACCATGATGTTCTTCACACAACGTGGACGCTGCTACTGGTTGAAGGTATACGAACTGCCTGAAGGCAACAAGAACTCAAAAGGTCGTGCAATACAGAACCTGTTGAACATAGACTCCGACGACTCGCTCAATGCAATCGTACGTGTCAAGACACTTGCTGACAGCAACTTCATCAACAGCCACAACCTTATATTCTGTACAAAGCAGGGTATAATCAAAAAGACCAGCCTCGAACAATACTCACGTCCACGCGCAAACGGTATCAATGCAATCACAATCCGCGAAGACGACCGGGTAATTTCGGTAGCCCTCACCGATGGCGACAGTGACATTGTACTTGCAAACCGTAAAGGTCGCGCCGTACGTTTCAACGAGAACACCGTACGCACAATGGGACGTACAGCAACCGGAGTTCGCGGAATGGCACTCGACGAAGGCGACGAAGTTGTAGGCATGGTAGTTCTCAATAAAGAGACTCCCAAGGCTATTCTTGTACTCTCTGAGCAGGGATACGGCAAGCGCTCTGAAAGCGACGAATATCCCACTGTAAACAGAGGCTGCAAGGGAGTGAAAACCCTCAATGTGACAGAAAAGACAGGTGCTCTTATTGCTATCATGGGAGTGACGAACGACAACGACCTGATGGTAATCAACAAATCGGGTATTGCCATCCGCACAGCAGTTGAACAGATACCTACCATCGGACGTGCCACACAGGGTGTACGCATCATCGACCTCAAGAAAAAGAACGACACCATCAGTTCAGTCTGCAAAGTGAGCCACGAGGCTGAGTGTGAAGAGGGTCTAGATGCAACCGAACAACCCCAGGATATTACTACAGATGAAAATACTCAAGAATAATAACCTTTAAATCATTATCAATATGAAAAAACTTATTTTATCTTTCGCATTGGTTCTGACAGCAAGCCTCGTTTCAGGACAGGCACTGACCAAAGAACAGATTAAAGCGCAGAAGAAAGAGCGTAAAGAGCTCATGCTCAAGGTTAAGGCAGCTGAGAAAGCAATCGTTAACGGCGACAATGCAGGTGCTTTGAATATGGTACAGGGTGCTCTCAACAGCCCTCTGACAAACACTGACGCATACGTATGGTATGTTGCCAGCAAAGCCAAGAAAGGTATAATCGACGGCGAGAACTACAAACGTTCACAGGCACAGCCCTTCAATGCAGAAATGATGTACAATTCTGCATACGACATCTTCGATTACCTCATCAAGTGCGACAAATATGACAAATTGCCCAACGCAAAAGGCAAAGTAGCTCCCAAATACTCACTTGAGGTTGTAGCAATGATGTATGAAAACCGCAACCAGCTCTTCAATGGTGGTGCATACTTCTACAATGCAGAGAAATTCGACAACGCGTTCAGCCAGTTCGACATGTTTATCAAGACTGCAACACTCGAG
>JAEIGA010010816.1_pt1 | contig 13843 bp, 7 predicted proteins | sample 9270691 | NCBI WGS metagenome assembly JAEIGA01 (sample SAMN17057246, study PRJNA624740) | gut metagenome | biome: biome; isolation source: fecal sample | host: Bos grunniens | place: China: Xizang | collected 2019 | reverse complement strand
TGGCAGCGACACCGTACAGTCTACGCACATCGCCGAAGCCATCGGCTACCGTAGCCTCGACCGCAGCGACTGGGCAGAACGTGGGGTGTAACCTGCAGGAAACATCCGCACCTTCTTTGAAAAGGAATCCATGCCCCTAAAGCAAGAAAAAAAACTCCTTGCGGGAGGTTATGAAAACACCCAAGAGAACTTCGTCGAGTTCTGCTGTGAAGCCGGGCAACTTCTCTGCAGAAGTTTGTCAATTACTCACGAGAAGTTTTACAAGCCGACGAGTGGCAGATTTTTGCCCCTGCAGTCCACTTGGCAAAATGGACGCGTCCGTTTGGGCAAGTGGACTGCTGGTTGTGAAATCGGGCCTGGGGGTTTCCCGATTCTGCCTCTGCGTTGAGCCTGTTGTTTTTTGCGTCCTCCTCGACGGGACGGGCGGTTTTGTTTAGCGAAGTATCTTGCGGACTGTGCCGTTGCTACTGCGGATGATGTAGAGGCCTGGCTGTTGCATTGTGCTGACTTTCTTGCCATCCACTGAATATTGAACATTGAACACTGAGCATTGAGCATTATCCGATGGAACAGAGGATATGCCTGTCCATTCGCCGGTATTTACCAGGTCCATGTATTCGCGCAGTTCGGCAATGGCTTCGGGCAGTTCTTCGTTGGTGAGGGCAAGCGATGCTGTGTTCGCAAGATAGGCAGACTGGTAGTAGGTGCGCAGGAATGATTTGGCCTCTTCGCTGTAGAGGTCGCTGTTGAGCATGGCTTCTGCCTCCTTGCCCACCTGTTTGTATTCTGCCCAGAGTTCTGCATTGAGGGCTATTTCCTCCCAGGCTGCATCTATGGCTCGCATGGCTGCGATGGCTTCGTCTCTGTTGGTGGCAGTGGCAGTGAAGGCGTTGTTGTAGGTGTCGAGATAGTTCTTGCTGACCGTTACGGAGGTGTAGCTGAGTTTCTTTTTCCTCATCTCTGTGAGCCATTGCTTGTATGCGGTGGGCTGGTCGCCGTAGTAGGTGAGTGTGAAATCATCGAAGACGCACCAGTCTGTGCCGGCAGATTTGTCTTTTCTGACGCCAAAAGTGAGTGTACTGTCATTGACTGCTGCAAAAATGACATTGTCGTAAGCGTCCAGGGCGTGCATGTAATGCTCGGCGGCGACCATGTCGTCCGGAATGAAGTAGCTGGCCGTTCCTTGCTTTGCTGAAATCTCCAGACCAACGCCCTTTGCTTTTGTCACGCTCTTGGAGAATGGCGAAACGATGGGGAACGTGAGTGTTTCGGAGCCGACGGTCGTGTAGAGGCAGGCGTTGCGCAAGGCTCTGTCCTTCGCTCGGAAGTGGTTGTTCGACTCCTGTGCATTGCCGGCACGGTAGAAGGCCTTGCACCCGATGGCATAGACGCCGTTGGGCAGGCCGGTTATCGTCTGGTAGGTATTGAAATTGCAGTCGAGATGTTCGGCATTCTCCTTGGGATTAGTTGCCCCGAACTGGTCGCCCTCCCAGCCCTGACGCAAGTTGCTGTTGAAACCGGGACTCGCAATGCGTGCGCTCATGTCGAGTGGTTTACGATAGGTTGCATCGCTCTCCACAACCTGATACATATCCTTGAGGTAACGGAAATTGTTGGCTATGACGGCATCGACGAGTTCCTGACCCCGTGTATTGTAGCCGTTGCTGGCGTTCACACCCACGTAGTCGGCCAGAATGATGCCGGTGGGACCAGCCGTATTCAACGGGTCGTTCAGATAGTCGATGATGGCAGCATTGGTGTGAGCGGCATTGTCTCTGTAGCCATCGCTCGAGGAGATTTGCTCGTCTACGACAAAAGGAATGTAGAGCCTGTCTGTCTTCGAGTAGGCAGAAGCAAAGTTATAGACCCAGACGATGCTCGATTCGGTAGTTGTCTTGTGCTTCGTGCTGTAGTCGAGCAACTGGCGGATAGCAGCCACCTTGCGGTCGAGGTCGCCCTCTCTGAAAGTCTCGGCAAAGTCCTGCATATAGAGCGTTCCTGCCGTGCCGCTGGCTCCCACGATTTTACCATTTCTTTGAGCATTCCAATCGAGCTGACCTGTCCAGTTCTGAAAGAAGCCTCCAACGGGTTTGTCGGCATACTGGTCGCGACTCATCATCAGAATCTTTCCGCGCATCTCGCCTACCGTGAGGCTTGGTTTGAAGTCGATAAAAAAGTCCTTCAGGTCATCGCGATTAACCAGTTCGAGCAACATCTCGCCATAATTGCTTGCGTTGTCGTCGCCGGCAGAAGCATGAAGCACATGTATGATGGCAAACTCCGACGGATTCTCTATCAGTTTGTCCCTGAGGAAATAGAGTGCATCGTCGAAGCGCAACTTAGTGGGCATGATGCCATGATTGTCGTTGAGATAGTTCCCCTTCACTGCCGGACGCATATCGAAAGCACGGACACCGATGTTCCACTGCTCCTCGAAACTGATATCCTGAGTGCGGGCAAACTTCTCACCGAAAGGTCCGTAGATGGAAACCGATATGCCTGGAAAACCATTGCCAGTGCCCGTATCGTGGCTGCCAGGAATGGAGAGATTGGCCACATAAGCATCGTCGGGCAGATGTTTCATCCAGTTCTCGGCACGAAGAGACGAAGTAAGAAGCAAAAGCAAAGCAAAAGTAAAAAAATGTTTCATTGTGTAAAGTATTTCTTATTGTTATGACGCAAAAATACAAAAAAAACACATACCATAAGTCATACACTATAAACTTTTTCATATCTTTGCACATAAAGACATCATGTAAACAAAATGGTAAGGATTCTTTTTGTATGCCACGGCAATATCTGCCGCAGTCCGATGGCTGAATTCGTAATGAAAGACCTTGTAAAAAAAGCCGGCAGGGAGGCTGAGTTCTACATAGAATCGGCAGCTACTTCGACGGAAGAGATTGGCAACGACGTCTATCCTGCCACTCGCAGAAAACTTGCCGAGCATGGCATTGCCTGCAATGGCAAAAGGGCTCGACAGATGACACGCAACGACTACGACCGCTTCGACCTGCTCGTGGGCATGGACTCCTGGAATATACGTAATATGAAAGCCATCTGCGTCGATGACACAGATGGCAAGATTGTACGCCTGCTCGACCTTACAGACAGGCCGGGCGATGTTGCCGACCCTTGGTACACGGGCGATTTCGACGCTACGTGGCGCGATGTTCTTGAGGGCTGCCGCTGCCTGCTCGAACGTCTGAAGTGACGAGAGGCTGCGGCTTCGTCGGCTACTTCACACCATAGGCACGCTCCAAGTCCTGGGAGATGTTGATGATGAAGTCGCCCATACGCTCCAAGGCATTCAGTATGTCCATGTAGTAAACGCTGGTCTGATAGTATCTGCCGTCGTTCTCCAACTCCTCTATCTCTGCATCGCGCAGGTTGCTTCTCAGGCGATTGATGCGTTCCTCGGCATTGTAGGCATTGGTGATGTCTGTAAGTGTGCCGTTGTGAGCCGCTTCGAGATTGTGGAGCATGGCGGCATAGGCTGCATCCACAGCATCGGTCATGTCCTGAAGTTTCTTGATGGTGGCGTCGTCGAAACTCTTGCGGTGGATGTTCCTGCGCGAGAGAATACGGCTGATGGCCTCGCCGGAATCACCCAGCGACTCCAGTTCTCCAATAATCTTGTACATGGCCTTTACCCTTACAGATGTGGCCGTACTGATGTCGCCTGCCGAGAGTGCATTCAGGAAAGCGGCAATCTCGTACTCCATCTTGTCGGAGTTCTCCTCGTTGCCCACCAGTTTGGCACGCAGTTCCTCGAAAGCCTCATCGTTCTTTTCGGCAATGGCAGACCTCACATAACCAAGTCCTTTTCTGGAAGCCTGGGCAAAATTGACGATTTCATCGAATGCCTGCTCTGTTGCAAGCTCGGGAGTTGCCAACGGTCCGGCAGAGATGTACCTCAACTTGAATGCTTCGTCCTCCTGGTTCTTAGGCGCCTTGATGATGTAGGTCACCGCACGCTCTATGTACTTTATGAACCATATCAGGATGAACGTGTTGAAGGTGTTGAACAACGTGTGCAGCATGGAAAGACCATAAAGCGCAGCCGTACCACTCGGAGCCGTAGAGGCCGTAACGACAAAACCTTCGGCTGCAGGATTGGGCAAGCCAAAGAGTTCTATCACCGAACCTACCAACGCAAGGAATGGTTCGAAGAAAAGCAACGCCCAGCACACGCCAAACACATTGAATATCGTATGCGACATAGCCGCACGCTTGGCAAGCGTATTGCCCACAGAGGCTGCAATGTTGGCTGTGATAGTTGTACCTATGTTCTCGCCAAGCACCATGGCACAGGCCATGTCGAACGGTATCCAACCCATGCTGAGCATAATCAGCGTGATGGCCATCGTGGCAGATGAGGACTGAAGCACCAAGGTCAGAACAGTACCAAAGGCAAGGAATATCAACACTGAACCGAAACCATAGTTGGACCACGTCTTGACAAAGTCCAAAACCTGAGGCGTCTCATTCAAGTCCGGCACAGACTCCTTCATGAAGGACAAGCCCAGGAACAACAGACAGAAGCCTACAATGAGTTCGCCGATGTTCTGTCGCTGATTCTTCTTTGAATTGGAAAACAGGAAACCAAACGCCATCAGAGGCACGGCAAGGACGGAGATGTCGGACTTGAAGCCAAGCCACGACACAAGCCACGCCGTAACGGTCGTGCCGATGTTTGCACCCATAATGACGCCAATGGCCTGCGAGAGCGAAAGAAGACCTGCATTGACAAAACTCACCACCATCACCGTCGTGGCGGAAGACGATTGGATGATTGACGTTATTCCAAGTCCCGTCATGACTCCCTTGAAGGGATTCGATGTCATGGCAGAAAGGAAGTTGCGCAATCTGTCGCCGGAAACCTTCTGAAGTCCCGAACTCATCAAATTCATTCCATACAGGAACATTCCCAATGCTCCAAGTAAAGTGAAAAGTTGAAGTATTCCCATTGTCGTATTATGCCATTTGATTTGAAACAAGATACCAGTTGTAAAGAACAAAACAGATGAACATCAACAGTCCGCTCAGTCTGCCTATTCTGCCAAACAACCCTATCACAAAGAGCAACACGGCTGCAGCAATCATCACGATGTAGTCGATGTATGTGATGCCGGAGGACGTCAATGGCATCACTTGAGAACTAAGACCCAGGATGAGTGTGATGTTGAAGATGTTCGAACCGACGATGTTGCCAAGTGCCATGTCTGTGTTCTTCTTTACCGCTGCCGCAACAGAAGCCGCCAACTCGGGCAACGATGTGCCGCAGGCTATAAGTGTGAGCGAGATGAAGGCATTGTCCACACCAAAAGACTTGGCTACGGAAACGGCGTTGTCCACAAAGAAGTCACAACTCGTAATGAGCAGTGCCAGTCCGCCAACAACCTTGAGAACAGCCTTCCACAACGAACCGCCATCGCCATTGTCTGCTGCCACGGTGGCTTCCTTCCTGTCGCGAGCGAAGGAATAGAGCATGTAAAGTGCAAAGACAAGCAACAGCAAAATGCCGTCCAAGCGAGCCAGCGACGAAGCAGAACCATTGAAACAATTGAACGTAAGAAGCAGGAGGAGAACCGAAACGAATATACATAAAGGTAGTTCGAACCTCATGTTCTTCCTGTCCACCGCTATGGGAAAGAAGATGGCTGTAATGCCTAAAATACCTAAAACGTTGAATATATTGGAGCCGACGACATTGCCTATCGCCACATCTGCATTGCCGTTCAGTGCGCCAAGAAAGCTCACCACAAACTCCGGCATTGATGTTCCCACTCCTACTATTGCGGCTCCGATGACGAAATCGGACACCTTATACTTCCGGGCAATGGACACTGCCCCACCGACCAAAAGGTCGGCACTGAAGACTATGCCTATTAAGGACACAATCAGTATTATATACTCCATATCTTGATTGATTACATTTATTCCCGGTTGGCTGTACCCATACAGCCGACACTGTCATTTAGTGGTTTTGTTTGATGCTTGCATACACAGCAAGCGGTGTGTGGCATTGCCTTGAAAAGAAGAAGACATTGCCGCATCAACTTATGGTTGTACTGCCTGGCTAAATGATGAGTCTGCCAAGACTTATCAGTCTGTGAAAAGGCTTGACAAAGGAATAATGCTTGCGTGGAAGTTCTTTTTTTACAAAAGCGGCAACTCTGACTGCCTTGCCAGCTTTCAGAAAGTCGGCAACACTCTTGTATGCCTTGCCTGTGCGCTTGCCTGTGCTCTGCAAACGGAAGACGTTTGCGGCAGACATCTGGCATGGCAGATGGAGATCGGTATGCGATAGGGATGTTTCCCAGTTGTGGTAATCCAGTTCGGCAACCAAGGCATACGGCTGACACTCTGCGGCTGTGCTGTCGTTGTTCTCTGCATTGACGGCGAAAACGACTGCGGTCAGCAGTATTATCGGTATGAAATACCTTAGTAGTTTGCCTGCAATCATCCTTATCTTATTGTTTCGTTTGCAAAGATAAGGTTTTTTGAGATAAGTTGATGCCATTGCCTTGAAAATTATACGGAAATGTTAATTTGCTGTTCCGGACAGACATTTCGTCTGCCTGCATACGGCTGTATTGGATTATTATGCTTACCTTTGTGGCAGGAACCCGACGGCGAACCGCACAAAAGTGTATTGTGGCTTTTGTTTTCCAGAACGGGTTCTGATGTTTCACTAACAACGAATTTTATGTCTGAACGACAAGAAGCTGTCCTTACCTATTTGCGAGAGCACGACATTCCCTTCACTTGTTACAACCACCCTGAGGGCAAAACCATTGAGGAGGCTAAGCGGTGGTGGAAGGATGATGGTTCTGTGCACTGCAAGAACATCTTCATGCGCAACCACAAAGGCAATCAGCACTACCTGATTTGCTTCCATTGCGACCACGACCTGGACATCCACGACCTGGAGGCTCGCCTGAAGGAGGCGCTGCAGTCGCAGGGCAAACCTTCGTGCGGAAAGCTTTCTTTTGCTTCGCCCGAACGGATGATGAGGTATCTTGGCCTTGAGCCTGGAAGTGTTTCGCCCTTCGGCCTCATCAACGACTGCGAACATCATGTGCAACTTTTCCTTGATGCGGCTTTGCTCGACGACGGGAACTACAGGAATCCCGACTGCAAGACGCTCTCGTTTCACCCCAACGATTGCCGCGGAACGGTGGTGATTTCGCTGGCGGACTTCGAGCGTTATCTTGCCACATTGGGCAACAAATATGAGTATCTGAGGCTCTATTAGGGTGGTTGTGTTGTGCTTTTTGTGGCAAGATGTGAGGAGGAATGGTGCGTTTTGGCAGATAAAAATGACGGAAAAGGTGGGTTGTTTGACTGAAAAGGCATAACTTTGCTGACGAAAAAATCTGAGCATCATGAATGAAACGGTTCTTTTTATAACGCTGGGCAGTTCTGCCGTTGTCCATTTTGTCACAACGTGTGTGATGGGTTTGTTTGCACGCCACAGGGTGCAATACTTGTGTTTGGCTTGGGTGAACGGCATCTTCTGCTGTTGTGCAATCGTTGCTTCGTTCTTCAGCCGCATGATTGTCAACGGCGAGCCGGGCATCCTGCACCCCGCCATGCTGCTGGCTTTGCTCTGCACGTGCTACCTGCAGAGCATCTATCCGCTGAACATTTCCATGCCGGGCTTCCTGCAATGGGAGCGTATGTGGCGTTATGCCCGTCCCATTCTGGTGTTGCTTGCCATTTATATTGTTGCGGCAGCCATGGGGAGTCGCATTGTGTATATCTACTCGGTGGGCGACCTTCTGGAGAACATTCTCAGCAGCGACATTCTGCTGCGCCTTTGTGCATTGGGGCTCAGCCTGCTCTACATTGTGAACATCTTCCTGCTGCCTCGCCGCATGGCGCGTCATGCCAACGTACCGCACTACTTGCTGGGCTACTGTTTCTTCATGGGTCTGTCGGTGGTGTTCTACACGTATGTTGCCATAGACTTCGACGTCAGGCTGCTGGCTGCCTATGTGGTTCTCTTCACGGTGCTGAATCTTTACCTGACGCTCCGCACCCTCGAGTCGCTGGCTCTGGAACTGCCTCGCCCTGTCATCAAGGAGGTGACGGAGGCTCAGGCGGAGGAGAGCAAGGAATCGGACCAGGATGACTTCAACGAGGCGAACTTGCATCGCTTTGAACGCATCAACTTCTGGATGCAGACACACAAGGAGGAGTGGAAGGACAGCACGTTCGGCCGCGACCGTCTCTGCCAGGAGGTGGGGCTGAACCGCCATCTTGTCTTGCAGAGCGTACGAAGCCAGGGCTTCAACAACGTGCACGACTACATCAGCAGCTTCCGCATTGAGGAACTGAAACGCATGATAAGCCGAGGCGAAGTGAAGGCTTTGGGCGACACACTGAACGCAGGATTCGGCACTCTGCAGACGGTGCGATCCTGCTTCCTGAAGATAGAAGGCATCAAGCTGGACGAGTATCTGAAGCAGTTCTCCTGAACGACATTCTCCCCCACCCTCTGGGGCATCATTTCAAAGGGTTAACCATTATCGGCAGAATGGTTAACCCTTTTTGCAAAAACCCTTAACCATTATGGGCAGAAAGGTTAAGCTTTATTTCCGGAAAGGTTAAGCATTATTTTGCTGAGCCACAGAGGCCATTTCCGGCAGGCTGAAAGACCTTTGCCGCAGCAGGCTATGCCGGCAGAGAGAAGGGCAAAAGAAATCTCCCCACGGACATGTCCGTAGGGAGATTTTTCTGTATGGTAGCCACAGTCGCCGGAGCGGCTATGGCTGCCATGGGAGTTGTCGGATTACTGTGCAGCCATCATGTTCAGGATGGTTACGAAGTCGGCGATATCCACAGAACCGTCGTTGTTAACGTCGGCAGTTGTGTCTGCACCGCCTGCAGCCATGATGTTCAATACAGAAACTGCGTCGGCAATGTCGATAGAACCGTCACCGTTGATGTCGCCATTCGCTGTTGCAACACCGATTGCGTTGCCAGGAGTAACAACAGTGTTGTTGTTCCAGCTGGGAATCACATAACGACTCAGAGTCTTGCTGCCGCTTGAAGCAACATAGAGGTTGTTAGCATAGTCGAATGCAAGACCTGTAATCTGAGACTCGGTGAGAGAGATGTTGTAAACAGGGTTCAAGTAAATCTTACCGTTAGCCATGGGAACATAGTTGGTTTCGTAGATAACCAGCTTGCCTTCGCCCATAGGAATAGCAAGGTACTTGCCGTCTGTGGTAACTGCCAACTTACCGCTGTGGGTAGAAGTAGTAACATCGCTGTAGTCCTCATTGCCCTCAGCATCGAAGTGCTTGATAGAAGGCAGTTCGGCAGAAGGCTTAGAGCTGTACTGGATGAACCAGAGACCGCCCATGCCATCCTCGTGGATACCAACGTGGCTCGGAGTGTTGACGTAAACGCCATTCAGAGGCTCGTAGGTAGCAGAAGGAGCAGCAGCCCACTCGGTAGCAGTGCCGAGGTTGTAAACAGAGCAAGTGTAGTCGGTAGTATTGTTCTCACCATTGCTGCGCTGAGCACCAAGAACGTACATCTGCAGGTCTTCACCCTCGCCGTTGAAAGCAAGGCCTACTGCCATGCGGTTCTGTTCCTCGTCGCCAACATAAGTGATACCGGTAGCCTCGTCGAGCTCACCACCTGTGAAGACAGGCTTCCAGTCCTCCTCGAGGTTGTCGGGGTTAATCTCGTAAACAGAGCTGTTGCTTGTACCAGAAGCACGACCAACGAAGAGACGACCGTCCTTAGAGAAGCGGAGATCCTTAAGGTCGAACTTGTTGTTGTCGCCAGAAACCATGAGAGGAGTCTTAGTCAAAACATCGAGACCACCATAGTAAGCACCAACAGAGTCAAGCATTGCATCGAATGCGAAGAGAGCACCAGGAGTGCCGGTAGAGAACATGCCTTCGGGATCCTCCGTAGGACGAGACTCGGTAACAAGCACCTGGCCGAAGCCCTTGCTTGCAGGATTGTTGTTCGTAGCCAAACCATAAGGAGAGTTGAACTTAATGCTCTCACCCACCTTGAGGAAGTCGAGAGAACCCTTACCCTTAACCTCAACCTCATAGCTCAAAGCTGTAGGCTCAGAACCAAGGTTAGCAGCGGCAACACTTACAGAGTTAGCACCGGCAGCAAGTTCAGAAACACTCTCGGTGTAAACCAATGTCTCACCATCGTAGAACTTAACAGCAGCAGCCTCTGCCTCAGCATTCAGCTTGAACTCAACAACAACATTGCTGCCCTTCAAGTTAGCCTGAACATCGTAAGCAAAAGCATTGAGCTGAGGATTGGGCTTCTCGTTCATGTACTGACCACCGTAGAAGTAAACAACATCACCCTCGAACAAGCAAGGAATGCTGTCAACACCAATAGTCTGGAACCATGCCAATTCACCTTCGCTCTTGCTGCCATTCATCTTGTAAGCAACTTCACCACTTGCCAACATCTCCTTAGTAGCCTTTGTGCCATGAGAGCCACCGAGGCTGTTCACATAGAAGACATTGCTGATAGTATTGTTGTCACCACGGCTCACAGCATTAGAACCGTCAGCACCAACAGTGTAAGAAGAGAGAACCAAAGTGTTCTTAATCTCAATCTTAGAACCTGCCCAACCGCAGACACCACCGCAAGAGTTGGTAAGCTCGCCAAGAATCTCAGCGTTAACAATACAGTTCTCAACCACTGTACCGTCGCCGGCATTGTTACCAAGAAGACCACCATGAGTACCATCACCTTCGATAGAAGAGTTCAAAGTAACAGCAACCTCACAGTTCTGGAACTTGGTGTTGTAAGCATAGCCGGTAAGACCGCCCATGAACTTCTGGTCAGAGAAGTACTCACCTGTCAACTTCAAGTTCTTGATAGTAGCACCGTCAGTAGTATTGAAGAAGCTGCAACGCTCCTCAGGCAAGTTCATATATACATTATTAATAGCAAAGCGCTGACCGTCGAATACGCCACGGTAAGAGTAGTCGGCACGGTTGATGGGCTGCATAGCAATACCCGTCATGTCGATGTCGGCAGTAAGCTTAGCCTTAACAGTGTAATCGCAGAAACCAGCAACCGCACGGAAGAATGCAAGATGCTTGGGAGTGCTGAGCAGGTAGTAACCCTCTTCGTCGCGAGGAGCAACAATACCCTCAAGAAGCGGATCATTCATTTCAGCAGCAGCAAGAGCCTCTTCTGTGCTGTAAGAACCCATCAGGTATGCATCAAGCATAGCAGAAGAAACCTCATACATATTATATGTCTCGTCTTCATTGAAGAGCCATTCGCCGGTCTCAACCCATTCGCCGGTCTCCAAATCCTTCTCAACCAAAGAAAGGTTTGCACCTTCGAGGTTAGCAAGGTAGTTACCAGCAGCACCAAGCTTAATGTAAGCCTGCTTGCCCTCGTAAATCTTCTGGAAGACATCAGAGAAGCCAGCAACAACATCTTCGGCAGACAAACCAGAACCGCCTTCGGCAAGTGCTGCCAACTCAGTTCTCAATTCCTCGGGGAAGTTAGGAGCTGCTTCATAAGTCATCTCGTCATACATGTAATCCATAATGGTCTGAGCACGCAAGGTCATGTTGTCAACAACCATGCTTATGCCTTCGTCGGCAGTTTCAGCGTCCTCGCCAAGATACTTCAGGCTAATAGCAGACCAACCAGTCCAGTCGCTACCATACTTCGTGCCAGGGTTCTTAATACCAATAGTAAGCATACCGTCCTCAGTAACCTTTGCAAGTGTGTAAACCTTGTAACGGTCGTCGTTGGCAGCAGCTGCCATACCACCGGGGCCATGAACAGCATAACCAAGGAGAGTAGAACCAAGGCTTTCGGCAGTTTCCTTATCCTTAGATTCATTGTCGTCATAGATTTCGAGGTCAAGAGCACCATCGCCATGCAAGTTACAGTTAACCTGATCGAGAGTATCGTCGGCAGCAACATAATCCTCAACAACAGTTGGGAAGTAGTTGAATGTGCCGTTTGCATAGATACCTGCAGCATAGTTTGTGCTGTAACGGTTGTCGCTGGGACGGAAGGCAGCATGAGTACCAACGAGGTAATAACCGGGCTTCAAGCCTTCGATTGTCTGATACATGTCACCTGTTACGTTCCAAGCCTCAACACCAACAATCTTATTGATTGCAGGATCTTCGCTCTTGAGGGTGCCTGTGCCTGTAGCAAAGCCATCAGTCCACTTTTCGTTTGCACCTTCAGAGAAGTCGCCGTTGAGAATCATTCCGCTGATATCAGTGCCAGGAGCATAGTCTTCGGCAATAGCCTTAGCGAGCCATTCTGCTACGCGGTCAGTCTCCTTCTTAATCTCTGCGGCTGTTGCGGTGTGTACTTCTACAATATAGTTGTATGTACCGAGAGGATTCTCTTCTGTGGGTTCGTCAGTCTCTGCGAGATAGTATTCGAGAGCCTCACGGATTTCACCGCTGAAGCTGTCGTCTGATTCGAGGCGAGCCTTAATCTCTTCGCACTTTTCAATGTATGCCTTATAGACAGATGCATTGACTGCAACTGAATCTTTCTTGGCATTAACAGAGTCGATGGCATCGGCAAACTCGAGAATGGTTGTTGCATCGGCCAATGCTGCAACGCTCTCCATGAAGTCGTCGAGCACAGACTGTGTTGCGATTACGTCTGCATGAGTTTCTTCTTCGTGGGTCTGGATTACGCCTGATACTTCGTCGATGTCTGCTTCGTCTACAATAGAGAAGTATTGTTCTGCAGCATAGATGACTGTGCCATGAGAAGGATCGGGATAAGGATACAGGTCCTCGCCGATGGTCTGGTACCAGTATGGAGTGCGGAACTGACTGCCGTTGGCACGCCATGCCAGTGCACCGCTCTCGAAGTCCTCTTCGCTAACAGTGGGCACCTGAGTACCATAGCGTGCGTAGCAGTTGGTCATTGCTTGCTTAACGCGGTCGTTACCATAACGAGCGAAGTAGCGATCGTTGTTTTCTATGCCTTCTACTGAACCTACGGCGAAGCAGTTTGTTACTTCTGCCCAGTCGCCCAGCCAGCCTGAGAACGAACCGTTTTCTTTTTCGCCATATACGTTGCCGACCATACCGCATCTGTCGATGGTAACACGACATGCAGAGCTCATAACACAACCGAATACGCCGGCTGCATTGGGGCCACCGTTTGCTGATACGTCGCCGCACATCATGACGCCGGAGATGTTGACGTGACCTGCCCAACCGGCTGTCATACCAACGAGAGCGACATAACCGTGTCCGCGGAGGGAGCAGGTTTCGTCGAGAACAACGTTCTTAATGAATACGCCTTCTGCATTGCGTGCTTCCTCGTCGCTGAGGCCGCCGTAGCCCTTAGAGGGCAAGCTGTTCATTACTGCGATAAGGCCGACACCATTGGTTTCGGGCATATCTACGATAAGGTTGCTGATGATGTGGTACTGACCATCGAAGTTACCATAGAAAGGTTTGCTTTCTGTTCCGACAGCAGTCCAGCGGTCGCTATAGCCATCCATGTCGATGTTGTCGGTGAGACGTGCATTGACGTGGAGGTTCTTGGATGCGTAGTGGTTCCACCACAGCAGTTCTGCGCCATTGCTGATCTCGTACCATCCGTCGACGGGAGTCAGGTAGTCTTCCTGCAATGAACCGCAGACGGTGCAGAAGCCTTCTTCGAATTCGTGGGGAGGAATAACTGTAGAGCCGGAAGGTGTGTTGGTGTAGATGGTTTCGCCGAGAGGCATGCCGTCGCAACGGTAGTCGCTGGCTGCGGTGTAGACGAGTGCGCCTTCCTGCTTGATAGGCATGGGGAAGAGGTCAACGCCAATCTTCTGATAGAAGCGGTCCAG
>JAEIGA010010815.1_pt1 | contig 13843 bp, 17 predicted proteins | sample 9270691 | NCBI WGS metagenome assembly JAEIGA01 (sample SAMN17057246, study PRJNA624740) | gut metagenome | biome: biome; isolation source: fecal sample | host: Bos grunniens | place: China: Xizang | collected 2019 | reverse complement strand
CTTCCACAGTTTTCCGGGGGTGATATTTGCCAGAAGCTTTTACCCCCGGCATCTCCGGCGGAACTAAATTCCAGAACTTTTTAGGGGACTTCTCCTGCCACACCCCACCTCCTAGAGTCCATTGCAGTTACCTCCTGCAACAAACCGCTCCTTTCATGGGTTACCTCCGCGAAAAAACTTCCATCAAGTGGTAGGAATCAGCCAAGGAGTCCCCCAAAAAGCTCTGGAACTATATTTAAAACAGAAGACAAGTCCATGCTAACTATATTCAATCTGTCTAAAACTTTTGGAAAGGAGGCATAAAGAGTGCCTAGACGTAAGAGAACACCCATCGGTGAGCCAGATTTGGCCCCAGAAAGGCGCTCAACAACGCCTCTATCGCAAGATGCACGCGAAAACAACATTATATCTCTTGCTATGGACCTTGCTGAGCAGCGACTTCGTGACGGGACCGCCTCAGCGCAAGAGGTTTGTTACTGGTTACGCTACGGAAGCCAGCGAGATCGACTCGAGCGAGAGAACATGGAGGCAAAGAACGAGCTTCTTAAGGCAAAAGCCGAGGCAATCAAAGCTGTCGAGAAGTCGGAGAAGCTTTATGCTGATGCAATCAGAGCTTTCCGTACATACGGCGGCGAAGGAGACGATGGCGATTACGAGGATGAGGAGTGATCCAAATGTTAGTCAAATCCTACCGCAATCTCATCCTTCTCCCATCCTTCGACGACCGCTATGAATACCTGAAACTTCAAGGGGTCGTTGGCGAAAGCACTTTCGGCTTTGATCGCTACATGAATCAACATTTCTATACGTCTCGAGAGTGGCGGCAATTCCGTAACAAGATAATTGCGAGAGACGACGGCTGTGATATGGGTCTTGAGGACTATCCAATAGCTGGCCGCGTAATCATACACCACATCAACCCTCTAACTGTAGAGGACTTCGAAAACTTAACAGACGCTCTCTTCGATCCGGACAACGTGATTTGCGTATCCGAGAACACACACCAGGCGATTCACTACGGTGACGTTTCTCTGTTACCAGCCCCGCCGATCGTAAGAGCCCCGAACGACACATGCCCATGGAGGTGAGCTATCTTGAACGAGCAGTCAAAAGAGAATTTCTTAGCCCACCATGGCATCTTGGGTCAAAAGTGGGGCATCCGACGCTTCCAGCCGTATCCTAAGGGGTATCATGGGGACGGGAAGTTTACTGGAAAGCTTTCGGAGAAGGCGAAACAAATTCGGAACGTTGCGCAATTAAATGCGATAACCGTAAAAAATAGGGCTAAACAAGCAATCGGTAAGCACCGAGCATTCGACACTATTGAAGACGTCCAAGATACTAAAATTGCAAGAGACTTTATTAATTCGGATGAGCATAAGCGTGCTTATAAGAAGTACGCAAAGATTAACAGCCAGAGATCTAAACTGTCCACTCTCGTTGAGCGGTATAATGTTGACTTAATAAATCCGCCCAAGCTCACGAAGAAACAATACAACGACGCAGTGAAGAAGCTGAAGGACCTCAACGAAAAAACGGATAAAGCTCGCAATGAGCTAAAGCAAATGGGAAGCGACTATGCGGACAAAGTTCTTGGAACGTATGGGAGTATGAAAACTGCTAGGATACTTCCGATGACCGGACGCCAAAATGCAAAAGACATCTTAACTGCCGCCATAGGACCTGCGTTTATATCTATGATGAACGGTACGCCTGTTCCTACAGGTTGGACTTATAGATACGACTGGGGAAAAGCGGCGAAGAAACCAACAAGGAATGACAGGAAACAAACGGCTAAGAATGTTGAAGACGCTTTTTGGAAAGGCATGCACTCGAAAGAAGGAAAAGCGATAATGGATAGCGACATACCACTTAAGGCTACGATCAAAAGAGACAAGAAGCTTCAGGAAGCGTTAAAGGCCGAAAGTGCAGCACACGAAAAAGTTAATAAATTAATGAAAGAAGCCGATAAAACAGATTACGAATTCGGCACAGATGCCTATTACGCTCAGCGGAAAGAAATCGATGATGCTTTTGATGCGTGGCGTGATGCCGGCGCTGAAATCAGAAATCAGGCTGAGCGACTGTCAAAGCAGTATCTTGGACGTTATGGCAAGCAAAAAGTAGCCGTTGCAAAAGCATCGAAGCTTCCGTTCCTTGGCGGAATGAGAATACCTGGAACATTGACCGCAGAAAGCGAACTGCGAGACTATATTTATAACAACGCTTATTACTTAAAAGGAGAATAACAATGCTGAGCCCTATTAAAGCTAAGGTTACCGCTCGTAAGCTCGCCTTTTGGGAGAGTCTTATCGATGTCGAAGGCGAACCAAAGCGATATCTGGAAAGAGGAGAGCAGCTTTACATCGTAGGCAACGCGACAACAACCTACGCCGGGCTGTTTGGCGATAAGGAATATTTCAAGGTCCAGCATCACGTCTACGGCCTTGGATACGTACGGAAAGAAGGACTGGAGGTTATAGAACCAGCGCAGTCCAATGATCAATAAACTTCTCAAAGAGGTGAATCCCAGATGAACGATAGCATATTAACGTCCGTCAAAAAGCTCCTCGGGATCGCCGAAGAGTATGAAGCGTTTGATCAGGACATCATAATGCATATTAACACGTTTCTTACAAGACTCGTGCAGATAGGAGTCGGAACCCCGAACTTCTTCATCACAGACAAGACCGCCACATGGGACCAGTTCCTTGTTGACAAGGCTAAGTACCAGCAGGCGCTCTCATATGTCTATATCCGAGTGAGAATCGTGTTTGATCCTCCGCAGGCGGGCGCTGCAATGGAGGCTCTTAAGGAAAACATGCGAGAACTGGAATGGCTTCTCTACGTCGACGCAGACCCGCCGTTCCCGCCAGAGGAGGATGAGACATGAACCAGACTACAATCGCTGCTATGCGTGAGCAGTTTCAAGGTGACGATACTCTTATGCATTACGGAGTAATCGGCATGAAGTGGGGCGTCAGACGTTATCAGCCGTATGGCCAAGGTTACGATGCCGAGCATCAGGGAAGATTTATCGGCAAGAAAGAATTCAAGGCGGACAATAAGCGCCTGCGCCAAGCGGTTAAGGACGCGTCTGCTCTTGGATATGCAATGTCGAAATCCGCTTATAGGGCCAATAAGGCTGATCAGAAGCGTCTTAGTAAACCCAGCGGTCGAAACGAGAAGAACGCGAGCATCGAACGAGGAACCGCAAGCGATCTGGAACGGCGGTATAAAGAAGCTGAAAAGAAGGCCCAGGACACGGTTAAAGAAATGCGCGATAAGTACGGAAAAGAAGCCGTGCGAGACCTCGTGTACTCGACCGATAAGGTGGGCAACCGAGTCATCGATGAGAAGGTTGCTGGCGGAAAAGAGGTTGCAGCCTCAGTGATGGCGACGATTGGTTCATATGCTCTTGCCGTCGCTCTCGGGTCTCCTGTCTTCCTGATGACAACACCTGCAACAAGAACGAGCATCGGCAATCGCGTCTACAGTGATGCAAGAAAGGTAAACGCTAAGGCGGCAAAGCAGAGGGGCAGAGCGGGTGATCCGTATGAATGATCTCTCTAAAGAAAAATGCCTCGCCCACCATGGCATCCTCGGCCAAAAGTGGGGTATACGACGTTTTCAGAAGTATCCGAAAGGCTATACCGGGGACGGAAAGTATGTTGGAAAGCAGCAAAAAGCGAATTTCAAGGCTTTGAAGAAAGCGGTTAAAGGTCCTCTGCTTAGAAAAGGCGGAGGGCACGAAGCCCTTAGAAAAACAGACATCGCAAAAAAGTACTTAGATAGCGATGAATATTCTAGACTCCGGGGCAGAAAAGAAGAAACGATCGATAGCCGTATTGATGCAGAACGGGCATACAATAACGCGCTTGATGAACGTATCGATTTCGATAATGCGCATGACCGTGCTCTGCTTACAAAAAAGCAGCAGGTGCAACGGCAAAAGATGATAAAAAACGAAGATGAACTTTTTAAGAAGATGGAAACAACCGCGAATGAAGCATACAACGCGTCGTATGAGTTACACTCGGAAATCGATAAGTATGTTGACTCAGTCCTCGGGGAATATGGAAACAAGAAGGTATCGGGTCTTAACGTGCCTGGAACAAAACGGGACATGAAGACCCTCCTCATGGATGCAATCGAATACGCTCCGAATAGTAAACATTCGTACCTGTTTAAAGACTATGATAAGGACGAGCCATACGGAGGAGCTGCTGAGCGTAGTGAAATGAGAGGCGAAGCCCTGTATACAAAGACGATAGACAGTGAAAGAAGCTCTCACGGACACTCTTGCGAGGTACGGCTTGGCGTTGATAATAATACAACAAAAGAAAATGCGAAGCGTCTCAAGGAAAACGCTGATATGGTAACCACTAACTTCAAAAAGTTTAAGTCAGATACCCTCAAGGAATGGGGAGACAAGTTGTATAAAGATTACATCGACCACATGGAAGACACCGATAATCCTAAATGGCGCATTAGTAAACAGGATTTCATGAAGAGGCTCAAAGTTACAAATGTTGACTTCATGGATGATGCAAATCCTGACAAGGCCAATGTCTGGTTTCATCTTAATGCAAAGGATAAAGAGGCCGCGGGCTTGTTTTATGACATAATTGACTATGAGATCGACATGAACGTGCGTTCGAAGAAAACGTCAGATTCCCATTGGAAGGGATACGCCGGATACTACGGTTAATTTTCAAGGTGCCCTACTATGTCCTACATCTACTACAATCCAAACCCAGCAGGCAAGTTTACTATTGACTGCGTAATCAGAGCAATAACTAAAATAATGGACAGTGACTGGGAGACAACCTACATCAAGCTATCAGCTCAAGGTTTTTTAGATAAGTCCATAATGGTTGATGACAAGGTCTGGGGTCAGTATCTGAGGAATAACGGTTATAGAATAATGCCGCTCCCGAATACTTGCCCAAACTGTTACACAGTAAGAGACTTTGCGAACGATCATCCTCGTGGACGCTATCTATTAAAGACTTACGAGCATGTTATAGCAGTTGTCGATGGAGATTACTATGATACTGGTGACTCCGGAGACGAAATACCAATTTACTATTTCGAAAGGAGCGTAGACCAAGTAAATGCCTAACTACCAGATGCCGCAGAACGTTCCACAAATGAACTTCAACGCTTATCAGCAGAACCAAGTTCCTCAAATGCCTTACCAGAACCAGTATGCTCAGCCCCAACCGCAGATACACAATCAATCTCCGGTTATGAGCATCGCTCCGGTTCGAGGTTTCGACAACATGCTACAATTTCCTGTGGCGGTTGGAACAGATCTCTATCTTCTCGACCTGGAAGGCATGAAACTCTACAGAAAGAACAACCCCACGAACCCGAGAGAGTTCGAGGAGTTCGATCTGTCTAGAGTTATCAAAGCGGAAAATCAAAATGAGCCGGTTTCCAGAGCAGAGCTCGAAGAGCTTAAGGGAATGATGGCTCAAATGATGGGAATGATTCAAGGTGGACAGACTCAAACGCAAGAGCAGCCAAGGCAGAATCAGAACCAGAGATTCAATGGAAAGCGGGGTGGCCGAAATGATGGATCAGGCAATGTTCCAGCAAATGATGGCTAATGCCCAGCAGTTCCAGCAGTTCCAGAATCAGTTTCAACAGTTTGTCCAGCAGATTCAAGGCGGTCCGCAAGGCTTTAACGGTCAGCAGCAAGTACAAAGCATGCTTGCAAACGGTCAGATGAGTCAAGCCGACTTTGAACGTGTTAGACAGCAGGCAAACCAGATTATGGGAGTTAATTACTAAAAATTCAAGGTCATGAAGGAGCTGACGTGATGAACGAAAGGTGTAAAGATGCTCTTTATCATTCATGGGGTAAAGCTCCTGAACGAAAGAAGCTTGAGCGAGAATACAATCGAAATTACTACAACAAGAATAAGCATAAGTGGGGAGTTAAGAATGTAACACGATACGAGACCAATACCACTGTTCCGAACCCGGTTAAGCCGACAGAGGGCGTATGGGCCTATGCGAACGGCAACTACCCTGACTATTTTATTGGCCCAAGGCCGAAGAAAGATGAAGAGCCAAAACCAAATGCAGGCGATTACGCTCTTACAGCAGTTGGCGCAGTTGCGATGATGGCTCCTGGTGGTGCGTACCTGTTTGAATCCCCTCAGCAGTATGCAAACTACATAAAAGAAGACATTAGTTCTGCTAAAATATTTATGAGAAAGGTCGCCAACGTTGGCTATGACGTAGCAAGAGCTTCTAAGAAAGCAATCGCTTCCGGAAAGAAGTTCCTCGACAACCTCAACGTTGTGAAAAAGTTAAAGAACTTCATCAAAGAAGGACAGCAATACATGGACGAATACTATTGACATAACACCCTAAGTTTCCAAAAAGTCCTGCAGGCTTTGGAATAAATTTCTCACTAATCTCACTCTTACATCACACTACTTTAAGGAGGACTATTATGTCTTACAGCACTTCTACTGGAAACGACATGGTCATGCCTGTTGCTCCGATGATGGGCAATTATGGCGGTGGCAACGGCGGCTTTGGCTGGGGCGGAGATGGCGCTTGGTGGCTGCTGGTTCTGTTCCTGTTCGCTGCAAACGGCAACGGCTTTGGCTGGGGCGGCAACGGCATGAACGGAGCAGCTCCGTACATCATGAACACCACAACCAATAACGACGTGCAGAGAGGCTTTGATCAGCAGGCAATTATGTCCAGCCTCGGTGACATTACCGGCGCTGTTACTTCTGGCTTTGCTGGTGTTAATCAGTCTCTGTGCTCTGGCTTTGCTGGCGTGAATGCGACTATCAATAGCGGCTTCAACGCAGCAGAGGCATCTAACAACGCACGTCAGATCGCCAACATGCAGTCCCTGTTTGGTCTTCAGTCTCAGCTTGCTCAGTGCTGCTGTGACAACAGACTGGCTACTGCAAATCTCAACGCAACGATCCTTGCTGAGAACTGTGCTGATCGTGCAGCAGTGTCTGATGGTATCCGTGATATTCTGCAGAATCAGACTGCGAATACCCAGGCACTCATTAACACCACGAACCAGGCGGTTCAGGGCGTCTATGATAAGCTCTGTCAGCTTGAGCTCGATGCAAAGAATGACAAGATTGCTGACCTCCAGTCTCAGCTCTCTCAGGCACGTTTCGACGCCTCTCAGGTTGCTCAGACTCAGCGCCTCCTCCTTGATAACCAGGCTCAGACGAGCGCTCTGGAACAGTATCTCAATCCGCCTGCTATTCCGGCGTACATTGTCCAGAACCCGAACTGCTGTACACAGAATTATATTCCCTGTGGTTGCAATAACGGCTGTTATCGCTGATTAAGGGGGTGGCATCATGGCTGAATACAGTGCCAATGCACTCCAGACGGTTCCTCCGGGGGACTCTGTAGTCTTCACGGGAAGCCCGAATCCTTGTCAGATGGGTCTCGTTCTTCATCGGGATGAGACCAGCGATTTCTCTCTTTCTGGTTGGTCTCCGAACAGATCTGGCTGCGGTTGCCGCTGCAATCAGAATGACACAGTAATTTACGATGTGTGTTTCGGAGCGAACATTGCTGTTCCTACTGGTGAAACAGTTGGCGAAATCTCGCTGGCGATCACCGTAGGTGGTGCAACAATCCCGTATTCCACAATGATCGAAACCCCGGCAGCGGTTGAAGAGTTCAGTAATGTCTCTCGCTGTATCGGCGTTCCGATTTGGAAGGGTTGCTGCCAGAGCGTTTCTGTTCGGAATACGAGCGACATCCCGATTCTCGTTCAGAACGCCAGCATCAAGTTTACCAGACCTGATCTTTAAGGAGGGAAATCAAAATGAAGGATTTAAACGCACAGATCGATTGCCTTAAAGAGAAGACCGAGGATACCATGAAGTTCTACGCTGAGAAGCAGAACTGGGATCCGCAGGACATTGAGTGTCTCGAGAAGACCGCAAAGCTCTATGACAAGCTCCAGACGATCCAGATGAACAATGGTATCTGGGAGAACATGAAAGAGGGCGGCATGTCCTACGGCGGTCAGTCTATGGCTCGCTATCCTAGAATTTCTTACGGTAATGAATTCTATGGCGGTCAGTCTTACGGCAACGAAGAGTCTTACATGCGCGGCAGAGACGCAAACACCGGACGCTACATGAGCAGAGACGACATGTCTTATAGAGGCGGTCAGTCTTATGGCGAGAGCTATGCTCGTGGTGGTCAGGGCGGTGGCGGCGGAAGGTCCCAGGCGTCTTACAATGACGGCCGTTCCATGCACAGCGTCAAAGACCAGGCGATTCAGAGACTCGAACAGCTTATGGATTCTGCGCAGAGTGATTACGAGCGTGAGCAGGTCCGTGGCATGATCGCGGCTGTCGAAGGACAGAAACGGTAAATTTTTAAGGTGGTTATGGGGCCGGTTAGATTCAAGGTCTCACCAGATTCAATCCGGCCCTTTTCCATAATCTAACGAAAGGAAAGTGCTATCATGAACGACATGAATGAAGTCGTGCAGAACCTCAGATTCTCAAACGATTTCTGGGTGGTTCTTATGCCGTCCATCTTGATGGCCATCGATGTGGTTACGGGATTTGTCAATGCCTGGGCGAGAGGCAAAATCAAATCTTCCATCATGCGTCAAGGGCTTGCAAGGAAATTCGGCGAACTTGTCGTTATCGGTATTGGCCAGCTGTTCTTCTACGGCGTTGGTCTTCCGAAGTACGCGATCGCTGGTATTTCGACATACATCATACTGATGGAGCTTATCAGCATTTGTGAGAACCTCGATAAGCTTGGAGTCCCGATTCCGAAGTTTATTAAGCGAGCTCTTAACAAAGCGGAAGAAAAGATTGAAGACCTCAGCAAGGAAGAAAACACTGATCCGGCCGAACCCACTAAGAAGGGAGGCAGAAAGAATGCAGGCAATGCGAAATCAGAGGACGCTTGACACACTCTATCATTCCATCTATGGCGATCCGGATCTCGAGCAGCGCGACGAAGAGTACGAGGACGAGCTTTCTCATCATGGCGTTCTTGGCATGAGCTGGGGCAAACGTCATGGTCCTCCGTACCCGCTTGATGGAGTTGACAAGAGGGTTGCTCGAGCTGAAGCCAAGAGAAAGCGCGAGAAAGAGCGCCGAATGAAAAAGCTTCAGAGAGCTGCAAAGAAAGCGCGCAAGCTCAGAAAGCGTGAAGAGAAGAACGCAGCTGATATTCAGAAGAAAAAGCAGAAACTCGTTAAAAAGGGCGATATGGATGCGATCAAGAAGAACGCGAAGCTCTTTACTAACGAGGAACTGCAGTACATCGTCGAGCGTGATGAGGCCAAGAGATCGATTCTTGGTAAGAAAGAACGTGACGAGCGTGAAGCATTTGACAAGTTCAATGAGAAGATGGGTCAGGTTGCAGATGTCGCTCTGAAGTTCGGAACTGTTATGGGCACTCTTAAGCAGGGTGCTGAAATGGTTAGCGCGTTTAAGGGTGCTAAGCTCAAAGATCTCGAGATGGAAGACAAGCGTAGAGGCGCAATCCAGAAGGAATTCGAGATGCGTTTCGGTAAGGACGACCATTCTCCTGAAGCTCAGAGATTCATTGACGCTGCGCTCCGCGGCGATGACTATAAGGCACCTAAGGAAACCAAGGGTGAGAAGGCTCAGCGCAAGATGATCGATGATCAGATGCAGCGCGAGGCACAAGAATACTTCGATGCCGCTAAAGCCTATGACAAGGAAATTAAGGGTGCCAATAAGCAGGCCAAACGTGATGCAAAAGCTCAGAAGAAGGCTGATAAACAGAGGGAAAAGATTCAGAAGAATCTTGACAGCATCACCCGGCTTGAGGATGCAACTGGAGACTGGAGCACGTCTGGCAACAATGGCGGTTGGAGCGTTAAGTCGGACAAAAAGAGTAAGTACACCCTTTCTGGCAGATCCAAATGGGCGTCTTCGTCTGCTCGATCTGTGGCAAGCACTCCGTCTTATCAGACAGGCAAATCCTGGATGTCCGGAATAACGACTCCGCAGTCTGACGGCAAGGGTATTAAGCTGGACAGAATCGGTGGCAACATTGGTTCTGGCATGCCGTCGATAAGTACCAGAGGCGCGATGTCTTCTATTGGAAGCGTTCCGGTGTCTTCTCTTGATAAGACTCAGTGGAACGTAGCCGCAGAGATCAGACGTCTCGGATTCATGTGAGAAAGGAGACGATAGGGCGTGACAAACGAAATGATGTTGACTCTGGTTCATTCCCAATTTCAAAATGACGACGAACTCGCACATTATGGAATCCTCGGAATGCACTGGGGCATCAGACGTTACCAGCCTTATGGTGAGGGCGGCTATGACCCGGACCACGAAGGCAAGAACATAGGCCTCGCAGCAAGACTTGCAGGCCACACCGGTAGCTACAGTGATGCTATCAGGAGAGGCTCGTCCTTTGGCAACAGAGCCAAAGCCACAGCTAAGAGCGCTGTTAAGAGCTTTGGAAGCAAAGCTGGAAAGGCTGCTAAGGAAGCATACGAAAGAGCAGACTATGCTGCAGAGAGAGTTGCTCAGGGTCTTATCAGCGGAAGTGAGAAGGCAAAGAAGGGTCTCGCGAAGTATTCTTCGACTTACGTTCTGCCTGGCGGAAAGAAAGTTCAGGGAGAAACCGATCAGAGAATGCTTGAGAAACTCGGGACGAAGGACCTTATGGGACTCGCGGCTAAAACCTTTGCAAGTAACGCAAAGATGAGAGTCAGCGACATGCGGAAGATGTCTGGAGATGACATTAGATCCGCTCTTGGCTCCGGAGCATCCAGATTCCAGGAGGCAATGTCTAGAACAGCTGTTAAGTCCAAGGAATTCGGACGCAACGCCGCGATGACAGCAGCTCTCTTTGGAGGAGCGCTCGATCCGAAGAGCAACGCAAGTCAGACCATCCAGAAGAGATCTAATGACTTTTCTTTCCAGGATTCGTCCAGAAATAGAGCTGCGAACATGGAGGATTCTCCTCTTACGAGGCTGAACCCAGGCGCGTATCGTTCTGAGAAGAAGGGCGGACGTGCGCAAGGTCTCCACGGGGATGCTCTTGATTTGGCCGGAAGATTGTCTCGCAGCAGTTACGGTCAGCTTTCGGACACAGGGCGTTCAATACTCGGAAATAACAGCCTGACGCGTACGAAGTTTACTCCTGGAGGAAATCGCGGGTCTGATTCTAGTGGCTTGTCATCTGGCTGGCTCGGAAGCAAGAGAGCCGCGGGCATCCGTTCCGCAGGAAGAAGCCTTACTCCTGGCGCATCTGCCGAAGCGTTACTTTCTTCGATTAATCAGAAGTCGTCCGCTCCGAGATGGAAGGGTAATGACGCAATGAATACAGAAGCTCGAAAGAGATTCGCTACAGGAGAGCTCGCTGAATTAAACAGTCGTTCTCCTGTGCGTCCTAGAGGTTCTACGCTTACAGGTCTTGCGACAAAGCCATACAAGGACTATAACAAAATCCATCCTGACGATTGGAGAGACTTGCAAGAAGATCACATGGATTATAGAGACCGCGTAAAGCCATCTAGATTCACGAGAGACAAGCTAACTTCGAAAATAGGTAACATGACAAACGAAAAGTTCCGTAATCAGCTTGAAAAAAGAGGCATAACCCTCGGTAAGATCTCTCAGTATCCGGAATCGATAGCGAAGCGTAATGGCGCTACACCTCTTGAGACCGGAAGTTCTGCGAAACGGATCTATGATAAAGGTACAAACCGCGGTGTTGATCGTGAGGATGTCTATCTTGATAACATAATGGAATTCCGCAATAAGAGCCTCCCGAACCTTGGACAGTCTCAGGCAAGACTCAATAGCGAACTCAAGAAACGCGGCGTCTCTTTCGCTATGATCAATCAGACGCCGGTCCCGATGATCCCCAAGGGGCAGAATACCGAATCTGTTGAAGCGCTCATCAAGCGCCTTGGAATAGGTACAATCTGATAATCCCTCGCCGCTCATCCAAATTGGACATAAGCGGCCGTAAAATAGCTTCCAAAAGCTAGACTCCAATTCTCAGAACAGTCACACTACAAATCGTACTACGTTCATACTATTCTCCTTGCCAAGAACTAAATGCTAATCGCACCATAGCCGTACCAATGGAGTCTAGACTTTGGAAAAGCCGAATGACAATTAAGGAGAAATTTCAAAATGATTAAACGTCCGCATCCAGATCGAGAGCGGTTACGTTACGCAAACGAAACTGTCCCGATTTACTACGGACGATTTCGCGATGCGGTAATCAACGGTGAAATTCCGGTATGCCAAGAGATCTCGATGCAGATGAACAGAATCGACAGACGCATAGAAGATCCAAGGTACTATTACGATGACCGCGCGATCATAGGTTTTATCAAGTTCTGTGAAGCAGAATTAACGCTTGTTGACGGTTCGGACTTCTTTATGCTCGATACGTTCAAGCTTTGGGCTGAGGATTTATATTCTTGGTTTTACTTTGCTGAACGTTCGGTCTACGTCCCTGGCAGAAACGGGTCGGTTGGCCACTACGAGACAAGAGAAGTTAAGATCCGACTAACACGAAAACAGTTTCTCATCGTTGCTCGAGGCGCAGCGAAGTCGATGTACATGTCTTGCATTCAGAGTTTCGAACTCATAGTGAACAAGGCGACTACCGACCAAATCGTTACGGCTCCGACGATGAGACAAGCGGAACAAACACTCGGCCCAATCAGAACGGCTCTGTCAAGAGCAAGAGGCCCTGCGTTAAAGTTCCTCACAGAAGGTTCCATAAACAACACAACGGGCTCCAAAGCGAACAGGGTTAAAGTCGCAGCGACAAAGAAAGGTATCGAGAACTTCCTTACGAATTCAATCGCAAGAGTTCTACCGATGTCTATTGATAAGCTTCAGGGTCTTAGCTGTTACGTCGCCACTATTGATGAGTGGCTTTCAGGAGACGTGAAAGAAGACCCGGTTGGCGCTATCGAACAGGGTGCATCGAAGCTTGACGATTACATTATCGTTGCAGTTAGCTCTGAAGGTACAGTTCGTAATGGCCCCGGTGATACCATCAAGATGGAGCTGATGAAGATCCTCAAAGGTGAATACCTTGCGGATCATGTCTCGATTTGGTGGTACAAGCTTGACGACATCAAAGAGGTTGCAGATCCGGAGATGTGGCCAAAAGCCAATCCGAACATTGGTTACACAGTAAAGTATGAGGTCTATCAGCAGGATGTCGAGAGAGCCGAAGCAAACCCGTCAGCTAGAAATGATATTCTGGCTAAAAGATTTGGACTCCCGATGGAAGGCTTTACGTACTTCTTCACTTACGAGGAGATCCAGTGTCATTCTAGACGGGACTTCTGGTCTATGGAATGCGCGCTTGGAGCCGATATGTCGCAGGGTGATGACTTCTGTGCTTTTGACTTCTTGTTCCCCCTTTCTGATTACGAATTCGGAATTAAGGTTCGTAGTTACATAACCTCTAGAACTCTCATGGGTCTCCCGCTTGCAATGCGAGAGAAGTACAACGAATTCATCGAAGAAGGTTCTCTTATCGTTATGGAAGGCTCGGTGCTTGACATGATGGAAATCTATGAGGATCTTGACCAGCACATTGAACAGTGCGGCTACGATGTTCGATGCTTCGGCTTTGACCCATATAACGCAAGAGAGTTTGTTGAGCGTTGGGAACGAGAAAACGGCCCGTTTGGAATCGTGAAGGTTCCACAGGGCGCGAAGACGGAATCAGTGCCGCTTGGCGAGTTGAAGACTCTCGCAGAAGATCGCAAACTGATATTTGATGAGTCATTGATGAACTTCTGTATGGGTAATTGCATTACTATGGAGGACACCAATGGTAACCG